>VOFD01002251.1_pt1 | contig 20137 bp, 33 predicted proteins | sample 5384101 | NCBI WGS metagenome assembly VOFD01 (sample SAMN12384723, study PRJNA508395) | human gut metagenome | isolation source: healthy gut C | host: Homo sapiens
TCCGGCGCGGTCATCCGGCGGGGTCAACTTTCTGCTGCGCCCAATATCATCGGCGTCAATTCCGGGCGGGTGGTCCTGCTTCAAAGCCTTTTCCTGCCTCGATGATCCGGCGCCGTGGCGCCTTTTTTCGGCGTTTCCGCTGCGGTGCGTTGAGCTTCATCGCCCAGCGGACCGGTGCGGCAGGATCACCCTGGTGCTGGCCGGGTGGCTATTTCCAGTATCTTCAGCGCCGGCATCGACGCAGTTGTCTGTCCTGACGCTTTTGAACGGCTATTCCGATTTTTTCGCATCGGAGGTCTGGCCAACCCCTATCCCTGACGCATTGGGCCGGCGGCGATTATTATCTTCGCGCTGCGCTTTCATGTAATCATGCTTGCCAACGACCTGGACGTTCTCCGCTTGAGTGCCGGAGCAGGCTCAGAATACCAAGCTCCCGCCCATCCCCGGCGGATCCCTTCTCCTGGCTAAGCGGCGACGCCTTGGCTGGGGCGGCGAGGTTTGCGGGACTGATCGGCTGTGGGAGTGATCGTTCCCCATATTTTCCGAAAACGTGATTGGGGAGGACAGCTTTCCCTTCTGCTACTCCCTGCGCCTGGGCGGAAACGGCTTTCTCGTCCTGTGATCTCGCTGCCCGCCTTCTCTTCGCTCTATGAGCTCCCATTGAGCATTGTGCTCTCTTTTGGGCGTTGGCCCCTTCTTCTCCCATAGGCTGCTCCTGGCAGAGGCCAGCGGTATGATTGAATTGAAAGACATCCGGGCAGGCTATCACGGCAGGGAGGTCCTTCACGGCATCTCCCTCACCTTCTCCCAGGAAAGATACTGGCCCTTGTGGGGCCCAACGGCTGCGGCAAGAGCACCCTGCTGAGAGTATCCAACGGCTCGCTCCCCGCTGACCGGCGGGAAAATACTGTTGATGGTAAGCCGCCGTCCGGATACTCTCCCAAGCAGATTTCAACAGGTACCTATTTGCCCCAATCCCGAACTGTCCCCACATTACCGCCCGGCGGATGGTCCTTCATGGGCGTTTCCCCATCTCCTGTATCCCCTCGGCGCTTGCTATCGCAGCGAAGACTACGCTGCTGTGGAAAAAGCACTGATTTGGGCAGACGCCGCTTCCCTGGCGTCCGCTCCACTCCCCGAGCGCTGAGCGGCGGACGGGGCAAAAAGTCTATCTGGCTATGGCTCTGGCCCAGGACACAGATATTATTCTGGGATGGACGAACCCACCACCTATCTCGATGTGCGCCATCAGCTGGAGGTCATGACCAATGCCCGCCGCTTGGCGGAGGAGGGAAAGGCTGTTGTGCTTGTCCCTCCACAGACCTGCCTGGCTCTCCCTTGGGTCGATGGGGTGGCCGTTCTCTCCGAGGGCAAGCTGCTCCGGTGGGGGTACGCCGGGAGAAATCCCGACAGCGGACCTGGACCGGGTCATGGGAGTAACGCTCAAAGGACAGACGGAGGCGGCTGGCGATACTATTACCCGTCCCCAAGAGAAGAAACGCAAGGAGGATAAGACCATGGGATATTTCCTTTTTACACCGACATCGGCGGAAAACGGGGGCCTGATCGTAGGCGGCGGGACGGTAGCCCTGCGCAAGGCGGAAAAGCTATTGCCCTTTTCCCTCTGCTCACCATTGGCTGCGCCGAAGATCTTACCGGAGTTGGTGGCCCTTCCGGGGTGACGGCAGCCTACCGCCCATTTTCTCCTGAGCTACTGGATGGAGCCGCTTTTGTTATCGCCGCCTCCGATGACCGGGAGACGAATCAGACGGTCTCGCTTTATGCCGCGACCGGGGTCTCCTGGTGAATGTGGTGGATGACAAGGCGCTCTGTACGCTTTCTTTTTCCCCCGCCCTGGTCAAGCGTGGTCCTCTCTGCGCCGCTGTTACCACGGAAGGATCCAGCCCCACCGCCGCAGCTTGGCTGCGAAGCAGATCGAGAGGCTACTTCCTGATGATCTGAAAACATTATTGCAGGAGATGCAATCGCTATGAAACCGCAAAGACCTTCTCCCCCACAGAGCAGGCCGGGCCACTGCCCTCTCCAGTCTGCTTGCCGCCCGCTTGGAAGCGGGGGCACCCTCTTACGCCGGAGGAAAGCACGATAATCTGAACGAAACAGAAAAACATCGGCCGGGTCTATTTAGTGGGCGCCGGGTGCGGCTCGGCAGACCTGATCACGGTCCGGAAGCAGACCTTCTGAAAAACTTGTGACGCTGTTGTCTATGATGAACTCCTTGATCCCGCTCTTTTGGAGGCCTCATTCAGGCGGAAAAAGTATCCCCATGGGCAAGCGAAAGGGCCGCCACAGCGCACACCAGGAGGAGATTAACATGCTCCTCATTTCTCTTGCACAGGAAGGAATGACTGTCGTCCGTCTCAGGGCGGCGATCCCTTCGTCTTCGGACGGGCGGTGAGGAAGCCCTGGCCCTCAACAGGCCAGGGTGCCCTTGAAATCGTTCCCGGTGTCTCCTCGGCCATTGCCATCCCGACTCTGGCTGGAATCCCCGTGACCCATCGGGCATGAGCCAGGGTTCACGGCCGTACCACCCACACCGCCGCCAGCAACCTTCTGCCCGACTATTTTCATAGTCTGGCCCACCTCCCAGGGACCCTTGTGGTCTTGATGGGCCTAAGTAGGCTGGAGGAGATCGCGGACTGCCTGATCTCCGCCGGAAAGATCCGTGTCCCCGTCGCAGTCCTCTCCGGGGGTAACGCACCGCATCCCACACTGACGTTCGCGGGACACTGGCAGATATCGCCTCATGCCCGGGGAGGCGGGTGTTCAACCTCCGGCGATCATTGTTAATAGGACCGACAGCGGGGCCGGAGTTTAATTTCATAGATGGCCTTTTTTTAAATGAAAAAATGTCCCCAAGGCTTCCCTCATCGGCCTTGGGGACGTTTCGTTCCTTTTATTCATACAGTTCTTTTCTTCGTAGGTTCGTGTATGGGTTTTCTCCTCTGGCGGCTCCGGCTGGTCTGCATCAAACGCAGTTAACTGGTCTGCATCGACACTTGATGCCGTTGGCGAAAAGCCAATGGCATCAAGTGTTTTGGTTAAATAACGGCAGGAGAAAGGATTCGAACCCTCACAAACAGAGTCAGAGTCTGTCGTGCTACCCTTACACAATCCCGCTATTTGGGTTCCAGTTTTCCGCTCACTCGCTGAGAGCAAAACTTATTATAGCAGGCTTTTGATTTGTCAAGGAATTTTTCAATTTCTTGAAAGAATTTTCTTTTCCGTCCAGGTCTCCTGTTCCCGCCGGGTGGAGAAGGGCTCACCCGGCGGGAACAGAGGGGTCAGGGCAGGACAGTTTCGCAGAACCGGTGGAGAATGGCCGCCACCTCTGCCCGGGTGGCCGGGCCGCCGGGGCCAGGCGGCCGCCCTCCCTTGCCCTGGAGCAGCCCCTGGCCGTTGGCCCAGGACAGGGCTCCCAGGCGTAGCCGGAGATCGTGCCGGCGTCCACAAATTTTGTCAGGTTGCCCCGCTTGGACACGTCCCCCTGTTTGTAGTCCACATAGCGGTACAAAATAGCGGCCATCTGCTCCCGGGTGATGGGGTCCTCCGGCCCAAAGGACGTGGGGCTGTATCCGTTGACCACGCCGTTCCAGGCCGCCCAGGCGATGGGGGCTGAATAGTAGGCGTCCCGGGGCACGTCGGTGAAGGGGACCAGTTCCCCCGGCGGGGCTCCCCTCCAGCCGGTAGAGGATGGTGACGGTCATCCCCGGGTGGTGGGGGCGTTGGGCTGGAAGCTCTTGACCCCGGTACCGTTCATGAGGCCCCTTGCCATAGACGTAAGCCACATCCTCATAAAACCAGTCCTTCTCCCCCATCGGTAAAGGGGATGGCGGGCAGCGCCGGGGCCAGGGCTTCAAAGACGGCCGAAACCGTGACCCCGCCGTCGGGCATGGAGAAGATATAGGTCCCCTGGCTCCGCTCCCCCAGGGAGACCTTCCGCCGTTGGCGGAGGCCGTGAGCTCTTTCAGCCGGAAGCCCTCCGCCGGGCGGACGGTGAGGGTCACCACGGTCCCCGGCGCAGCCGCCTGGAGGTCCGCCGTCAGCGTCCCGTTGAGCGGGGCGCGCAGGGTGATGGGATACAGGGGGAGCTCACTGACGGTCAGCGTCCCCGACACATAGGCAATGTCGGGCCGGTAGTTTCCCCCCGCCGGCGCCACCGCCCCGGAGATCTGAATGGGGTAGGTCCCCGCCCGGGACATATCGGGGGGCAACGCCATAGGCGAGGGCGGGCGCTTTGGCCAGGGTATCCTGGCCGATCAGGCCCGAGATCGTATAGTCGTAGGAAGACAGGGCGGGGACCCGGTCTCCCACCGAGGCCGTCTTGTTGTGGGCCCGGATGGTGAGCTGGGCCTGATGGATGGTCACCTCCACCGGGTTGGCCTTGGCCTCCTGATAGCGGTCGTCCCCCGCCTTGGTGGCGTAGACCAGCACCTTGCCCGCCTGGGTGGCCGTCAGCACCCCGTTGGCGTCGATGGTGGCCTCGCCGCTGGCCCCCGGGTCTCCACCCGGTAGGACACCTGGCCGCTGCCGGCGCCGCCGGTGGTGTGGAAGGTCAGGGTCTGGCCATAGGTCACCGAGGCGGCCCCTGACAGGGAGAAGGCAGGCTGCTCCTGCTTTTTCGTCCCCACGCCGATGTCCACCGTGGGCTGGGCCTGCTTTTCCACCAGCTGAAGGGTAATTTCTTCCTGGCCGCCGTCGTACTCCGGTTTCCCGTCGCCGTTGAGGTCACGGCTGGGGGCGGTGGCAAGGAGGCTCACCTGGCCGCCGGTCTGCCCCGCTGTGAGGGTGGAACCGCTGAGGGTGCAGCCCAGGGCCTCTCCGATGAACTGGAAGGTGACCCTCCCCCGCCCGTCCCGGAAACCAGGCTGTCTAAGTCCAGCGTGTGGCCCAACGCCACCTCGGCGCTCTTTTTTCGCCCGGAAGAGCGCGGGGTAATCTCGCCCCCATCGCTGACCAGCACCCCGCCCGCATCCTGCAAGGCGTAATTCTTCCCGTCCGTTCCCCCGAAACGGAGGCCGGACACCGTCACGGTCTTTTGTTTGCCCACATAGGGGTCCTCATACTCTGCCCGGGTATAGGACACCGCAACAGAGTCCCCCGGCAGGACCTGGGCGGACACCTTGGGGGCAGCCGCCTTCGTGCCGTCATACTCCTTGGGCGTCACCCCATCCACCTGCAGGTCGGACAGGGAGAGCCGGCGGGGATCAATGGTAAAATGGGTGGCTGCGGAACCGGTATAGGCTCCGGTCCCCCGCACCGTCACGGTAGCCTGGCCCGCATTCCGGTTGTTGGCATATTCCACCGTGTATTGGCTTTCATCCACCTCGGTTCCATTCAGGAAAACCTTCACACCGGGTTCGTGTTCACTGCCCCAGTATTCGTAGCGGTCTCCCCCGTCCAGCCGGATCTCCGCCCCCGCCAGGGGAAACCGGCTCCGCCGCCCGGGCCTGCGGGGGCAGAAAGACAACCGCCGTCAGAAACAAAACCGCCGCCATACACAGGCTGAAACGCCGCCGCATCCTGTTCACCATTCTCATTTCCTCCTCGCCGTATCTCTCTGTCATGGGGAAAATTTGGATTTTTGTCATTATACCAAATTTGCGCGGTGCCGTCTATACACCTTTGACCGATTGATACAAATGTGGAACCTCTCCCCTGTCGCCTTTCCGCGTTCCCCTGAAAAAATCCTTCCCCCGCCAGCTTGACAATCGGAGGTAAGATACTATAATAAAAAGATCTCTTCCCTTTGCACGATCCATTTCAGAAAACCGAACGGGTGATTTCCCATGGAGCTTTGCGGCAATCCCCCTCTTTCCAACGATCAGCATGTGGATTTTATCGCCATTGACTTTGAAACCGCCACCAGCGACCCCAACAGCGCCTGCGCTGTGGGCCTAACTTTCGTGGTGGGGCTGGAGGTGACCGCCACCGCCCACCGCCTCATCCAGCCCCCAGGCAACCAATACGACCAGGGCAACATCAACGTCCACGGGATCTATCCCGAGGACACCGAGCTGTCCCCGGACTTTCTCACCGTCTGGCGGGAGCTCCACCCCATGCTGGCCGGAAAGGCCCTCATTGCCCATAACGCCCGGTTCGACATGTCGGTGATCAAGGCCTCCTGGCCGCCTACGGGGACCCTTATGTCCATCAATACGCCGACTTCAAATACATCGACAGCATCGCCATGGCCCGGGACCTGGTCCCCGGCCGGAAAAACCTGGCCGCCTGCGCCGCCGCCCTGGGGCCGACCTGCGCCACCACCACAACGCCGAGTGCGACGCCGTGGCCTGCGCCCAGATTGCCATCGCCTGCATCAAGGCCACCCACTGCCTGAACCTGGGGGAGTTCTGCTTCTCCCAGCCCCATCCGCATCCAGGAGCTCAGCGACCTGGTCCTCCCGCCCGGGCCTCCCACCGCCAAAGGCCCGCCGGGCCCCCCGGTACCGGGCCACCATCCACACCAAGGACATCCAGCCCCAGGTGAGCTTTTTTTTGACAAAAACCACCCCTTCTACCAAAAATCCCTGGTCTTTACCGGGGAGCTTTCCATCGACCGGAAGGAGGCCATGCAGCGGGCGGTGAATGTGGGGGCGGTGATCAAAACCGCCGTCTCCCGTAAAACCGATTTCTTGGTGGTGGGCCGCCAGTTTGCCGGCCCAGATGGGGTGGTGATCCCACAGCAACAAGGGAGGAGAAGGCCCGTACCATCCTGGCCGAGGGGCAAAACCAACCTGCGCATCCTCAACGAGGCTGAATTTTCCCGCCTGCTCCAGGGCTCCCTCTCCCCCGCCACGCCCCCGGAGCCGCCGCTCCATGGCCGCAAAGTAACAGGACAGTCGCAAAAAAACACGTTCTTCCGGCGGGAGGCTTCCCGGAAGAACGTGTTCTATGTTTTCGCCTTTTTCCGAAAAAGGCTTGCTATTTCGGAACACATCGTGTATACTAAGAACCGTATTCTGAATGTATGATTGATTGTCACTGGATGTAAGTCAATTTCCATTTTGACTTTGCCGCCGGTGTTTTTTATTGTTTCGCAATAAAGAATGGCCCACCGCTGGTTTTCTTTCACGACTTTTTTGGATAACATCTTTTTAGGAGGTACTTGTTTATGCATAACGGTACTGTCAAATGGTTCAACGAGGAAAAGGGCTTTGGGTTCATCTCCAACGACGATGGCAGCGGCGACGTGTTCGTCCACTTCTCCGCCATCCAGGGAAACGGCTTCAAGTCCCTGCGGGAAGGCCAGCAGGTCTGCTACGATGTGGAATGCGACCCCAAGAAGGGGAACCGCACCCACGCGGTGAACGTATCCATCGCCTGATCCGGTCTCTGGAGGAGGCGATTTCCTTGAGAAATCCGCCCGGGGCGCGCCGCTCCGTCTCCCATAGCGCTGACGGGCTTCGCCCGAGCAAAAAGCCGCCCCCGGAGGGCGGCTTTTTCGATCCCCTTCCGGGCAAAAAACAAAACGCCGGAACGCATTCACGTTCCGACGTTTTGGTACGGCTGAAGGGATTCGAACCCCCGACCTACTGGTTCGTAGCCAGTCACTCTATCCAGCTGAGCTACAGCCGCATGTCAGTGTCTTCTCAACTGACAGCTTTTAGATAATAGCACACTCCACCAGAAAATGCAAGCATTATTTTTGGTTTTTGAAATTTTTGCAAGCAGATCCAGGGCCCGTCAACGGGGAAAGCGGCCCCGGAGAGCTCCGGGGCCGCTGGTTGCCGGTTACGCCAAAGGCGCGCGGGGCTATGGTACGGGGACTCAGCAGCCGCAGCCGCAGTTGTCACAGCCGCAGTTATTCCCGCAACCACAGTTGTTGCCACAGTTGTTCCCGCAGCCACAGCCGCCGCTGGAACCGCAGCCACAGAAAATGATGATGAGGATCAGAATGATCCACAGGCAGCTGTTACCACCCCAACCGTTGTTACAACACATACACAATTACCTCCTGTCAGAGATGGAGACCGTCTGGCGATCTCAGTCCATCTTATGCCCCAGGTGCCCGGATGTGCTCCCTGGGAAGGAGATAATTTTCTGCCCTTACTTCGGGTCCTTGGGGGCTTTTCCCCGGATGGTCAGGGTGGGCTTGCAGCACAGGTCTTCGATGTCTGACATGGTGGCCGCCGGGAGCTTCAGGGCGCCGCCGCACCGGGCGCAGAAGAGCTCCACGGAGCTGTAGTTGATTTTCAGCTTCCAGTCCCTGCAGCCGCAGGTGCAGGAGATGCCGCCCGCTGGCCGATGTCCCGGAGCTCCCCTAAAATTTCCTCCATCACCAGGTCGTTGAGGAAGGTCCCTGGGACCCGGCCTCCGACTCCAGCACGTCAGGGTCTCCTCCAGGCGGCGCATGGCGGCAAAGACGGGCTCCTCCTCCCCACATAACAGCAGTCAGGCCGGAGTTGGCGCAGGGAAAAGGCCAGGGTCTTCTCCTGCAAAAAAGCCGCCGTGGAGCAGGACACCGTGTGCTCCTGCTCGCAGAACAGGCAGGGCACCGTCAGGCGGACCTGGTCCCCCATCAGGGCCACGTCAATGGAGGATTTCCCGCAGGGGCAGGCCAGACGGCTGCCCGAGGCCGCCAGCTGGAACACCGTCCGCTCCAAAATCACCGGCTGCCGGCAAACGGGGCAAATAAAGGCTATGGATCGTTTTGCATCTTCTATCATAGGTGCCACCTCCGTGGGATTTGTTGGTTTCGGTTTTATTCTAATGCGTCCTGAACAAAGCCACAAACCTTGACGCTAAGGCTTTCCAGGCCAAATGGCCTTGTTCAGGCGCACAGTGGTTTCTTCAGCGACATTATTATAACATGCCCGCTCCCCGGGAACAGAGAAAAATCTTGGATTTCATTCTTTTTCCCCTGCCTTGCCCTTTGGGACAAAATCCGCTATACTGAACTCCGAGGTGAGGCCCCATGAAACGACTGATCGCATCCGATCTCCACGGCTCCCGGTTCTTTTGCCGGAAGCTGCTGGCGCTCTATCGCCAGACGGGCGCCCAACAGCTGGTCCTGCTGGGCGACATCGCCTATTCCGGCTCCTACGATCCCCGGTATGAATACGATCCCCAGGGGTGATCCAGCTTCTCAACCCCCTGGCCCGGGAGATTCTCTGGGTGGAGGGCAACTGTGACTATGGGACACAAAAGCTGGACCCCCAATTCCCCATGGTCCCCGGCTACGCCACAGCAGAGTGGGAGGGCCGCCAGTTCTTCCTGTCCCACGGCCACCGCTACGCCCCCGATAATCCGCCCCCATGGGCGCCGCCCAAATCCTTCTCTCCGGCCACACCCATATCCCCGCCTGGGGTGGGTGGGGACCTCTTTGCGCCAACCCCGGCTCGGTCTCCCTGCCCCGGGGCGGGTCGCAAAACAGCTGCCTGCTCTATGAGAACAGGAGCTTCCGGTGGCTGACCATCCAGGGGGAGGAATTCCACCGGGAAGCCCCTTTGATCCCTTTGGGCCGCCTCCTGTTCCCGGCGATGCCTGCCAGAAAAACCGCGCGGAAGCGCGGTTTTTTGCTATCCTTCCCGCCGCAGCTGCCGCCGGCGGAGGGCCACAGAGAGGGAGAAGCGTTTTTCGATCCCCTCGTCAAAGAGGATGGTGGCCACGTCCCCCTGCCGGCTGACGATCCTGCCCCCGCCGAAGGTCCGGTGGGTCACCCGGGCGCCGGGGAGATAGGCGGCAGATCGGGCGCCGGTTTCCGGGGCGCCCGGCCCGGCTTGGGCTGGGGGTGAAAGGGCGGGTGGGTTTGCCTGGGTTTGGGCGGAAAAAGGGCCTCGGAAAAGGAACTGGACAGGCCGGGCTTTTTGAACCGGAAGACCAGCAGCTCCTCCTTGGCCCGGGTCATGCCCACATAGAACAGGCGGCGCTCCTCCGCATAGGCCTCCACCTCATCCGGGTCGGGATGGTCCCCCACCGGGGCCTCCACCATGGGGAGCAGGCCGTCGGCCACGTCCATCAGGATGACCCGCTCGTACTCCAACCCCTTGCTGGAGTGGATGGTGGAGAGGAGAAAACGGCTGTTCGGGTCGCTGGCCCCGCCTGCACCAGCCCCCGCAGCTCCTCCAGGCGGTCCAGCAGGGCGCCGGGGCTGGGGGTCTGGCTGCCCAGAGCCTCCAGAATATCCAGCCTGCCGGGGTCCCCCCTCGCTCCTTCAGGTAATCCCCATAGCCCATGTAGTGGCGGATGCGGTAGATGGCCCGGTCCCCCTTCTCCCCAGCAGGTGGTCGAAGTGGGCAGCCAGGGCTTTGCACTGGGTCCGGCTCCACTGGGACAGGCCGGGGCACTGGGTCAGGACCCGGAACAGGTTTTCCCCTGCTGGCGGACCGCCCACTGGGCGGCGGCCTTGGTGATCCCCGCCCGGAGCTTATAATAGATCCGCAGGAAGCGCTCCCCCGTCGGTGGGGTCGGCGGCAAAGAGGATGAGGTCGGTCACGTCCCGCACCACCCGGTGGGTAAAGAAGGTCCCCTCCACCTGGCGGCAGCGGCAGCCGGTGCCCTGGCGGTCCAGCAGGTCCAGCACCGGCAGGGCGCTGTCGTTGTCCCGATAGAGCACTGCTGTCTCCCGGTCGCAGTCCTGGGCCAGCCGGGCCAGAAAGGCGTACTGGTCGGCCCGGTCATAGGCCCAGATCTCCCGTGATGGCGGGGCCTTCCCCTCGGGCAGCGGTCATGTGCTTGTCCCGGCGGTGGCGGTTCTGGCGGATGAACCGGTCCGCCGCCCGGACGATGGTCTGGGTGGAGCGGTAGTTGTGCTCCATCAGCAGCACCCGGGCGCCGGGGTAATCCTGTTCAAACCGCAGCAGGGGCCTGGGGCCCGCCGCCCGGAAGCCGTAGATGCTCTGGTCCTCGTCACCCACCATAAAGAGGTTCCGCTGCTCTCCGGCCAGGAGGCGGATGATGACGTGCTGGATTTGGGAGGTATCCTGGGCTTCGTCCACGCACAGGTAGGGGTATTTCTCCTGAAAATACGCCAGGATGTCCCCATGGCGGCGGAGAATCCGGGCGGCGTAGACCATCTGGTCGTCGTAGTCCATCCACCCCCGCTGGCGGAGGGCGGCGCAGTAATTCTCATAGATCCGGGCCACGGGGAAATCGTCCGCCTGCAGCTCCTCCACCTCCTGCCGGGAGAGCTGGCGGTTTTTGATGTACGTAATGGCGGTGCGGAGGGACTTGACGGTGCTCTCTGTGGCAAACTCCCCGGTGGCCTGGCGGCAGAGCTCCCCCACCAGGGCGGAAAGCTGCCCCTCGTCGGTGATAAGCTGGAAGGCCCGGCGGCCCTTCACCTGCTCATACCGGCGGATGATCCGGGCTGAGAGGCCGTTGATGGTACGAAACTCCAGCCGGCCGGCCCATGCCTCCCCAAAGGTCCGGGCAAAGCGGGCCCGCATGTCCCGGGTGGCCGCCACCGTATAGGTCACGGTGAGGATGTGCTCCGGCGGCACCCCCGGCAGAACAGGAGGTAGCCCAGCCGGTGGATCAGCACCGTGGTCTTCCCGCTCCCCGGCACCGCCAGCAGCAGAACAGGACCCTCGGCAGCCTGGACGGCGGCCTCCTGCTGGGGATTCAGGGTGATCCCCAGGCGACTTTCCAGGCGGCGTAATCCATGGTGAAGTCCCTCCTTTCCGGCAAATTCCCTCTTATGATACCCATTTCTTCCCGCCGTGTAAAGCCCCCTGGGGAACCGTCGTTCCACAGGGGGGCCGTTCCACTCAGCCCTTGGCCGAGGCGCAGCAGGGGGGTCACCGACAGGCTGTCCAGATAGTCCTCCCCCCAGGTGCACATGGCGTCCAGCACGGGGATCACCGACTGGCCGAAGGGGGTCAGGGGGAGTAGAGGGTCTTGGGGGGCTTCTCCGGCAGGACCTCCCGCCGGACCATGCCGCACTGGGCCAGGTCCCTGAGCTGCTGGGAGAGCATTTTGGGGGTGGCCTGGGGATGCGGCGCTGAAGCTCCATATAGTGCAGGGGACCCTCCACCAAATGCCAGAGGATCAGGGGCTTATACTTGCCCCCAATGAGGGAGAGGGTGGCCTCCACGGGGCAGTTAAATTGGCTGGGCATGGGTTCCATACTGGGTTCCTCCTTTGGGATGGCGCTATGGTTTTGGGAAGTATCTTCCCCAAAAGTGCATTCTTGCGGGTTTGGCCGGCCCGTGCTACCATAACCACGATCTCCGGTGCACCGTGATCGTCCAAACCCTACCATCAAGGTATCTTGATGATACCCCAATCGAAAGGATCGTGCAACCATGAAATTTATAGACATTGCCAAAACCCGCCACGCCGTGCGCAGCTGGCCTCCCTCGGCCGGTGGAGCCGGAAAAGGTGGCCCAGATCTTAGAGGATGATGGCGAAGGTGCGGTTCTGGAGGTTCAGGGCCTTCAGGTGGAGCAGGTAGTCGTGCATCACCGGGTAAATGCCTAGATTGTAGGTCACCGACGCCAGCACCACATGGCTCAGCCGGAAGGACTCGGAGACCAGCTGGGAGACGTGGGTGTTGGATACGTCGTACACCAGCCACGTTGGTACACGCCCTTCTCGCACAGGCGGGCGGCCAGCGCCTGGGCGGCTGCCTCGGTGTTTCCGTACATGGAGGCATAGACAATCATGACGCCCTTCACTTCCGGCGCGTAGCGGCTCCATTTGTCGTACTTGTCGATGAAGTAGCCCAGATCCTTCCGCCACACGGGACCATGAAGGGGGCAGATGTACCGGATCTGGTCCAGAATGCCGGCGGCCTTGCCCAGCAGCAGTTGGACATGGGGGCCGTACTTGCCCACGATGTTGGTGAGATAGCGGCGGGCCTCGTCAATCCAGTCCCGGTCGAAGTTGACCTCGTCGGCGAAGAGCTTGCCGTCCAGGGCGATGAAGGACCCGAAGGCGTCGGCGGAGAAGAGCACGCCGTTGGTGGTATCGAAGGTCACCATGGCCTCGGGCCAGTGGACCATGGGAGCGGCCACGAAGGTGACGGTGTGGTCGCCGAAGGAATAGGTGTCGCCCTCTTTGACCTCGATGCACTCGTGACCGTCCACATGGAAGCCGAACTGGCGCATCAGCATGAAGGCCTTTTCCGTGGAGATGATCCGGACCTTGGGATAGCGGAGCAGGATCTCCTCGATGGAGGCCCCGTGGTCCGGCTCCATGTGGTTGATGACCAGGTAGTCCAGAGGCGTTCCGTGACAGCAGGTATTCGAGGTTCTCCTGGAGCTGGCGGTAGGCCGACCAGTCCACCGTGTCGAAGAGCACGGACTTTTCGTCCAGCAGCAGGTAGGCGTTGTAGCAGACCCCCCTTGGGGATGGGGTGGATGTTCTCAAACAGAGCCAGACGGTGGTCATTGGCGCCGACCCAATAGAGATTTTCCGTGACTTTTCTCACGCAATGCATACCAAAATCCTCCTTTCTCATAGATGACAGGCCGTTACGCTTCAATGAACTGGTCCTTGGGCTCCGCGCACTCCGGGCAGACCCAGTCCTCCGGCAGCTTTTCAAACAACGTGCCGGGGGCGATGTCACCATCCGGGTCGCCCAGCTCCGGGACGTACTCGTAGCCGCAGCCGCCGCAGACGTATCGCTTGCCGATGGGCTCGGGCTTGGGCAGACGGGGCCGCTTCATCTTGACCATGGGCGGCGCGGGCTGCTTTTCGCCGGTGTCCAGGGCGGCGGCGAGCAGGGGCAGGATCTCCTTGACGTCGCCAACGATGCCGTAGTCGCAGTTTTTGAAAATGGGGGCGCCGACGTTGGTGTTGATGGCCACGATGGTAGAGGCATCCTTGATACCCTTGAGGTGCTGCACCGCGCCGGAGATGCCGCAGGCGATGTAGAGGTTGCCGGTAAACTTCTGACCGGACATGCCCACATAACGGTCCAGGGGGACATATTTCAGCGTCTCCGCCACCGGGCGGGAGGAGCCGACCGCGGCGCCGGCGGCCTTGGCCAGCTCCTCGATGAGCTTCATATTCTCCTTGTCACCGATACCCTGCCGGCAGAGACCACCCGTTCCGCCTGGGAGATGGGGGTGTCCAGGGGGATGCCTACAGTGAAGTCGTGGCCGTCCTTCTTCAGATGCTCCACCAGCTCGGCCACCTGCTCGGCGGGGGAGCCGTCCCGGAAGATGTGGCGCTTGCGCACGCCGGTGACGGGGGCGGGCTTCTTGGGCCGGCTGGAGGAGCCGCCGTCGCTCTTGGGGGCTTGCCCAGGATATGGGCGGCGATGACCACCCGCTGGATCTCGTTGGTGCCCTCGTAGATGGTGGTGATCTTGGCGTCCCGGTACATCCGCTCCACGTCCATACCTTTCAGGAACCCGGCGCCGCCGTGAATTTGCAGAGCGTCGTTGGTGACCTCCAGGGCGATGTCGGAGGCGTACATCTTGGCCATGGCGGATTCCATGCCGTAGGGCGCGCTCCTTCAGGTCGGCGGCGGAATAGACCAGCAGCCGGGCGCAACGGAGCTTGGTGGCCATGTCGGCCAGCTTAAAGGAGATCGCCTGCTGGAAGCCGATGGGTTTTCCGAACTGTATGCGCTCCTTGGAGTAGGCCACCGCGGCGTCATAGGCCCCCTGGGCGATGCCCAGCGCCTGGGCCGCAATGCCGATGCGCCCCCCGTCCAGGGTGGCCATGGCGATCTTGAAGCCGTCGCCCTCCCGGCCCAGCAGGTTTTCCTTGGGCACTTCTACATTGTCGAAGATCAGCTCGGCAGTGGAGGAGGAGCGGATGCCCATCTTGTCGTAGTGGTCGCCGAAGTAGAAGCCCTTCCAGCCCTTCTCCACAATGAAGGCGGAGATGCCCCGGGTGCCGATGTCGGGCGTGGTGACCGCAAAGACCACGTAGGTGTCCGCCTTGGGGGCGTTGGTGATGAAAATCTTGCCCCCGTTGAGGACGTAGTGGTCCCCCCGGTCGACGGCGGTGGTCTCAGTGCCGCCGGCATCAGAACCCGCGTTTGGCTCCGTCAGGCCGAAGGCGCCGATCTTCTCGCCCTTGGCCAGGGGCACCAGGTACTTGTGCTTCTGCTCCTCGGTGCCGTAGGCGAAGATGGGCCAGGAGCCCAGCGACACGTGGGCGGACAGGATGACCCCGCGCCGCCGTCCACCCGGGCCAGTTCCTCCACGGCGATGGCGTAGCTGAGCACGTCCAGTCCCGCGCCCCCGTATTCCGCCGGGTAGGGAATGCCCATCAGCCCCAGCTCTGCCATCTTTTTGACGACGTCCTCGGGGAACAGGTTGTCCTTGTCCATCAGAAATGCAATGGGTTTTACTTCCGTCTCCGCAAAGGCTCTCACCTTTGCCCGGAATTCCTCGTGTGCTTGGGTCGTCTTAAAGTTCATGCCGTTACCTCCTTATCTGGGTCGGTCTTAAATTTTGTCTTCAGGGCCGCCCTCCGCCCCCCGGGCGATGGAAACCAGCCCGCCCTTGCTGAGCTTCTTCAGGATCTTATAGGCAAACTGCTGGGGGACCTGCTGGTCCTGGGCTATGGCGGCCACCGTCATTTGCTCTCCCCCGGACAGGGCCCGGAGAATCCGCAGGGCGTAGTCCGTCTCTCTGGTGATCAGCATCCCATCTCCTCCTGCTCTATGGCTATGCTTTTCTTGTGTCTATCATACCAAAGTGGACAAAATTAGTCAACTTAAAACACCCTCTTCCAGGCAATTTTTCCAATCAGGACAAATTGGCCTGGGCTTTCTTGTACAACCTGACCTGTTTTCCCTGGGGCGCCCACAGGCGGGCCCATACCGCTCCCCCGGTTTCTCAAATCTGACAAGAAAACAGCCCGTGACGGTTGCAATAAGCCAAAATCCGTCCGGGGCCCAGCTGCGGAAACCGGACCGCCCCTTCCTGCTCGGGATAGGTCCGCTGGAGCAGCGCCCGGTCGGCGGTCAGGTAGGCCACGAAAACAAGATAGTGGTCCTTGGACATGGGGTGGTCCAAGGTGATATAGTAGTCCTCCTCAACCTTTTCCAGGGTGATGGCGTGCTCCCGGTCCGGTTCCTCGGCTTCCAGGCGCGGCAGGGTCACCCGCAGCAGTGAAAGCCCCTGGCCCATGGCGTGGATTACGTTGCCGCAGACAGGGCACACATAGAACCCGCTGCGCAGCATGTTCCCGCCGGGATTTCGGTTGCTATGGTACTCCCCCGACAGCAGCTCCGCCACCGACACCCCCAGGGCCTGGGCCAGGGGCTCCAGCAGAGAGATGTCCGGCAGCCCCTTGCCGGTCTCCCATTGGAGACCGCCTTGTCACTGACCAGCACCGTTTCCGCCAGCTGTTTTCTGGGTCAATCCCTTTTTTTCTCCCGCAGGGCCTTGATGGCGGCCCCGGTCACATAATGTTCCATCGTTCTTTCCTCCTGTCGTTTTCTCCATTGTACCCGGGCCGTTGGAGAATGGCAACCTACGCAGCGTAGAGGCGCCCCTCCGGTATCCCCTGAAACGGGATTGTTTTCCGCTGAAAATAGGAGTAAAATATCAGTGTGCAACTGGCTTCCGATCAAAGAAGGTGCGATATCATTTGAGAAAAAACTATGAGATGGACCTGTGCCATGGTCCCCTGTTCCGTCAGATTCTGACCTTTGCCTTTCCCCCTGATCTGCTCAGGGGTGCTGCAGCTTCTTTTTCAACGCCGCGGATATCGTCATCGTGGGGCGGTTTGCCGGCAGCGATGCCCTGGCCGCCGTGGGCTCCACCGGCTCCCTGATCGCCCTGCTGGTGAACTTTTTCATCGGCATTTCCGTGGGGTCAACGTGCTGGTGGCCCGGTTTTACGGGGGCAATGACTGGAAGGACGCCCAGGAGACCGTGCAGACCGCCTTGGTCACCGCCGTGGCAGGGGGCGGGCTGCTGATGGCCTTGGGCCTTGCCGTGTCAGGCCCCATGCTGACCCTTATGGGCACCCCGGAGGACGTGCTGGGCCAGGCGGTGCTCTACATGCGGCTGTACTTTTTGGCGATGCCCGCCACGCTGCTCTTCAACTTCGGCGCGGCGGCTCTGCGGGCGGTGGGGGATACCCAGCGGCCCCTGTACTTCCTGACCATTTCAGGCGTGGTCAATGTGTGCTTTAACCTCTTTTTTTCGTCATCGTCCTGCACATGGGAGTGGCCGGGGTGGCCATCGCCACGGTGATCGCCCAATACCTCTCCGGCGGGCTGATCCTCCTCTGCCTGTCCCGGACCGAGGGGTCTGCCATGTGGAGCTCCGCCACCTGGGATTTTCCAAGGAAAAGCTCAAGCGGATGCTCCAGACCGGCCTGCCCGCCGGCGTGCAGTCGTCCATTTTCAGCATTGCCAACGTGCTCATCCAGTCCTCGGTGAACTCCTTCGGCGCCACCGTGGTGGCGGGCAACGCGGCGGCGGCCAACCTGGAGGGCTTCGTCTACATCTCCATGAACGCCCTGTACCAGACCTGCCTCAGCTTCACCAGCCAGAACCTGGGGGCCCAAAAGTTCCGCCGCATCGACCAGGTTTTGGTACGGTGTGCCCTCATCGTCTCTGTCATCGGGCTGGTGCTGGGAAATGGCGCCCACCTGCTGGGCCCCCATCTGCTTGCCCTCTATTCCAATGACGACCAGGTGATCTTCTACGGCATGATCCGCCTTTCCGTGGTGGCCGCGCCCTACTGCCTGTGCGGCATGATGGAGGTGGTCTCGGGCAGCGTGCGTGGGCTGGGCTACTCCATCCTGCCCACCCTGGTCTCCCTGGCGGGGGCCTGCCTGTTCCGAATTATCTGGATCTTCACCGTCTTCCAGCAGTTCCGTACCCTGCTGGTCCTCTACCTCTCCTGGCCCATCTCCTGGGTGCTCACCGTCAGCGTCCATTTGATCTGTTACCTCATCATCCGGCGCAAGGTCTTTGACCTGAGTCAATACGCCTGGTTCTGCATAAACAAGGTCCCGACAAAATTTGTCGGGACCTTGTTTTTATTTGCCTTGGATGTCCTCTATGATCTGTTGGACGTGGGTTACTTCCTGGTCGCTGAGACCTGTCACCTCCAGGTATCTCCGGTCATCCAGACCCAGCATATAGTCTGTGCTCACGGAAAAATACCGGGCCAGCCGGATGAGCATCTCGACGGAAGGCTGGATGTTGTTGTTCTCCCAGTTAGAGGCGCTTTGCTTTGTCACCCCCATGGCCTTGGCCACGTCCACCTGGGACAGCCCCCTGGCCTGGCGCAGCTCTCGAATCCGTTCATCAAGCTTCATGTTGCCCGCTCCTGTCAAATATTACGATACTATTATAAAATTTCCCTTGACTTTACGGAAATACTTTTAGTTTTTTATAAATTGACCACTGAGATTCAACAAAAACAGGACAGCCACAAGATCCGGCAGAGCTGAGCACCAAGGAAGGGCGGACTCCACAATGCTATTCTCTCACACCACCTTCACCCACATACAGAATGTCTTTTCCTGGGATGGCATCCTCCCCCGGGTGTGCGCAGGAAGGGGCATTGCACCCTGGATGCGCTTCAATCCATTCTCTCTGACCCGAAAAAGGGCCTGGCCGCCACAGGCATCCCTGTGACGTTTACACGGGATCAGATCCTCTTCCTTCGTCCGGCCAGCAAGCACCCCAGCGACTGCCTTGTGCTCAAGCACGCGGCCCACCCAGAGGACTACTTTCACTTCGTCTTTACCGCCCGCTTTGCGGAAGGCCTGACCACCCTTGGGTTCTATCGCTCCGGGCACAGCCCCCATCCCTACCGTCCGGACCCAAAGGGACCAAAGATGGGCGGCGTTGGGCTCCTGGACCCCACGGCAGCCGCCCTCCCCAAGGGGGATGCCCAGGACTTGCGGGATGAGTACGCCTACTATCACATGGTCGCTGCCCGGGTCCAGGACCTGCTCCTATAAGCAAATCCTGGACCCGGGCAGCGGCCTTCGCATTTGCGGTAAATGAATCCCCTCATCATCAAAGGGCCCCGGCGTGCTGCCGGGGCCCTTTTCCTCACGTCTTCTCCGGCCCTAACAGCACCGGCTGAAGCTGCTGGCCCCGAAGGGCGGCGGTGACAGTCTCCGTCACCTTGGTCATGTCCGCCACCAGGGAGGCGGGCTTGCCCGCCGGGTCGTCCTGCCCGAAGGGGACGAAGTAGTAGTTCTTCCGGCACAGAAGCTCCCCCAGGTTCCGGGCCGCGCCCCCAGGCCGTCGTTGGTGGCCATGGCGATCACCACCGGCCTGCCGTTGCGCAGGTGGGCCTTGGCCGCCATGGTGACGGTGGTGTCGGTGATGCCGGCGGCCAGCTTGCCCAGGGTGCTGCCGGTACAGGGGGCGATGATCAGCAGATCCAGCAGGCCCTTGGGGCCGATGGGCTCGGCCTCCCGTATGGAGTCCACCACCCCGTGGCCACAGATCTCCACCGCCCGCTGGCGGAAGGTCTGCCCGGCCGAAGCGGGTATCGGTGGTTCCCGTGATTTCAGAGAGAATGGGGACCATGTCGGGGTACTCCCCTGCGGTCTCCCTCCATGGCCTGAAAGGCCTTCTCCAAGGTACAAATGATCCGGTGAGGGCAAACCCCACCCGTGCGTCACCCATGGTCTTCACGCCTCCAATTCCCATAGAATGTGATACACCGCGTCCCGAATGGCCGCGGCGGCGTGACCGGGCGGTGCGGCCCGGCAGCCCCGGGGCCTGGAGCACCCGGAGGCCCAGCTCCTTGGCGGCCGCCTGGTCCACGCCCCCGGGGGGCCGAGGCCAGGTCCAGCAGAAAGGCATCGGGGTTGACCCACCCCAGCCGCCGCCAGTCTAAAACCATCGCGGGGATGGTGTTGACGATGAGGTCAAAGCCCCCCAGCTCACAGGAGAGATTTTTCCAGCTTTTTCCGGCTCATAGCCCATAGGCCGCCGCGCCGCCCAGTCCTCATATCGCTGGGCCCCACCGTCACCTTCGCCCCCAGGGCTCCCATGTGGGCAGTGAGCTTCCCCACCCGGCCAAAGCCCAGGATGATGAGCACCGGGCGCTGTGCAGGGTGAAGGGAAGCTCCTCCATAACCACCTGGACCGCCCCCTCGGCGGTGGAAACCGCGTTGGCGACCATGCACTCCTCTTCGGGCGTAGTAATCAAACACCGCAGGCCCCAGGCCTCGCCACTCCTGGCGACCTGGGAAACCATCCCGCCGCAAAGAATTTGGCCGGGTTCCA
>VOFD01002645.1_pt1 | contig 20091 bp, 20 predicted proteins | sample 5384101 | NCBI WGS metagenome assembly VOFD01 (sample SAMN12384723, study PRJNA508395) | human gut metagenome | isolation source: healthy gut C | host: Homo sapiens
TGCCGAGCTCTGGCAGGAGTCGGGCCGCTGGGAAAAGTACGGTGCCGAACTTCTCCGCTTCAAGGACCGTCATGATCGCGCCTTCGTGATTCAGCCGACTTCCGAAGAAGTCGTCACTGACATCGCCCGTCAGGAAATCAAGAGCTGGCGTCAGCTTCCCGTGAACTTCTACCACATCCAGACGAAGTTCCGCGACGAGCGTCGCCCCCGCTTCGGCGTCATGCGCGGCCGCGAGTTCACGATGAAGGATGCTTACTCCTTCGACCGTGACGCCGAGGGCGCCGCCGTTTCCTACGACAAGATGTACCAGGCCTATCAGCGTATCTTCACGCGCCTCGGCCTCATGTTCCGCGCCGTGCGCGCCGACACCGGCGCGATCGGCGGCAGCCGCTCCCACGAGTTCCAGGTCATCGCCAATGCCGGTGAAGACGTCATCGCCTACTGCCCCGACAGCGACTACGCCGCCAACATCGAGCTGGCCGAGGCCCGTTCGCTCATTGACGTCCGCGCCGCCGCTGCTGAAGAGATGGTGAAGCGTCCGACCCCGGGCAAGGAAAAGTGCCACGACGTGGCCGAATTCCTCGGTATTCCCTTTGAAAAGTCCGTCAAGAGCGTCGTGCTTGCCGCCGACCGCACTGACGAAAAGGGCAATCCGCTTCCCGCCAAGATCGTCCTCATCCTGCTCCGTGCCGACCACGACCTCAACGAAGTCAAGGCCGGTCATCTGCCTGAGCTCAAGGACGGCTTCCGCTTCGCGACCGACGCCGAGATCCTCGAGAACTTCGGTTCCAAGCCCGGCTATCTCGGCCCTGTCGGCATCAAGGAAGACGTTGCCGTCTATGCAGACCTGACCGTCGCCAACATGTCCGACTTCTGCTGCGGCGCCAATGAAGAGGGCTATCACTACACCGGCGTGAACTTCGGCCGCGACCTGCCCGAACCCAAGGTTGCCGACCTGCGCAACGTCGTCGAGGGCGACGCCTCTCCCGACGGCAAGGGCATGCTCCGCCTGCAGCGCGGCATTGAAGTCGGTCACGTCTTCTACCTTGGCACGAAGTACTCCGAAGCCCTCAACGCCACCTATCTCGATGAAAACGGCCAGCCGAAGGTTCTCGAGATGGGCTGCTACGGCATCGGCGTGACCCGTCTCGCCGGCGCTGCCATCGAGCAGAGTCACGACGAGCGCGGCATCATCTGGCCGGACTCCATCGCCCCGTTCGAAGTGGTGATCTGCCCGATGAACTACTCGAAGAGCGAAGCCGTGCGCGAAGCCGCCGACCGTCTCTATGAAGAGCTCAAGGCTCAGGGCGTCGACGTCATCCTCGACGACCGCGACATGCGTCCCGGCGTGATGTTCGCCGACTGGGAGCTCATCGGCGTGCCGCACCGCGTCGTTATCGGCGACCGCGGCCTCAAGAACGGCGAGGTCGAATACGCCAACCGTCGCAACCTTGCCGAAAAGGTGATGGTGAAGACGGAGGAAGCCGTCGAGTTCGTGACGAAGCAGATCAAGCGCTGAGCCTGACTGCACGGGTGCTCCGTTGCGGAGCACCCAGACGAATGACAAAAAAGAGGAGGTCCGGAGACCTCCTCTTTTTGCGTGCGGACGATGACGGCGCTCAGTGCCTGTCGTCGACGGGGTCGAAGCGCAGGCGCACTTCCTTCGGAATGTTGTAGCCCTTTTCCGGAACGGGGAAGGGCTTGCACTTCAGGATGGCGTTGCGTACGGCCGAGTCGTAGGCATCCCAGCCTGACTTCTTCGCGTAGACGGGAGCGCCGGCAAGTTCGCCGTTGGGCATCGGCCTGACGACGAATTCGGCGATGAACTGTCCGCGGCGGGTGGAGCTGGGCACGTCGATCGAAATGTTCGGACGCACGCAGGCGATGATGCGGGCGTTGTAGCTGGCCAGAGCCGACCCCGTGAGGTTCTGTCTCTGGTTGCGCTTGTCGCCCGAGGGCGTGCCCGAACGCTGGCTGTCCGGATCGATCTTGGCGTTGAGTCGTGCGAGTTCCTGCTGTCGGATGGCCTGGCGGATTCGCTCGCGTTCACGACGCTCTTCCGCAGCCTTCTTCTCGGCGGCGACACGCTGGATTTCAGCCTGACGCTTTTCTTCGGCAATTCGCGCCTCTTCAGCGCGCTTGGCTTCGGCCAGGCGCTTTTCCTCTGCGAGGCGAGCCTCTTCCTGACGACGGGCTTCAGCCTGAAGTCTGGCTTCCTCTGCGGCCTTGCGCTCCTGAGCAAGCTTTTCCTGAGCAAGACGCTCGGCTTCCTGCTGGGCGCGCTTCTCTTCGGCACGTCGCTCCGCCTCAATGGCGTCCTGACGGGCCTTCTCGATGCGTTCGGCCTCGGCACGCTCGGCTGCGACGCGAGCTTCCTCCGCGCGGCGGGCCTCTTCAGCCTCACGCGCCTCCTCGGCGGCCTTCTCGGCCTCGACACGTTCACGCTCGGCGGCGGCAAGCGCCTCCTGACGCTGTGCCTCACGCTGCGCCGCCTCCTCCTGCATGCGGGCCTGCTGAGCGGCAGCCTCGCGTTCGGCGGCTTCCTGAGCCTCCTGAGACTCGCGTTGCTCGTCGATCTCGTTGGGCTTGGGTTCAGGCGCTTCGGGCGGCTTGACGGCGACGCCCTTGGGGTCGTTGCCGCCCGAGACCGGCTCGGGAGCCCAGAGCTCCGCGTAGACGGTTTCGGAATCGGTCGTCCACTGGAAAACGGAGAAGAGTCCGACGAAAAGGATGACGTGCACGCAGCCCGAGAGGACGGCGGCGGGCACCATGTCCCTGCGGTCCTCTTTTCGGAAGCGGTCGTTGGTCTCTCTGTCGTTCATGACGAAATTGGGTTGCGTAATGGGTTAGCGGGCTTCGGCGCTTCGCTCGATGCGAAGGGCGAGACCGACTCGGGGCACGTCGGCGCTCTGAAGGAGCTTGAGGACATTGACGACGTCCTCGTAGCGGACGTCCTTGTCGGCAGCAATCACCACGGGAATGTTGCTTTTCTCGCCCTGAGCCGTCTTGACGGCGGCAACGAGGCCGGGAATGTCGACAGGCTTCATGTCCTTGCCCTGACGGATCGAAAGGCGGCTGTCGGGATAGACGATGACCTCGATCACCTGCTCGGGGGCCTTGGAGGCCTTGTTGACCGACGGCAGGTTGACGACGCTCGGATTCACGAAGGGCGCGGCGACCATCAGGATCACGACGAGCACGAGCATGACGTCGATGTACGGCACGACGTTCATCTCGGCCATCATGCCGCGGCGCTTGGTATTTCCACGCAGGGACATGGCTTAACTCCGGGCGTGCTGGCGCTGAAGAATGTTGAGGAACTCTTCGCTGAAGCCTTCGAGGCGGACCGTGAGGCGGCCGACGCGGTTGTTGTAGTAGTTGTAGGCGGCGACCGCAGGGATGGCGGCGAAGAGGCCGATGGCGGTGGCGACCAGTGCTTCGGCGATGCCGGGAGCAACGACGGCGAGGCTCACGTTGTCGAGGGTGGAGAGGCCCGTGAAGGCGTTCATGATGCCCCAGACCGTGCCGAAGAGGCCGATGTAGGGAGAGGTGGAGCCGATCGAGGCGAGCAGGGGCAGGCTGCGCTCGAGATGGTCCATCTCGCGATTGTAGACGGCACGCATGGCGCGGGAGACGCTGTTGAGGGCGTTCGGATCCTGACGGCTCTGCTTGAGGTATTCGGTCATGCCCGCGCTGAAGATGCGCTCTTCGATGCCTGCGGTGTCGTGATTGCGCTTGGCGGTTTCAAGAAGCTGATTGAGCTCCGTGCCGCTCCAGAAGCGGGCCTCGAACTCCTCGACCTGTCGCGCGGCGCGGGAGATTGTGAAGTATTTCTGGAAGATGACCGTCCAGCTAGCGAGCGAGAGGAAGACGAGAATGGCCAATACGCACTTCACCACGAGGCTGGCGTTGGCGACAAGGGTCAGAATCGACAAATCGGCAGTGGGCTGCATTTTAGATAACCGCTTTTTGAATGGCGTTGAATGAAAGAGTGTTCGGCGAGGGGCGCTCAGGCTTCCTCTGCCATGAAGGCTTTGATCGTTTCGTAGAGGTCGTCGGGCAGGGGAGTCGGAACGAAGCTCCTTGCGCCGATGACGCCGACACGAACCTTGCCCGTGGCGATGGGCTCGTCGCCGCGCACGATGCGTTGCTCGAAGATGAGCGAGGCGCGCCCGAGCTTCTCAATGCTCGTGATCACCTCCAGGTCGTCGTCAAGCACCGCGGCGCGGTGATAGGCGATGTTGAGTGAGGCGACGACGAAGAGAACGCCGTCCTCACGGCCGCGCTGATCGTTCTGACCAAAGCCGATCCGTCGAAGCATGTCGCTGCGGGCGCGCTCCATGAACTTCAGGTAGTTGGCATGGTAGACGATGCCGCCGGCATCAGTGTCCTCCCAGTAGACGCGGACGGGAAATCTGATGTGGTTCATGACGAGTGTTGGTTGTGCATCGGGGTGCCGTCAGGCACCGGAAAGAAACTAGTATAGGGACTCGCGGCGTGTTCGGGAGACGAGCGGAGGTCGATTTTGCAAACGGATGCTTATGCGTCCGCTTAGGCCCTGATGTTGCGCCAGTAGGCGAAGACAAGGTACCAGAAGGCCGCGCAGGTGCCCCAAGGAAGAAGTCCAGCGACCATCGCCATGACGTCCGTGCCCGCAGCCGTGGTGCCCAGCACGTGCCAGTCGGGCCAGAGCAGCAGGAGCCACGTGAGAATCATCCAGAGCGCGGTCCCCGTGAGCATCCCGGGACGCCAGTAGAAGCTCGAGAGCATTGTGATGCCCGTTGCGAGATTTTGGCCTTTGCGCGCGCCGATGATGGCGGCCGTGAAGAGAATCGATGCAAAGCTCGTGACGCCGCCTGCGATCAGGGCGACGAGCGTGTACTTGATGATGTGGATGAGCGGAGGCGTCTCGGAGGAGAGCCTTTCGCCTGCGTGCATGAGCTGCCTGCCGTGGTCGTCGACGACGGCAAAGGGGGCGCTGGCGCTCATTTCGGGAAGACCTGCACCCGTGGCCTCGATGGTGGCCTGCAGCAGAGTGTCGGTCCTGCCGTCCCGATCGATGGGCATGGCGCTCAGAAGGGCTGCTCCGAGCGTGGCGGCCGCAAAGACGGCGAGCGCCTGACGGGCCGGGTGAGCGAGCAGCTCATGAAGGATGGCGCGGTGGCGTGCGCTTCGGATGAAGAGCACGCAGGCGGCGAACACGGCGGCTGAGGTGAGGCAGACGAGAACGGAGAGAATCGGGGAAAAGGGCATGGCGGAGGTCAGTAGGAGCCGAAAAGATCACGCGCGACGGGCGTGGGCGGCGCCAGGCGGAAGTGCTGCCAGGCGAGCGGCGTGGCGACTCGGCCGCGCGGCGTGCGCTGCACGAAGCCCTGCTGAATGAGGTAGGGCTCCACGACGTCCTCGAGCGTATCGCGGTCTTCGCCGACGGAGGCGGCGAGGTTCTCGATGCCGACGGGACCGCCCGAGAACTTCTCGATGATCGTCCTGAGAAAGTGAGTGTCGATCATGTCGAGGCCTTCGGGGTCGACGTTGAGCATCTTGAGGGCGGCCGCGGCCACTTCCTTCGTGATGCGGCCGTCGTGCTTCACTTCGGCATAATCGCGCACGCGCCTCAGAAGTCTGTTGGCGACGCGGGGCGTGCCGCGGCTACGACGGGCGATTTCGAACGCGCCCGTCTCGTCGATGCCGACGTTGAGCAGGCCCGCCGAGCGGCGCACGATGCGGGAGAGCTCCTCGGGCGTGTAGAACTGCAGCTGGTTGACGATGCCGAAGCGGGCGCGCAGGGGATTTGTGAGCGAGCCTGCGCGCGTCGTGGCGCCGATGAGCGTGAAGGGCGGCAGGTCGATCTTGATCGAACGCGCGGCAGGACCCTCGCCGATCATGATGTCGATCTGGTAGTCCTCGAGTGCGGGGTAGAGGATTTCCTCAACCACAGGCGAGAGACGGTGGATTTCGTCGATGAAGAGGATGTCGTGCGGCTCGAGGTTGGTGAGCATGGCCGCCAGATCGCCGGGACGCTCGAGAACGGGCCCCGAGGTCTGGCGGAGATTGACGCCCATTTCGTGCGCGACGATGTGGGCTAGCGTCGTCTTGCCCAGGCCGGGAGGGCCGAAGAGCAGAAGGTGGTCGAGCGGCTCACCGCGGCGCTTGGCGGCGGCAATGAAGATCTGGAGCTGCTCGCGGATGGCCTCCTGCCCGACATATTCGTTGAGAAGCGACGGGCGCAGCGCGCGGTCGACGTTCTCTTCGTTGGGACTGGCCGTGCGGCCGTCGATGATGCGTTCTTCCTCAAGCATTCATGACCTCGTTCAGCGTGCAAGCGCCTTGAGGGCGAGACGGATGCCTTCGCTCACCGTCACTTCGGCGGGGAGCGCGCGCACGCTCGCTTGAGCCTCGCGTTCGGAATAGCCGAGCGCCATCAGGGCGCTCAGAATGTCGGCCTGGGCTGCGGATGCGGCTCCGCCCGCAGGCGCGAAGGCGTTGCCGGCGAGCTTGCCCTTGAGCTCGAGGACCAGACGGTCGGCCGTTTTCTTGCCGATGCCTGGCACGCGGGTGAGAAGCGTGGCGTTGCCCTGCTCGACGGCGTCTGCGAGATCCTGAGTGCTCATGCCTGAAAGCACGGCGAGCGCAATGCGCGGGCCGACGCCTGAAATGCGGATGAGAGCCCTGAAGGTCTGGCGTTCCGCCGCGGTTGCAAAGCCGTAGAGAAGCTGGGCATCCTCGCGCACGATGAAGTGGGTGAGGAGCGTGATCTCGGAGCCTTCGGCGGGCAGGTTGCAGAAGGTCGACATCGGAACGTCGACTTCGTAGCCGACGCCGCCGACGTCAACGAGGACCTGAGGCGGGGTCTTTTCAATGAGCTTGCCGTGCAGCCGTCCGATCATGATGTTTTCCCCTTCCTTTGTGAAAAGCGCCGTCCAGGCGCTGCGCGCACCTGCGGCGCTGCGGCCGCGACGGGGCGTCGCATAGGTGCGAGTCGTGCTGCCCGCCTTTTCAAAGGCGCGCATGCGAATCGAGTTGGCGCAGCATACCGCGCAGGCGAGCGCGTCGGCCTCGTCGGCCTGAATGTCGCCTTCGATGCCGAGCAGCATGCCGATCATGCGCTGCACCATGGGTTTGTCGGCGCGTCCGGTGGCGCAAACGGCCTCCTTGATTTCGCTTGGCGTGAACTCCTCGACGGGCAGGCCGGCAAGGTCAGCGGCGACGAGCGCCGCGCCTCTGGCTTGGCCAAGGCGCAGCGTGCTCTGCGGGTTCACGTTGACGAAGACCCGCTCGGCGGAGGCGAGGTCGGGTTTCGTTCGTTCGATCACCTTCGAAAGCTCGCGTACGATGTGCCCGAGTCTGGCCGAGAGCTCGCCCTCGGGGACGCGGATCATGCCGCTGTCGACGCGGACGAACCGTCCGCTGGCGGCGTCGATGACGCCCCAGCCCGTGCGGTTGAGACCGGGGTCGAGGCCGAGGATGCGCATCGTGAAGCTCAGCGGCCGAAGCTGCCCATGCCGGGGAAGCCGCCGCGGCCGAACTGGCCGAGCGCGCGCATCATCTTGCCGAGACCGCCACGCTTCATGCGCTTCATCATGTCCTGCGTCTGCTCGAACTGCTTGAGAAGACGGTTGACCTCCTGCACGGGGACGCCCGCACCGGCGGCGATGCGCTTCTTGCGGCTGGCCTTGATGAGGTCGGGCTTGCGGCGCTCGAAGGGCGTCATGCTGTCGATGATGCCCATCGTGCGGCGGACGGACTTCTTGGCCTCTTCGTCGTTGACCTTGGAGGCGGCCTCCTGGAATTGCGCGGGGAGCTTCTCGAGAATGGAGGAGAAGCTCTCCATGTTGTTCATCTGGGCGAGCTGGGCGCGGAAGTCGTTGAGGTCGAACTTGTCGCCCTGACTGATCTTCTGCGCAAGCTTTTCGGCTTCGGCGATGTTGATCGACTTCTGAACGTCCTTGATGAGGCCGACGATGTCGCCCATGCCGAGAATGCGGGAGGCCATCGCCTCGGGATCGAAGGCGTCGAAGCCCGTGAGCTTCTCGGCGGTGCCGACGAACTTAATCGGCTTGCCGGTGACGTGACGCACGGAGAGCGCCGCACCGCCGCGGCTGTCGCCGTCGATCTTGGTGAGGACCACGCCGGTGAGCGGGAGGCGCTCGTTGAAGGCCTTGGCCGTGTTGACGGCGTCCTGGCCGAGCATGGCGTCGATCACGAAGAGCGTTTCAACGGGCTTGAGGAAGGTGTTGAGTTCGGCAACCTCCTGCATCATCGCCTCGTCGATGGCCAGACGGCCGGCCGTGTCGACGATGAGCACGTCGAAGAACTTGCGTCGGGCATGGTCGATGGCGGCAGCGGCAATCTCGAGCGGCTTCTGGCCGACGGTGCTCGGGAACCATTCGGCGCCCGCCTGTTCGGTCACCGTCTTGAGCTGTTCGATGGCGGCCGGACGATAAACGTCGGCGGACACCGTGAGAACCTTCTTGCGCTTCGTTTCGATGAGGTACTTGGCCAGCTTGCCAGCGCTCGTCGTCTTGCCCGCGCCCTGAAGACCGGCGAGAAGGATGACAGCGGGAGGCTGGGTGTGAAGATTGATGTCGCGTTCGGCGGCGGGCACGTCGCCGCCGATGATGGCGGTGAGCTCGCGCTGCACGACGCCCACCAAGGCCTGGCCGGGATTGAGGTTACCGACAACCTCTTCGCCCATGGCCTTTTCCTTGATGCGGGCGAGCACTTCACGCACGACGGGCAGGGCTACGTCGGCCTCGAGAAGCGCAATGCGAACCTCACGTAGCATGTCCTTCGTGTTTTCTTCCGTCAGACGCGCTTGACCGCGCATGGTCTTGACGATTTTGGAAAGGCGCTGGCTTAATGAGTCGAGCATGGTTTATGGATTCCTGGGGTTGACGGACAGGCGCCTGAAGGGCCTGTCCTGAGGACGGCGGGCGCGCAGCGCCGGCCGTCGCGGCTCCCGAAAGAGCGGGCTTGGGGGAGCGCTTCTGAAAATTGGAGTCCGAGACGCGATTTCAGGGATATCTAAGCCCGTTGCGGCTAGAATCATGTTTGCAAGGCGTGTCTTCGGATGCTGTTCGGGTCCGCCGCAGGCGTCGGGAGCGCTTCCGGCCCTTCAAGCCGGAGCGGCTTTCACCGTCCTTCGGCAAACTTCTCATTTTAGTGGGAACGGCCGAGTTTTGCATCGATCTCCAGCCTCCTCGAGCGCGCCGGCCAACGCCCGCGCCTCGATCGAACAAGTCAAAAAACAAGAGAACACAGAATGACCATTCTTACCATCTGCACCATCATTGCTGCGATCCTTTATCTGGGCTCAGGGATGGCCATCATCGGCTCGATGAAGGGCGAGGGCTCGGGAGCCTCCTCCCTCATCCGCTGGCCCGTGCTTGCCGGTCTGGTGATGCAGGGCTACGCCCTTCACGGCGAAATGTTCGGCGAAGGTGCAGTCAACTTCGGATTCGGCTTCGCGATGTCCGAAATGTTCTTTTTTGCGGTGATCATCCTTCTGATCGAGACATGGATTCATCGTCTGCACGGCCAGTTCGGCATCGTGCTCATCGCTGCCGCCGTCGGCACGCTGAGCCCGCTCCTGTTCACCGGCCAGGTGATCCCCTCCGTCGAGTGGACGACGATCTTCCGCTGGCATCTGCTGCTTGCCATCGCGGCCTACGCCTTCCTCATGATCGCCTTCGTCCACGCCGTACTCATGGCGCTGATCAACCGCCGCCTGAAGAGCCCGGCGGTCGGCGAGACGTCGAAGTTCCTCGACTCCATGCCCGCTCTGGTCGTCATGGAGCGCATCTTCTTTCGAATCGTGGTCGTGGGCTTCCTCTTCATCACGCTCACGCTGATCGTCGGCGCACTTGCCACTCAGGAGGCCAAGGGCGTCTACTTCCTCTTTGACCACAAGACGATTCTCACGTGGCTTGCGTGGGTGTTCTTCGGCATCCTGCTTGCAGGCCGCCGCGTTGCGGGCTGGCGCGCCCGCACCGCCCTCAACTGGTTCTGGGCAGGCTTCGTCGTCTTCGTCGTGGCCTACTTCGGCTACAGCTTCATTCAGGAACTGGTCCGCTGAGGAGGATTCATGGGACGCATCCTCTTTTTCGTGGCGCTGGCTGTCGCCATGTGGGTTGCCTGGACGCTCAGTCGCAGGCGCAACAGTCTTGACAACGAGGAGCGCCGTGAACTCAAGCGCCTGCGTGCCAAGGAGCGCGAGGCTCAGGGAAAGTCTCGCGAGCCTTCAGGCGAGGTGATGGTCAAGTGCGACCACTGCGGCCTTTACTTTCCCAAACGCGAGGCCGTGCTCAGCAAGGAGCGCGTCTACTGCTCGAAGCGCTGCCGCGATGCGGCGCGGGACGGGCAATGACATCCCCCGACCGCGCCTTCGACGGGTGGCTGCCCGGCGTCGTGCGCCGGCCCTCTCCGCACTTCAACGAGCGTCCCGAAGGGGCGCTCGTTTCGCTGGCGGTCCTTCACTTCATCTCTCTGCCTGCAGGACGCTTCGGCGGGGAGGACGTCGACGCCCTCTTCATGGGGACCCTTGACGCCATGAACCGCCCCGAATACGAGTCCCTGAGGGGCCTGAGGGTCTCCTCCCATTTCTTCGTGCGCCGCACGGGAGAAGTCAGACAGTATGTGAGCGTTCTGGACAGGGCCTGGCATGCTGGCGTCTCGTCCTTCGAGGGGCACACGGGGTGCAACGACTTTTCCGTCGGAATCGAGCTCGAGGGCACGGGCGAGACGCCCTATGAAGACGCTCAGTACCTGGCGCTCGGAGAACTTCTGGGGACGCTGACAAGAGTGCTGCCCGTGGAAGCCGTGACGGGGCACGAGCACATCGCGCCCGGCCGCAAGCAGGACCCCGGCCCCTCCTTTGACTGGGATCGCGTCAGGGAAATGGTTCCGGGGCGCGTCAGGATCGTAACCGAACCTCAGGTCATGCCCTGAGGTCGGGATAGTCTGATATAGTCGACTGAATTCAAAATTCAGGTCTCCGTCGCCATGCCCACCCTTCTCACTGGACTCATTCAGTTTCTCTTCACGTCCGTCATGTCGATTCTCGGCGTGCTGCTTCTGTTGCGCGCCTGGGTCTACGTGTGGGCCTTTTCCCCGCGTCATCCGATCGTGCAGCTTGCGCGACGCGCGACGGACTGGCTTGTGGAGCCGCTCTCGAAACTCATTCCGAGGAGCGGTTCCTACGACTGGCCCAGTCTCGTGGCTGCGCTTGTCGCCGCCGTCATCATGGTGCTCATGCAGCGTGTGCTGACGGGGATGCCCTATACGCCGATCGGTCTGGTGATCGCCCCGCTGGCCACCGTGCTCCGCTGGGCGCTCGAAATGATGTCCTGGGGCGTCTTCATCTGGGTGGTGATGACCTGGCTGAATCCGCAGAGCCCGATGACCTACGCGCTCGGCACGCTTGTGGATCCGTTCGTTCGTCCCGTGCGCAAGATCATTCCGATGTTCGGTCGCTTCGATCTGTCGCCCATTGTCGTGATCATTCTGGCCAATGTCCTGCTGATGCTCGTGACGCCGATTTCCCATGGCTTCATTCCGCTTTGACGCCCGACGGGCTTCAGACAGTGAAAAGGCGCTCCGCTGTTCGGCTTGGAGCGCCTTTTTCTTTATGACCAGCAGTCGAAGGGAGTGCCCTCCCTGACTGCCTTTTCAACCAGCTCGGCGTTGATGCGGTAGCTCGGTCCCGTGGCCGTTGCCTTTGCGGCTCCCATGACGGTGCCCGCAATGGCGCAGCTGACGGCGTCGAGCCCCCTTTCCATGCCCCACAGAAGGCCGCCGCGGTAGGCGTCGCCTGCGCCGACAGGGTCGGCTGCCTCGACCTTCGGCGCAGGGATGACGGTTTCCTCGCCCTTCTGCCAGACGGAGCTCCCTTGGCTGCCATGGGTGCAGAAGACCGCGCCCGTGAGGCGGGAGAGTTCTGCGGGAGAGAGACTCGTGTGCTCCTCGATCATGAGGGCCTCGTAGTCGGAGAATGCAACGCAGGCCGCCGCTCTTGTCAGGGCGAGAAGCTCGTCGCCAGAAAAGAGGGGCGTCGTCTGGCCCGGATCGAAGATGAAGGGGATGCCGTGCGAGACAAAGGCCTTGGCGTGTGCCAGAAGCGTGCTTCGCACGCTGGGGGCGAGGATTCCGCAGACTATGCCCGTGTCGTCAGGCCAGGGAAGGCGATCTGCGTGCGCCATGGCGCCGGGACTGAAGGTGGCCAGCTGATTGCCGTCCCTGTCGGTGGTGATCATGCACTGCGCCGTCCATTCGTTCGGCATGACGGTCACGCCGTCCGTGCGAATGCCCTGACGTTCAAGATGCCGGAGATAGTCGTCCGCATCCCTGCCGACGGCGGTCCAGACAAGGGGATCTCCGCCAAGCTGCTTCAGACTGTAGGCGATGTTTGCGGCGCAGCCGCCGTAGGTGCGCCTCATGGAGTCCGCCTGAAGCGTGACGTTGAGTCGGTCGAGCGCCTCTGCCCTGAGCGTGTCGGCAAAGCGTCCCTCGTGCGTGAAGACCGTGTCGTAGGCGATGGAGCCGGAAATGATGACGGACATGGGTTTGCAAAAAGGCAAAAGGCGCTCCGCCGTACGGCGGAGCGCCTTGGTCTGAAGGTTATTGAAGGGCGGAGACGGCCTTCACGACGGCGCTTGACGCATCGTAGGGAAGCGGCGTCGTGACCGTCAGGCGGACGGCAACGTCGGCACCCGGCGCAACGGCGTCGCGGCCGCCGAAGCCGTAGTCGGCAGGCTCGAGCACCCGTTGAGCGAGTGTTTCGCCTGCGGCGTCAAGCAGCTTCATCTCCAGAATCGGCAGTGCCTGAGGCAGTTCCGAGGTGTTGGAGAGGCGGGCCGTCACGACGGGCAGGCGGCGGGCGACTTCACGGTCGGCGTCGTCGGCCGTCTCGAGCGGACGCTCGATCTCTGCGGTCACCTTGAAGGCGGCCGCGTTCTGCCAGACGAAGCCGGGGCACGGTGCCTTCATGCAGACCTCTTCATAGACGGGGCGCAGCTGCGGCATCGTGCCGAGTACGGTCTTGTGGCCGAGAAGAAGGCCGGCGGCGGACAGAACGACGAGGGCAAGAAGCGTGACGAGCGTCCAGAGCACGCCATGGGACCGTTCGGCGGACTCGGGCGCACGGGGTGCGGGCTCGGCGGCCGGAGGGGCCTCGGGAGCTTCGGTCCTTGCGTCGAAGTCCGTGAGCGAATCGGCGATGCGGCTCATGACGGCCTCGCCCTCGCGAGCCTCCTCCTGCATGACGGCCTGACGGCGGGCGGCCTGCTGAAGACGGGCGTCGAGCTTTTCGTCTGGCACGCTGAGGCTTTCCGTCTTGTCGGCGGAAAAGCATGCCTGACATTCCGTGCAGTGGAGCATGTCGGCGGCGAAGTCGTCCTTGACTCGCCACAGGGCCCCGCAGGCGGGACAGCGAAGAACTTTGGCCATGGAGAAGTCTCCCAGATGCAGTCTTGACGTTTACGCGCGGCGTCCGGCGATGCAGACCCAGTCCTCTTCCTGACGCCAGACGGAGAGCTTGACGGCAGGGTCGATGGCCTGATAGGCGGCGATCACTTCTTCGGCCTGCTTGGCAAGCACGCCGGAGAGCACGAGCGCGCCGCCCTGCTTCACGCGGCCGAGCAGAGCGGGGGCGAGAAGCTTGAGCGGATTGGCGAGGATGTTAGCGACGACGATGTCGTAGGTGCCTTCGGGCATGTCGTCGGGAAGGTAGAACTTGGCTTCCACGTGGTTCATGAGCGCGTTGTCGCCTGCGGCCTCGACGGCCTGCGGGTCGATGTCCGTGCCGGCGACCTCGGCCGCGCCGACGAGTTTGGCGGCAATGGCGAGGATGCCCGTGCCGCAGCCGTAGTCGAGGACACGGTCCGTCGCCTTGACGTTGGCGTCAAGCCACTGCAGGCAGAGGTGGGTGGTCGGATGGGAGCCTGTGCCGAAGGCGACGCCCGGATCGAGGCGCACGTTGATGGCGTCCTCGTTGGGAAGGTCGTGCCAGGTCGGCACGATCCAGAGACGGTCGGAGACCTGAGTCGGCTGGAACTGCGCCTGCGTGATGCGGACCCAGTCGGCGTCCTCGACCTCCTCGGTGCCGAGAAGCTCGGGCTTTTCGCACTTGAGGGCCTTGACGGCGATGGCAAGCGATGTCTCGAGGTCGAAGTCGTCGTCGGCAAGAATGGAGACGATGGAGCGCGGCCAGGCGCAGTTGTCGGGCTCGAGTCCCGGTTCGCCGTAGAGCGGCTTTTCGTCGGTCGATTCGGCGTCGGCGTCCTCGATGGTGGCGGAGAGCGCGCCCGCGTCCATCAGCATGTCGGAAAGCGCTTCGGCGCTGCGTTCGTCGGCAAGAATCTTAATCTGGCGCATAAATCCTCAACGGATAAAAAGAATGCGGGAGTCAGGTCAACTCCCGCAGCTGAAAAAACTAGGTTACTTGTGGGCTTCCGCGCGGGACCGGAGCTTCTCTTCGAGATAGTGGATGCTCGTGCCGCCCTGAAAGAAGCGTTCGTCGGCGAGGAGTTCGCGATGAAGCTTTGTGTTGGTCTTGATGCCCTCGACGGCAAGTTCGGAGAGCGCGACGCGCATGCGCGCGATCGCCTGCTCGCGGGTATCGCCGTGGGCGATGATCTTGCCGATCATGCTGTCGTAGTAGGGCGGAACCGTGTAGCCGGAGAAGACGTGCGTGTCGATGCGGATGCCGGGGCCGCCGGGCAGGTGCCAGGCGGTGACGCGGCCGGGACTCGGCACGAAGGTGAACGGGTCCTCGGCGTTGATGCGGCACTCGATGGCGTGGCCGCGCATCGTGATGTCGCGCTGGCGGACCGAGAGACGCTCGCCTGCGGCGATGCGGATCTGTTCGCGCACGATGTCGACGCCCGTGATCATTTCGGTGACGGGGTGTTCGACCTGAACGCGCGTGTTCATCTCGATGAAGTAGAACTCGCCGTTTTCATAGAGGAACTCGAACGTGCCGGCACCGCGGTAGCCGATGCGGCGGCAGGCCTCCACGCAACGGTTGCCGAGGCGGTCGATGAGCTTGCGGGGAATGCCGAAGGCGGGAGCCTCTTCAAGCACCTTCTGGTTGCGGCGCTGCATGGAACAGTCGCGCTCGCCGAGATAGACGGCGTTCTGGAAGTTGTCGGAGAGAACCTGGATTTCGATGTGGCGCGGGTTCTCGAGGAACTTCTCCATATAGACGGTGGGGTTCCCGAAGGCGACGCGGGCCTCTTCGCGGGTCATGTTGACCGAGGTGATCAGTGCGGCCTCCGTGCGCACGACGCGCATGCCGCGGCCGCCGCCGCCGCCCGCCGCCTTGATGATGACCGGATAGCCGATCTGGCGGGCGATGCGGAGGATTTCCTGGGGATCGTCGGGGAGTGCGCCGTCGGAGCCGGGAACGCAGGGGACGCCCGCTTCACGCATGGCCTGCTTGGCACTCACCTTGTCGCCCATGAGGCGGATGCTTTCGGCGCGCGGGCCGATGAAGGTGAAGCCGGAGCGCTCGACTCGTTCGGCGAAGTCGGCGTTTTCGGAAAGGAAGCCGTAGCCTGGATGGATGGCTTCGGCGTCCGTGACCTCTGCGGCGGAAATGATGGCCGGGATGTTCAGGTAGGAGAGGTTCGACTGGGCGGGGCCGATGCAGACGCTTTCGTCGGCAAGACGGACGTACTTGGCGTCCGCGTCGGCGGTCGAGTGCACGGCGACTGTCTTGATGCCCATCTCGCGGCAGGCGCGCTGGATGCGCAGGGCGATTTCGCCGCGGTTGGCGATCAGAATTTTTCCAAACATAGCGACGCGTGCGGATTATTCGATGATGAAGAGCGACTGGCCGAACTCGACGGGCTGGCCGTTTTCAACGCAGACTTCCTTGACCGTGCCGTCCATGTCGGCCTCGACTTCGTTGAGAAGCTTCATGGCTTCAATGATGCAGACAACCTGGCCCTTCTTGACCGTGTCGCCGACCTTGACGAAGGGATCGGCTCCGGGCGAGGGAGCGCGGTAGAAGGTGCCGACCATCGGGCTGGTGAGCGGCGTGCCGGTCTGCTGCGGCGCGGTGGGAGCGGGCGCGGGGGCGACTTCCGGGGCGGGAACGGGCACGGGCATCGGCTGGGCGACGGTGACGGGCTGATGGACTTGAACGGGGGCTGCGCCGTTGCGGTTGACGATTCGGACCCGGTCTTCGCCTTCGGTGATTTCGAGTTCGGCAACGCCGCTTTCGCTCACGAGGTCGATCAGTGTCTTGAGTTTGCGCAGATCCATGATGGTTTAGGCCTTGTTATTTGAAGGAGATCCGGGACGGACGCCGAATGGGGACGGGCGTCCTGCCGCAGCCTCCGTTTTGTATGGAGTTGATGGTTGTGGGCTTGTGCTTAAGAGGCGCGCATCGTACTACTTCTCCGAAAAAGCGCCAACTTGTTCGCAATTGTCGCTACTTTAGCTCAAAAAGTAAAGACCGGAACACTGCTGTCCGGAGAGGCGGGGGGAAATATTGTCTTCAAATGTATGCGTCTTGAGCAGCCGGCAGCGTCAATGATACTGAGCGCACGAGTTCATGCACATGCCGAAAAAAGGCTAATCCACGCCGAGGAGCCTGCGAAGGCCCTTTTCGGAGAGTCCGCAAAGGGCTTCTTCGGGAAGCTGCCATTCGTCAGGCGGGACGGGCTTCGCCGCCCTGTGGGAGTTCGTCACGGCGATGAGGACGTCCTCTCCCCTGCATTCAGTCTGAAGCACGGTTCTGAAGGAGCGTCCCCGTTCCGGAGGACTCCACGGGTTCGTATTCAACATCCATGGCGAGAAGCGCGAGCTCCACGGCCTTTTCGTCGTCGGAGCGGATGAGGATGCGCACAGGATCGTCCTCGACGGCGTCTCCTGCAAGAACGGATCCCGTCAGCAGGGGAGACCAGTCGGAAAGGGACGACAGGACGGAGAGCGCCGCAAGGCGCTTCTTGTCCAGAAGCGCCTTGTGCCCCTCGGGATCGAAGCAGGCGAACCAGCGCCTGAGCTCGGACGCCACGGCGGCATCGGTCGGCCGAACTCCCGTCGAGCGAACGACGGTCTCGACGGCCCGATCCCTGCTCATGCGGTGGGATGCGATCAGGACGGCCGCCTGAGCGGCGGCTGAGGATTCTTTGGAGCGCGGGAGGTCATTGGGTTGCACGGATGTCTCCGGAATGAAGGTGCGTGAGGCGTCATGGACGATGAGCCAATGATAGTGCGGCGGCTTTCAGGGCGGGGATCCTCCGCGCGGTAGAATGAAGCACCTTCCGCCTCCATTCTGGTTTGAGGAACAAGTACATGCACATTCATATTCTCGGCATCTGCGGCACGTTCATGGGCGGCGTCGCCCAGCTCGCGTGCGAGGCCGGCCACAAGGTGACCGGGTGCGACGCACACGTCTACCCACCCATGAGCGACGCGCTCCGCAATGCGGGGATCGAGATCATGGAGGGCTATGACGTCTCGCAGCTTGATGCCGTCCGGCCCGACGTCTTCGTGATCGGCAACGCCATCTCCCGCGGCAATCCGCTTCTCGAGGCGATTCTCAACAGGGGGCTTTCCTATACGTCCGGTCCCGCCTGGCTCTGCGAGCATGTGCTTGCGGGCCGCCACGTACTACCATTTTTACTTTTGTTCTTGCGGTCGCGGGCACAGATAAAAATTTCAAATTGAAGAGATCAAAAAGGATCGTTTGTTGATATTAAGGATTGAGGAAAAATGAATCGTAGAGATTGAAAATTTGGTAGTTAAGGCTCTTTTTAAAGAGATTTCGGATGAAGAGCAGCATCGTTTGGACGAATGGCTGGGAGCATCCGAAAGTAATCGAGCTTTGTTTGAACGATTGCATTCTGAAAATTATTTGAAACAAAGGCGGTTGTCACGTTGTCAACGGGAGAGCGAGTTTCTCTTTTCGGTGATACAACCCTGTGCGTGAATGATGGATTGGCCACGTTGGTGAACACACGAAAGATACATTGAATTTCATGAAGAATAACGATATTGTTGTTGCAGATAATAGTTTTTAATGTTATTCAGATTCCTCGGGGTGGCGAGTATATCGTGCGTTTGGAAGATGGTACGACCGTGTACTTGAATTCAGAATCGGATTTGCGTGTTCCCGTGCATTTTGGGAAAGGCGAGACGGTGGTTTGGTTTACCGGAGAGGCTTATTTTAGCGTGAAACACGAGGATAACCGGAAATTTATCGTGAGAACGGATAAAGCGGATATCGCCGTATTGGGTACGGAGTTTGGGGTGAGAGTTTACACTTGGGAAGAAGAAGGAGTTATTGACCACCTTAGTGAAAGGTTCCGTGGAAGTGAAAAAGACGATAATGACGTGTATCGAATTGTTCCAAGAGCAGGCAAAAGTCGATCATGAGGGAAAGATTGTTGTGCGGGAAGTAAGCGTGGATGAATTTGTTGCCTGGAAATCGGGACGTATCGTGTTCGTGAATGCTCGTTTGAGGATATTATGGATGAATTGCAACGATGGTATGATTTTAATGTCTTTTATTCAACTCCAGAATTAAAAGATATACGTTTTACAATGGATATAATGAAGTATAAAGAGGTATCGGAAATTTTTGAATTGATGGAGAAGATTAAGAGAGTGTCATTTAGCGTGAACAGGAATACCGTGATACTAAAATAAAGAGAGCGGTACCGCAAATACCACTCTCCCATATTTGAATAACAGACTAATGTAAAATCAAAGACAAAGTTATGGAATTAAATTAAAAAAAAAAGGAAAAATTTAATCATTTCTGCCGCAAACAGAAAGACGAAAAAAAAGAAGAAAACAGATTAATGTAAAATCAAACAAATTACTTTATGAAAAAAAGAACATAAGTGTTTCCGGGTTTTCCCCCGGTGGCTATACCATTTACTACTATCGGTGAAGATTGTACTGGTTTCAGTATCGTTTTCATTCGCGCAACAGAACACGGATCGGGTGAATATTGACATGAAGAATGCTTCATTGTCGGAGGTGTTTGACGAGATTAAGCGCCAGACAAAATTGAGTATCATGTTCAGCAATGATGACGTGAAACATGTGCAACGGAAAGATTACGCGATAAAGAATGCAACGTTTGACGCTGCCTTTAAACAATGTTTGAAGGTACCGGTTTGGAATATGAATTGACTAGCAATCAGGTTGTGATTATCCGTAAGCAGCCCCGATAAAAGCGGAAAAGGTAGAACGTGTTACTCTGACCGGTGTGGTGAAAAGATAAACAAGGGGGAGACGTTGCCGGGCGTTACCGTGATGATTAAAGGAACAACGTTGGGAGGGACTACGGATATTGATGGAAAGTATGCGTTGACGGTACCTTTACTAAAGATATGATTCTTGTGTTTTCATTCGTGGGAATGGAACCCTTGGAAATAGCTTATAAAGGACAAAGTGAAATCAATGTGGCCTTGGCTCCTTCTGTAACAGAAATGGCTGAAGTGGTTGTAACCGGTATTTTTACCCGAAAAGCTGATAGTTATACAGGTGCTGTTACCACGATTAAAAAAGAGGAACTTCAGAGAGTGGGTAACCAGAATGTGTTACAATCTTTGAAAAATCTGGATCCTTCATTTCAGGTGGTTGAGAATAACGAGTTTGGCTCTGACCCGAACCGGGTTCCAGATATCCAGATGCGTGGAGCTTCGAGTTTCTCGGATATGAAGATAAGTATCAAACAAATCCGAACCAACCGCTTTTATCGTGGATGGATTCGAACAGACGATCGAGAAAGTGATGGATATGGATATGAACCGGGTGGAGTCAATTACTTTGTTGAAAGATGCAACGGCGAAAGCATTGTACGGTTCAAAAGGTGCTAATGGGTTGTTGTCATCGAGACTGTTGTTCCAGAAGCCGGACGCTTGAGGTTTCATATAATGGAAACTTGAATATCCAGGCTCCAGTTTGAGTGAGTTACGGCTAATGCCAGAAAAGTTGAAGTGAACGGCGAGCAGGGGTTTATCAAAGTAAAAAGTGGTAACCCGGTGGATCAACAATTATTAGATGAAAGATATAATCAATATTATAATGAAGTTTTTACGAGGAGTGAATACCTATTGGTTGGATAAGCCTTTA
>VOFD01002656.1_pt1 | contig 20040 bp, 27 predicted proteins | sample 5384101 | NCBI WGS metagenome assembly VOFD01 (sample SAMN12384723, study PRJNA508395) | human gut metagenome | isolation source: healthy gut C | host: Homo sapiens
TAATCGGCGGTAACAACAAAGACTGGTATTTCAGGTTCTTTTTGGAGGAGCCTTCGCAAGTCGTTGCTTGAAAGAAAAGATGATGTTGCAATCTCGTTGAACGACGAGAAAAGTGACTTGCTGAGATTCCTGAAGAGAAACAACATCACAAACCATACTGAGACAGCCCGGGAGTTTATAGAGAATTGAGTGACAAGCTGTGCAATCCTGATGACGCACTGCTTAAAGATATACATGAAGGCAGATACAGGCAGTTCGGTGGCCTGTTCATATCTTATGCCCATGAGGATTATCCCATAGTATGTCGGATACATGCTTTCTTGGTGTCTTTAAATATAAAAGTATGGTTTGATAACAAGAATTTGATAGGCGGCGATGATTATGATGAAAGAATACACGATGCCATTTCTCAATGTAAGATATTCATGCCCATACTGAGCAGTAATACAAAAGGCGACTGGAAAAACCGAATCGAGAAAAATGCCAATGAGAAAAGATATTTTATAAAAGAGTGGGAAGAAGTATTGAATAACAAGAACGCAAAAATAATACCCGTTGTGTTGGACGGTTTTAATATAAAAAAGACAAAGTATATTTCCGCCTGAGCGGTTTGATAGAACAATAGTCGATTGGGCTAAAGACGGGAAAAGCGGCATAGAAAAAGCGTTGAAAGATAAGATTAATGATATTTATTGTAGTTAGAAACCGGTTTGAATATGCAGAATATGAATCCTTGAAATACCTGGCTGCTTACGAGGAGCAGGACAAAGATATATTTTATGGGCGCGAAAAAGAGCAGGACGAGTTTACCGCCCTTGTAAAGAATAACCTGTATGTTACGTTGTATGGCCGCACCGGAATAGGAAAGACGTCTTTCTTGAAAGCTGGCGTATTCCCCAGTTGCGTGAAAGCAACTACTTTCCGATAGTGGTGCGCTTCAGTTCAATGGACTATGATAAAGAATCCTTCGCCGAGCTTATTGTAAGTTTAATCAAAATCAGGAAGGAATAGAGGTAGAGAATCCTACGGGCACGAACCGTCGCCGGTGATAGAAGGTGATAAACCGGTGATAGAAGACGATAAAAAAGATAAAAAAAGATAAAGATAATCTTAATTACCTGTGGGAGTATTTTGCTACCAGGCATTTTTATAATAAGGAGGGTGATGAGGTCTTTTCCTGTTATAGTGCTGGACCAGTTCGAGGAGAATCTGATTTCGCACCGTGGTAAGAGCGAACTGTTGCTGAAGCAAATATACGCGCTGGTAGACGATAATAAGGATTTCCCGCAGGCTATCATTCAGAGACGAACTTCAGGTTCATCATTTCAATTCGGGAGGACGAACTGTTCAGGCTGGAAGAATCTATTGACAAGTGTCAGTTGTTCGATTTCAAGAAGAATCGTTACAGGCTCTCTTACTTGTCGCGGCAAAGCGCTGAAGAGGCAATAACAAAACCTTGCAATGAACGACTCCTACCAAAGACGAACAAAGAGAAAAGATATAATCGACGGAATTATAAAACTGTCGACCGATAAGGACAGCGATGGCATTAACACCATATTGCTGTCATTGATTCTGAGTTGCATGTATGAAAGATGTGCTGCGCGGAAGGAAAAGGTCTTTACTGTAAACGACATCAACTCATTCGGTAAAGACCTGCTGGTTGATTTCTATCAGTCGTTGCCTGTTAAGAAAAAAACGCGAAAGGTTATTGAGGAAAAGTTTATTGACGCTCAAGGCCGGCGCAATATGGTTAACATCGGTAATTTGGATATTCCCCAACAAGAGTTGGATAAGTTGTGCGACGGCAGTGAACGCATACTTCAAAAATCCGACAAACGGATAGAACTCGTGCACGACCTCCTTGCGCTCGCCATTTTTGAAGCCAAGCAGCAAAGACGGAAAGAGGAATCCAGCCGCATGTATAAAATTCTTTTGATAACATTCTTTTCATTCGTTTTTATCTTAGGATTAATGAGGTCTGTTATTTCAAATACAAATGTTTCAGACATTATTACAATTACTGAGGAATATACGGACTATTATGTGTCTGAAGATGATGAAGTAGAAGAAATAGTTATAGATAATAATAGAGATTCTTTTCGTATAGCTAATTGTAAAGATTAAAGCGTGTTATTGTTAGACATGATGTCAACAAACTTGATATTGAAATGTGTCCGTCTCTTCAAAATATAGAATTATCCGACAGCGTGAATTTAGGTGAAATTACTTTGCGTAATTGTCCTCAGTTAAGAAACCTTTATATTCCTAATAATATAAATAAAATTTATTCTGATACGGAGCTTACCGTGTTGCTGAATCCTGACAACCACCGATACGAAGTAAAAAGATGGAAATGTTTGGGATTTAGAAACAAAAAAGAATAGTTTATAATGCAGAAGTTTTCAGAGTAAAAAACTTTTTAACGGTAATTCCATTTTCGTAATATTCCCAAATCTATTATGTGATGAAGCAAAGGTTATTGATACCATTAGATATGGCTGGGATGAAAAACAAGTGACTGTTTATAATAGAGCGCGTATAACGGAAGAAGGGTTTATTGTTGACGGCAGTATATATTTTCCTGGAGTAATAGGATATAAAACAGTAAATAAAGATATTGATTTATCTAATTTATGTGTGAGCGACGGTGCTTTTGCAAATTGTAAGGAATTGGAAAATGTAAGGATTAATCAGAAGACAGAATTAGGTGAGCACGTCTTTACCAATTGCACTAACCTAAAGCGTATAATAATTTACCAGTGGGCTGGGTTAAGCGTAGGGAATATCGTATGTCTTTTTAGATGCTGTAAGAACTGTGCAACATCCGCTAATATACGAAATAGAAGGTGAGGGTCCTTTAAAAAGAATAATGACGGCGTTGTATTTTAGATAATACACCTGTTCTTATTTCTGCGGAAAGTAAAAAGGAATATAAAATAACGGATGGTAGGAAAAGCACAGTATATATTTGCACCAAAGGTTGGATTTCTGTAAGTAAAGGCAATAAGCAAAAGCACATGGGGAAGGCCTTTTATAAAATATCTTCCGGACAGGATATTGAATAAATATGTTAAAATGGATATGTTTCTTGAAGATTCTTTTGTCGAAGGATATGTGAATGATGTTGCTGTGTATTGTGGAAATCTGACGAAAAAGGAGCGTACATTCTATATACGCAATAATAATGTGAAATTTTTGACCTATCAGATTCTATAAAGGAAAATAACCGTAATAGTGCCGTATGGGCAACTTGAACGGTTGGTAAATGATGAGAGGTTCATCGGTTTTTAAGGATGTACGCGAAATGTCTTTATTGCGTTCAATGGCTGCAAATGCTTCAAATTCCTTTGAAGGTGCTTGGAGTGTTGTTAGTAACAATAAAGTTTTTTTGCTGTTATTTGTAGTGGCGATAGCTTTGATCTTAATGTTTTTCTGGTATACGGATTTTATAAAATTGAGGCGGCAAAAAATAATAAGATCGATTGCCTCTTCTTTGTCAACAACCGCATTTGTGTTCTTTGTTGGGTATCGACATATTGGTTTGTTTGGTTCTTCTTCTTCTCAGGAGTGTCGGGCGGCAACATAATATCTACGGTTATAGGAATTTCGGTTGTGTTGTTGGCAATGTTATTAATGCATAAAAAATGTGCTGTATCGAGTGAAGGGAATCAAACAGAACAAGATAGACAAAAATGAAAAAGGTTGATAAGTGTGAATTGTGCTCGACGAGTGATAAGTCAAAACAGAATTATACAATAAAAAACAGAAACAATGAAAGAAAATTATAAGCCGCAGCCAATTGTTACTGACGATGTGGTGCTGCCTGAGGAATTAGACGGTCTTATTGAGCGGATTGCCGAGAACGTGCACGAAGTGTGGGCTCAGGGTCGCATGGCGCAGGGGCTGGACGTATGGACCAAAAGCGCGATGATGTGTTTTGCCGGAAACGGAGAAAACATCCGTGCCTCGTGCCATAAAATAGTGATTTGCCGGAAACGAGAAAGAGGTGCGAGCGTGACCGAGTGTTTGATGTAAACGTACAGCCGTGGTTTTCATCCCGGTTTTACCCCGCGAAAAAATATGTCTGAGATAATTGAAAAGATGTGCCTTGTATTTTAAAATATGTCCGACCTTTTTTTTCTTTTGCTCCTATGGGGGTATAATTTTCTGTAAATGAGTTTTCACATTTCGTGTCCGCCCTAAAACAGATAAGGTCGTCTACGCAAGGCACTTTTATTACATGGGTTTCGTCGCTTGCAAAATACGGGTCTGTCTTGATGTCGTGTTCTACTTTGCTGAAGTCATAACCGTCTTCAACTTCAACGTAGACAACACGGCGATGTATTCCCGTTCCTAACGGTATGGTCATGGAAAGTGCTGCTTTTACGCCTTTAACGGCCTTTACAGCAACGGTGTGCCCCATGCTCATCCCAGGTCCGAAGTTAGTATATGTTAGGCCTTTTGGAGCAAGCGCGAGGAGCAGGGCTCTTACTACGCTGTCGCTTCCCGGGTCCCAGCCGGCCGCGATAACGGATACCTTGTTGTTGGCTTTGGCCACTTCGTCGAGGTTGCGGCGCAGTTCGGGTATCTGTGTGTGAATATCAAAACTGTCAACGGTATTTATTCCGCATGCAAGTATTTCGCGGGCGTATTCTTCAACTTTTCGTGTAGGTGTTGCAAGTATGGCAACATCGACATCTTTAAATCCTTAATGTTGGCCGTAACATTATATGAGGCAATCTCTTCGGGTAGATTCTCTTTGCCTTTACGGCGAACGATACCGGCTATTTCAAAATCTGGGGCTTCCTGCAATGCCTGTACAGTGTAGCGTCCGATATTACCGTAACCAACTACGGCTGCTCTGATTTTTTTCATATTGTAATTATTTTAGCTAAGTTTTCCTTCAAATATTCGATTGACGGAACAAATTTATAATTTCTTACCCAAAACAAATCTGCTGCAGGGTGACAAAAATAATGGTTCAGTTAGAAAAATCGTCTTTACGAGGGATGGTAAATTTCATAAGGTCATACATGGAACCATTGTATATATCGAAGTCAACATCTCCCTTTATCCCGTCGAGTTTACCCGCATCGGTATGTTGCCATAGTTTCCATTTTCCTTTATACCGCAGTGTGTCCACATAATAATGCGCTATCCAATAAGGGTAATCGTCGAATATGGAATCAGAAAGGTATGACATTTTAAACTTATAATAAGTGTATATTATAGGTTTAACGTTATAATGCTCCTCGACAATACGCAACCATGTTAAAGCTTCTTTTGCCACTTGCTCCGGCGTTAAGGTGCCACGTCTTTCGAAATCAAGACCGGTGGCAAGTCTCCTCCTTCAAGATGTACTTGTTTAAGAAAATATTCGGCCTGTTCCTTGGCCGGTACTCCCGGTACGAAATAATGGTATGCCCCGCGGATAAAAACCATAGTCTTTCGCATTAAAGAAATTGTCGTTGAAATTCTCGTCGAGCAAAGAATTTCCTTCGGTCGATTTAATTATGACAAACCTTACAGGATTTCCGTTAATTGAAGCGCCGCGCAATTTTCGCCAATTTATCTCTCCCTGATAATGCGAAATGTCTATTCCCTGTATGGAATAGCCGTTGGGATATTTTTTGTGTCGCCGTAAAGGGCTTGCCAGCGAAAGTTAACCGGATTTACGAACAAATAATAGAAAACGAAAGTATACACAGCAGCGATAAAGATACCGCCACACCATAAAACCCATGCAGGCCACTTGCTTAACTTCTTTATAAATCCAACATGGCTTTTGGTTTGTATCGCGTGTATCGCTTTCTTTTTCTTGCCATTTCTTTCATATCAAAAATTAAGTTCTCCTCCTGCCGGACACAGCCGCAGGCGCAGAACTTAATTTTTATCACTATATGCAGCTTATTAAATGCTTTTTTATACTGTAAAGCCTTCTCATTCGAAGAGTGTGCAAAAATTTATTTTAAGCACAGCTTTACCGCACTTTTATTTCCGCGTTCCAATTGAAGCGTTTTAGTGGGCTGGTCGCATACTTCAGTAGGCCCGAAATACTGGATAGGACCGGGATATACGAAGCAGGTGTTGCGACGCCAATTTTCGCGGTGTGCAGCAAACTCTTTGAACGGAGCAGCTTCCAGTTCTACCAGCGCTTTCTTGATAACGGGCTTCATCTGGCCGTTGCGACGCTCCATATTAAGCATCATTGTAATAGGAACACCGCCAGCTATCCATTCTTCTGCGGGAGCAGTTGTATTGTTTACGATAGCCATGTATCCGGTTTTTCCGTTAGCCATAAGTTCTGAAGCACTTATGCCGAGAGCATAGCAATAGTCGGCATCGTAATTTGAAGGAGCGGCACAGCGTCCTTCGTATCCGAAGAAGTGGTGCTGCGGAGCAAACTTGCCAACGTATTTGCCTTCTGCTTTCCATTGTGCGAGTTTTTGCCTACCATTTCCGAAAGAAGTTTTTCGGTCTCGATTAGAGAAACCTGTACATTCCCGTGCGGGTCACGCTCCATAGTCAACTGTTTGGCTACGCCTTCGGGAAGTGAAGCGTACACGGCAGCATTCTCTCCGTTGAGCTTCGTCTTAATCCATTCGTAGTGGTCAGCCGGAGACACTTTCTGGCCTTCTTCGCTTGCCAGCAGGTCATTGAGCTCGGCGATGAGACGTTTATTGCCGGAATGAATTCAATAAGTCCTTCGGGAATGAGCACGGTTCCGAAATTATTGCCTTCAGCAGCGCGGTCAGCAACGGTTTGTGCTATATAGGTTACGATGTCGTCCAATGTTTGGTTCTTTTTCGACCTCTTCCGAGATGATAGTTACGTTGGGATGACATTGCAGCGCGCATTCAAGAGCTATGTGCGAAGCAGAGCGACCCATGAGCTTTATGAAATGCCAGTACTTGCGTGCCGAAGCCGCGTCGCGCTGGATGTTGCCGATAAGCTCTGAATATGTTTTTGTAGCAGTGTCGAATCGAAGCTCGTCTCAATCTGCTTGTTCTTCAAGTCTCCGTCAATGGTTTTCGGGCAGCCGATAACCTGTATTCCGTAGCCTTTGGCAGCATAATATTCAGCAAGTACGCAGGCGTTTGTATTTGAATCGTCACCGCCAATTATTACCAAAGCCTTGATTCCGAGTTCGCGTATTATCTCATAACCTTTTTTCGAACTGTTCTTCTTTTTCAAGCTTTTGTACGGCCTGAACCAATCATGTCGAAGCCGCCGGTGTTGCGGTATTCATTTATTATATCAGCAGTAAGCTCTTTGTATTTATGGTCAACAGTCCGCCCGGGCCCAATATAAATCCATAAAGGCGGTTTTCGGGATTCAGGCGTTTAATTCCATCGAACAAGCCGCAAATCACATTGTGACCGCCGGGAGCTTGCCCGCCCGAAAGTATGACACCTACGTTCATTTTGGGATGTGTCGTAGGTTCACCTTCAACAAATTCTACGAGAGGAAGACCGTAGGTGTTGGGGAATAATTTCTTGATTTCTTCCTGGTCGCCCACACTCTGTGTCGGTTCACCCTCTTTTTACTTTCACATTGCCTCGTAAAGCCTTAGGCAACTTGGGGCTGTAAGCCTCGCGTGCTATTTGCAATACACTTTTTTTCCATTTATATGAAGTTTAAATTTGTTTGTGCAAAGGTAATGAATTATTGAACAAATAACAACCCGCAGAAAATTTGTTTTTTACCAATTATATCTTGTGTAAGATACGTAATGAATGATGTTTTATTAAACTTCTCGGAATTTGAAACCGCGGTCGCCGTGACGCATGAACCAGGGGTGGGTAACAAAAGATACAGAGCTACAGAAAGCAATATGAGTACGAGAGCCGTTTCCAATGCTACTGGTATCATCAAAGCCAAAACGAGTCCTAAGGCGTATCCGCATTCACGCGAAAGCATGTAAGTGTTTTTGTGCCGTACCCTCTGGCAATGCCCGGTAAGTTTCAGGAAATAGAGCAGGAAGCGTGTAGAAGCGAGCGATATTCCGGCTCCGAACATGAATGAAGCTACCTTATAATATGTGTCGGCGTCCCTTACTATGATAATAAGCAGTGCGAAAAAACGCGCATAGCAGGCCCGAAACTATTTCAGCCCGCATGTCGGCGTTGCGAAACACAGCCTTACGCACTACGTTGGCAGTTATTGCGCCTGCTGCTGCAAATGCCCAGAAAAAGCCACGAACCGAAAGCCATTATAACAACTCCTGCGGGAATCGATATAAGCAGAAGATTAAGAAACGGGACAAAATCGTTTTTTTGCCAAAAGCGGTCAAGCCCGAAGATACCGGGGTGGATTGGAGCACGAAAAGGAACTTTCAGGCTGGATACCAGCGCTACAGACGCCGCCAGCATTGCAATGCCGCAGAGCAACATCACGTTGAAATTGAATTCTTCCATAAGGAAATATCCCAAGCCTGCCCCGCATGGAACGGCTATCAAGGCCGACCACGCAAAGGAATAATCCGATGATGTGCGCGACTCCGACACTGAAAGGTCGTTGAGCAGAGTGCTGCCCAATGTTACTTGGGCAAGTCCGAACATCATTCCTTCAAGAAAGCGCACCAAAGCCACTACTTCAACGCTTTTGTCGAAATACATCAGGGCTGTAGCTACTACCATGGCGATGAGTGACACCCGGTAAACGTTCTGCCTGCGGTATTTGTCTACAAGGAATGCACCTACAGGGCCGGGAATAAACAATCCCAGCATGTACGCGATATTAAAAAAGATAATGCCTCCGAAGAAGGCATTACGCTCGAGGATTGTTCCGATAAAGCTACAAACTGCATTACAACAGTGCTAACCAGCAGGAAGTTTGCCGTGCACATACAATGTTTCCTTCGTTCGCACAAAGACATTTGACGTGATTCGTTGTTTCCCATGTCATTCATAACGCCTTAAGCGGGTTTAGGTTTAAATGTATATAAATAAAGAACGTTTGAAACCTTATTGCTTCGTTAATATTGTTCATCCTTGTTAGGGAAGCTGCCGCTGCGCACGTCGCTTACGTAATTTCCTATGGCGTCTGTCATTATTTTATGCAAATCGGCATAACGTCGCAGGAACTTCGGGGCGAATCCGTTGTTCTTTCCCAGCATGTCGTCCACCACAAGCACCTGCCCGTCTACTTGCGAGCCTGCACCTATGCCTATTGTCGGCACGGACACCTTGTTTGTAACCTCTGCGGCCAGGGCAGCGGGTATCTTTTTCAAGCACTATGCTGAAGCAGCCGGCCTCTTCCAGGCATGTTGCGTCGTCAAGCAGCTTCATGGCTTCGGCTTCGCCGCGTGCGCGTACTCCGTAACCTCCGAACTTGTGTACGCTTTGGGGGGTAAGTCCGAGATGTCCCATAACCGGTATTCCGGCATCGACAATAGCTTTCACCGTATCGGCTATTTCCCTGCCGCCTTCAAGTTTCAAGGCGTCGCAACCGCTCTCTTTCATCATGTGTATGGCGTTGCGCAAGGCTTCTTCCCTTACTTACCTGGTATGAACCGAAAGGCATGTCGCACACCACGAGTGCATGCTTAACAGCACGCGCAACGCTTTGTGCATGGTAAATCATCTGCTCTACTGTTATGGGGAGGGTAGTGTCGTTGCCGGCCATTACGTTCGAGGCCGAATCGCCCACCAGTATTACGTCTACTCCGGCTTCATCCACTATGCGTGCCGTAGTATAGTCGTAAGACGTAAGCATGGCTATTTTCTTGCCCTCGTTTTTCATGGCAACGAGGCGCTGCGTTGTTACAGGACGCTCTTCGTCCGAAATATAACCTGACATCCTTGTATAGTTTTGTAATATGCGGGCAGCAGCGTTGCTTCCGGCATTCCGGCCGCAGGGGCTGCAAATCCGGGTGCAAAATTACACAATTAATTTAATTCAACATCTGCCGCACGCTTCAAAGGCCGTTTCAAGCCCCTTTATCGTAAAATTCGAGAAATCAGGTATTACCAAATCGGCATATTTCCCAACGGTTTCGGGCGTGTTGGTCGTGGAAAGCCCCAGCACGAAAGCTCCAAGCCCCGGCGGCTTTCTTTCAGGCCGTTTATGGAATCCTCTGCCACAACGCACTGGCCGGGCTCGAAGCCAAAGTACCTTGCCGCCGTTATGAAACAGTCGGGCGAAGGCTTTGATTCGCAATAATCTTCTGACGTGAAAACGCGGTCGAACATGGTGGCTATTTCGGGACGCAAGGCGTACACGCGGTTCATCTTGGCGTTGTCGGAACTTGTGACGACGGCCGTTTAATGCCGCTGTCGCGCAATGCCTGCACAAAGGCCGGCGCGCCGGGAATATAATCATAACGCATGGTTTTCTGCGCCTCGTCCAGGTTGTGCCTTATGGATTCCTGTACTGCGCTGTCGGGGAAGTATCTGTCAAATACATCCGTGAGCGACTGTCCCTTGATTCGCGTTGCAAAGTCTTTTTTCGGGCAAAATAGTGCCGCGCCACGTCGGCCCAGAACTCCGTGTACTGTTCCTCGGTATCGACGATAACGTCGAAGTCGAAAAAGAACGGCTTTCAATCCTTTATGCATTGTTCTCTTTTTTGCGTGCAAAGTGATAAGAAACATCCCATTTACCGGCAGGTCCAAATGGCAAAAAAACTTCGGCAGCATGCCCACGTTCAACATTGAAAAAAGCTGCCGGTAATGCGCATATCCTACAGTCGGAAAGAAATTTTACCGGTTCTTACCCCCTTTTTCAGCCCCTAAAAACCTACCTGAAAACCGGGTTTTTAACCTCTGCGAAAATAGGTCAGACATATTTTTTTAAAATACAAGGCACATATTTTAAAATTCCTCCCTTGTATTTTTCTTTGCTCAGAGCTGTGTTTTAACATTCCGTTCCGCATTTGTCTGTATTTGTACGTAAAGGAGATTTTTTTGTGCGAACAGATGGCAGAAACCCTACCTTGCTCCATATTCGGCATGACAAATTTGCCTGTTGCCGGGAACTGGCTTGTTGGCACTGTTTTTGCTGTGTATTATGCTAAAAGAAAGGAGCTTTCAGCAATGGCATTCATAGATTATTACAAAATAATGGGTATTCCTAAGCGATACCCGCAGAAAGACATACGTGCCGCATATACCCGGCGCGCAAAAAACAGTTCCATCCCGACCTGCACCCCCTGACGACCCTAAGGCAAAGGCCAAATTCCAGGCGCTGAACGAGGCGTATGATGTGCTCAACGACCCCGAGAAACGCAGGAAATACGACCAGTATGGCGAGGAAGCAGGCGGAAGCATTCGGAAATGGTGGGGCAGCCGGCGGTGCATACGGCGGCGCAGGAGGATTCGAAGGTTTTGACTTCAGTCAGTTCGAACAAAGCGGCGGAGGGTTCTCCAGCATCTTCGAGCAACTGTTCGGAGGCGGCCGCAGGCGCGGTCGCGCGGCGGCGGTTTCAGTGGATTCATCAAACAGTTATGGCACACGCCCTGATGCCGACGCAAGGGCTACGGTGAACATTGACATGTACACGGCACTGCTGGGCGGCGAGATAATATTGCAAACCCAGAACAGCAAACTGCGCCTGCGTGTGAAACCCGGAACACAGCAGGGAGCAAAGGTGCGTCTGAAAGGCAAGGGATACGACAAGGGCGACGGAACGTTCGGCGACCTTATAATAACGTACAATGTTACGCTTCCAACATCGCTCAACGACCGCCAGCGCGATTTGCTGGAACAAATGCGGAGCGCAGGAAACTGAACATGGCATTACATGCCGCATGGCACAACAAACCCGGAGGCGAAAAAAGTTCATTCGCCTCCGGGTTTTGCATTTAAGGCCGGCTTCAACGGGATTCCAACAAGTATTTTTATTAACTTCGCGGCTACTAATGTCTATATATCCGAAAACATGAAAAATCTCTTATTCGCAGCTTTCGTTATGCTTTTGCACTAACTTGCTCTTGCACCGACAAGAACAAGGAAGCCGCAACCATAGCGCAAGCCGACAGCACGGCAGCAGAAACCGATGGGCCGACAATCGACCGCAACCACGAAATAACCGTTCTCGACACGATAGAATGGCGCAACAACACTTATTATGCCGACATTCACCGCTATCCGGTTGACGACAGCACAAATATCATTAAAGACGAAATGGGCGACATGTATGCCGATAACTGCATTGACTTGAAAATCACATGCGGAGGCAAGGTGTTCTATGAAAATACTTTCAGGAAATCCACTTTCCGCCAGCAGCTGCCCGACGAGCTTTACGGCAAATACAGGCTCAACGGACTTGTGTTTGACAAAATAGTTGACGGGAACCTCCAATTCGCTGCCAGTGTGGGAAACCCGTCGCAAGACGACGAATACATACCTTATAATATAATAATATCTTCGAACGGAAGCATGTCGATAACAAAAGCAATAGACCTCGACACATCGTCAAAGTCAGATGAGTGACAAACAAAAAGGGCATTGTGCCGTATAGGCTCGTGACCTTGCGATATATAAAAGCGAAGCCGTTCCCGGCAACGAAATGTGCCGTCCGGGAACGGCTTTACTGTTTTTCTGAATTGGCAGTGACCTTGGAACTGTCGGGATATTCCTTATAAACGTACTTTATCGGCTTTTCCTGGCCCGGTTGGCCAAAGAAGCAGCGTATCGCCCTGCAAACTTACAATATCGAAAGTGTCACACTCGGGCTTCGCGTCTTTTTTGGAAAATGTTTTGTTTGGCAAGCACAAGATTTGCGTCAGAAATTTTCCACTTTGTATAAACCATGTTAGAACTGTTGCGCGCTATTGTGCCGGCAGAACCGTCGGCACTAAGGCTGAAACCTTCGGCAACGGAATCGCTTTCGATTCCGTCTTTAATCCAACGCCCTACGAGCGATGAGATGTCTATCGCTTTGACTACCTGCTTCCTGTCGCTCGACAAAACTACGGCAATCTGGTTGCCGACATCGAAATTTCCTATTATGTTACCGAGTTTCTTGGCTTCAACGATGTCGAAATGCTGCGGGTCTTTTCCCGGCACTATCAAATCGAGGATTGAGTCGGTTCCTTCAGCCCCGGCCAACCCGAAAACAACGGTATCATTCTTGGAAAATTTGACTTCTGTGCTATCCTGAAGAATATCAGCCTTGCTTTTATCTGAATTTCCGCATGACAATACCACGTCCAGCGCACAGCAAACTGCAACAACAATAAACAATCTGTTCATTCCTATTCCTTTTTGTTTTTTCTTTCTGTTCTCACCCCGCAGTAATTCGGAGCAATGTGTCAGGCCTTTACAAAGGCAAAAATATCTTATTTCCGAGATATTACATATCTTCGTACCTAAAAAACATTTAAATGGACGCATTAAAGATTATAGACAAATATTATAACGACAATCCGAGTTAAAGGATTTGCTTTTAATTCACAGCAGGCTTGTTACTGAAAAGGCCCTGTTCCTCGCGCAGAAACATCCGGAACTCGACATCGATACAGCTTTCGTTGCAGAGGCAGGAATGATACACGACATAGGTATATTTCCTTACCGACGCGCCAAAAGATACATTGCTTTGGCAAAGAACCGTATCTGTGCCACGGGCTGCTCGGAGCAGAGCTAATGCGCCGCGAGGGCTTTCCGCGCCATGCACGTGTGCGAGAGGCATACAGGCGCCGGACTTACGTGCGACGAAATAGTAAGGCGCGAGCTTCCTTTACCGCATTATGATTTCCTGCCGGAAACGATAGAAGAAAACTCATTTGCTTTGCCGACAAGTTCTTCTCTAAAACGCGCCCTACACAAGAAAAAAAACGCTTGACGAGGCGCGCCGCTCGATAGCACGCTTCGGCGAAGAAGGCGCACTTCGTTTTGAAGGTTGGGTAAACAAATTCATGTAACATCATACTATGGATAATAGAAATTTTGTTTTTCCTTTGTCTCTGCGCTCGCCTTTTTGCTACATTTGAATAATATAGATAGCGGCTCGGCATAGCCAAATGTGAGAAACTTCGTTTTTCCTTTGTCTCTGCGCCCGCCTTTCACTATATTTGGATAATATAGGCTGCGGCTCGGCATAGCCAAACTTGAGAAACTTGCGTTTTCGTTTGTCTCTGCGCTCGCCTTTCACTATATTTGCTTTGAGTTAAATTTAAAAATACGAGATTATGAAAAAGTTTGTATGCACTGTGTGCGGCTATGTTTATGACCCTGAGGTAGGAGACCCCGAAAACGATATAGCTCCGGGCACTCCGTTTGAACAATTACCGGAAGATTGGGTATGCCCATTATGCGGCGTAGGAAAAGAAGATTTTAAAGAAGAAGACTGATACTGCCATAATACTTTATGGCTTTTAAATAGTTAGACAAACATTGTAACCTGCATTCATGTAGGAACAATAATTAAGCAGGCAAGGCATTTTAATTACAGAATGCCTTGCTTGTTTTTTTATTACTTAACGCGATTTCCTTTGCCGTCCAGCAAGACACTATATCCATTTTCGTTTTTGCAAAGGAACAAATCCGCATTTACTGCCGTAATTTCCGAGAAAGAGGGTGGGGTGATAATATGCCCGTCGGAAGACATTAATCCATACCAACCCCAATCTGCTTGATAGCACAGGCATTTGGCCGTAGCCTTGATATTAATTGGTTCAAAGGCTGTGCTTATCGTAATGCTGTCGCCGTCGTTATAATATTCTGTAGGTATATATTTTAATTCACCTGTAGAGTATTTAATTTGTGCAACGCTTCTGATGTATAAGGAATCAATAATGCTTCCGCTAAAATCATACCTACGTAAAGTATGGTCGGGCATTGCAGCGAAAATCCCGTTATTTTCTATATAATAAAAGCCTTTTATATAAGGTAGCACGACCTTTAATCCTTCGCCAAGCACTGCCGTACTGCCATTGTTTTTTCAACAATCCAAAAACTGTCTACACGGGTAATGTCGGTGCACTCATGCTTTAGCGCCCAATTACCTTTCCGGTCGATTATCCCTATTTTCCCATTTTCAGGGTTTTTCAATAAGCAATATCCGTTATGGAAAACAACGTCGGGCATGCTGTGATGAATCTCAAAATCTTTATCAATGGTTACTTTTTCCTTGCTTGTCGATAAATTGTAATTTTCCGTTTATTTCCACAGCGGCTACTCCTTCGGAAAAAATCCACGCTCGCGAGTATATATTAGGTATTGCAGTCTTTCCGGTGAAGCGGTTAAGATAGCCTCGCTTGCCGTCTTTAGAAAAAACTGCAAGACTGTCATTGTCGCCAGACACGGTAACCCAATCCACATCTTCGAGCAGTGTTGCGCCGGTAACTTTGTTGTAAACCCTTGTCTTCCCGCTCCAATTATCTGTTTGAAACACTATATGGTTGCTTTATATATTCATCCGACCATTCCGGATTCAATGAGGGTTGAACATATTTTGGAATAACGACGTTTACAGTAAATGTATATATGATACATATGGTAAACAGAAAAAGCAATGCAGTAAGACATGTTGCCGAAATGCGCCATAATGCTTTAGTGTAAGAATTTCCACCTTTATAACCGAGGAATCTGCCGATGAAACAAAATACTTGGGCTATTCCTCTCCATATAACGGTAAAAATAATCTGGACGAAATTTTCTTTTTTCATATTTTGATTGTTATTGAATGTTGTTGAGTTTTTTATATAAAGAGGGCTGGTTGTGCACAAATCTATCGGCTTGAAAAAGAAAAATCGTTATCCTTTTTTAGATAACGACAGAATGCGGTTGATTCAAAATGTATAATTCCGTTAAAATATAAATGCAAACCAGTTGCTTTAAATAGAAAAACGCCCTACATAGTTCGTGATGCCAGATTTTGTCTGTGTTTTTCGAGCAGTTTTCAGTAGGGTTTTCATGGGCGGGAAAATATGTGCCTTGAATTTTAAAAATATGTCTGACATATTTTGAATTACGTCAGACATATTTTTGTTTGCTCCACGTGGGTTTAACGGTATGAAAATCAGTTTTCACTTTTAAGTTTGAAAACGGACATTTTATCCTTGTTTTTCGTATGCTGTCGGCCAATGCTCGCGAAAAGCGGTCTCCTTCTTTTAGTGTAAGGTGGTTGCCGTCGGTTGTGCGGTAATCTTCGTGCGAAAAATCGAAGAACCAGACGCCTTTTTCATGCGCCAGCTGTTGCATTCTTTTGGAAAAGTCTTTGCAAACTTTATTTTCCAAATCAAGCATAGGTTTGAAACAGGTATCCGCACAAGGTAAACATCTCCACGCTTGCTTAGTTCGGTTATAAGTTGCCTGCAAACATGTTCGCGCGACGTACTATAAACAAACTGCGCGGCACGTACTTCATAGACAGCGAGCCTTGCTTTTACTCTTTGGCGCCATTCTTCTTCATTCCTAGGTTCGTAATAAACTTCGGTTCGCCCGTACCGGTTTACGTATGAATATGTAGGGAATGGCGTAAACCAGCTGCGTGTAAAAGTTTTTTACGATGAATTCAGGTTGGGGCGTGAACTTACCGAGCGCAACGATAGCTCTGGAGGCGAAACAACACCGTCATCAAACGACCATGGGTCTACTGCCAATATGAAGTAATGCTTTTTGTCCGTCGTAGGGTAAAAGTTTCTTTCGTATTGCTTCAACGTAATACGGATTATAGGAAGATATATCTAAATGGAAGGCGAAATTATACAAGTCAGGCGTATATAACTCCTCAAGGCATTCATTCAGTATCAGCGGATTTACGCTTTTGTGCGGCGCGCGAAGTGCCGATGACGAGTGAATGCTGCCGCGGGGTGATAATGCGAGGATATATATCGCCTATGCGGCCGGCCGGTATAGCCATGAAAGCTATGACAAGAAGGCAGACCGTAATGCCGCACATGCAAGTTGTAAGTAAGATGAAACGCTTCATGACAAAAACATTAGAACTGGAAATAGATAAACGTTTCCGACTCTCCTCCGAAAACCACAATGGCAACGGCAATGAGTACATAAACGCAACGCCGTGCAACACACGGCAACCTGCGTAAACATCCTGTTGCATGGCCGTCGGGGAGGGTTCTGTATTCAGCCAGCAACAGCAATGCCGACGCCATAACGGCTACTGCCATTGCTTTCAATCCCGACGGTAGCGCGGCAATGTTTTCAAAGCCTACCAAAGTGAACATGCGTCCGAGGTAGCCGAAAGCATCTTCCATGCTTGCCGAACGGAAAATAATCCAGCCAATGAAGACGCAGACGAATGTCAACATACGGCGTGCGGGCAAGGCAACCTTTATACGCTCGAGAAATGAGAACGGTATAAACAGCAGGGCATGGAACAATCCCCAACATATAAATGTGTAGGCCGCTCCGTGCCATAGCCCCGACAGGAAAACACGACAAAAAACATTCCGCCACGTCTTGAATGTACCTTTCCTGTTTCCGCCCAAAGGTATGTAAATATAGTCGCGAAACCATCCGGTAAGCGACAAATGCCACCGCCGCCAGAAGTCAGCTATGCTGCGTGCAAAATAAGGAGCACGGAAGTTTTCCTGCAACTCTATGCCGAACAGCTTTGCACTTCCTACTGCAATGTCTGAATAACCGGAGAAATCGCCGTATATCTGCAATGTGAACATCAAACCTCCGATGATGAGGGCCACGCCGCTGGCTTCGTGCCAGTTGTTGAATATGGGGGTTACTACCTGCGCGCAATTATCGGCTATTACCATTTTCTTGAACAGTCCCAGCAAAATGCGGCGTAAGCCTTCAACTGCATTGGCATATTTGAACGTGCGCGGGGAGGTGAACACCGGCATCATGCGTGTAGCCCTTTTCGATTGGGCCGGCCACAAGTTGCGGAAAGAAGCTGATAAAAGCGGTGAACGCTACCAAATCGCGCGTTGCAGGCATACGTCGCCTGTAAACGTCTATGCCGTAACCGATGGCTTGAATGTATAAAAACTTATACCGGCCGGCAGAAGCAAGTTCAAAAGCACCGGGTGCGTTGGCGAAACCTAAGTGTGTGCATACATCCGCAAAACTTTGCGCAAAGAAATCGTAATATTTGAAAACGCACAGCACTCCTGCGTTTACCAGAATGTTCAAAACATTGTATGCTGCCCCGCTTTTGCCGCGGCTAATGCTGCGGTCAGTAGCAAGGGCGAAAAAACTGCTGACGGTAGTAAATGCGATGAGCAAAAGGAATCTTACATCCCACCATCCGTAAAACAGATAGCTTGCAAGTTAACGGCAAAGTAACGTTTTGCAGGCGGTAACTGCGCCTCAGCGCCCAATATATCAGGAAAACGCAAGGCAGGAAAATCAGGTAGGCAAAAGGAATTGAAAGCCATCGTTAGTTGTCGGCGCAACGGTTCATCACGCCAAAATGCCTAAAAGGTATGTGATATTAAAATTATTTGGCAAAATTACATAAAGAAGTGCGCAAGGGCAAACGAAAACGCAAGTTTTTCGGCAACACCGGGCACGGGTCTTTTTTTTTCCTAATTAGCCAGCGTGGTGCAGGATAAGATACACATTCCTTGCCTAAGCATTTAATAACCTTGAATTGTATTATAACGATTTTTAAAGATATAGAGAACCACCGTTTTACGTTAGTCCGCAACGATTAAGTTAGCTGTTTATTAATATAAAATCCTTGTAAATAGGTATTGTATGTAAGTTTTAAGGCCTTTACCTTTGAAACATGAATACGTGAAATGTTATAATTGTATAAAAGCAAATGAAACAGAAACATGAGTTTAAGAGTGTTGTTGCGGAAACGTTGTTTATTCCTCTTACATGAGGGCAAAGGAAAGCCGCCGCAGCAATCCTATCCTGAAGGACAAAGTCGCAGAAGAACTGGTTGAAAGTCTGGAGTATGATTACACTCGTTTCGACAAGGCGAAATTGAGCGAAGTAGGGTGTGTTGTTCGTGGATGGTATTTCGACGGCGCAGTTAGGCGTTTCGTCGACAGCCATCCCAATCCTGTCGTGGTGAACGTAGGTTGCGGACTTGATACACGTTGCCAGAGGATCGCAAGTAGCAAAGGAGTTTTTTACGACATGGATTTGCCCGAAGTAATAACACTGCGTCGCCAATTGATTCCAGAGCAGCTCGGAAACCCTTACGTTCCGGCTTCTTTGTTGGATAGTGACTGGCTGGACGTTTTGAAGGCAAAACATCCCGGTTGCGATTTTATTTTTGTGGCCGAAGGTGTGCTGATGTATTTTTATGAGGAGCAGGTAATTAATTTTCTGCACCAGATAGCCAGTCGTTTCAAGGGCGGCGAGCTCTGGTTTGATGTATGCGGCACAATGATGAGCCGACACGGTGTAAAAACCCGATTCTCCGCAGCCATGAGGCAGAGATACGTTCAGGACTGAGCGATGGGCGTGTGGTGGAACAGTGGGAACCTTCGCTGCAACTTATAGAACAAGCCAATTACATGCGTTTTTTCCGTTCACGGTGGGGATTTTTTCTTCGGTCAGGTGCTGGGACGTTTCCCGCGGTTGTGTTACAAGTTCAGTTCTTTTGCTTGGATATAAAATATTGTAGTGTACAATCACCGCAACGATACAGGATAATAAAAACCATATACTTTAAGTGTAAAATTCTGTGTGTCCTTATTTGTCTGCGGTTTAAGATACTTTTAGAACGGGTTTTCAAGAGGCAAAAAATATGTCTGACATATTTTAAAAATAGGTCAGACATATTTTTGAATTATGTGCCTTGTATTTTTTTCTTTGCTCCTATGTGGGTATAACGCATTGAAAATTAGTTTTCATTTTTCCTGCTTCGGAAACGGACATTTACGACCATGATTACCGGTCGTTTTTATGCGGTAGACAATAACGATGACAGCGCGTTCGAATATTTTACTCTAATAGTTGGTATGACAACAGCGGAGCGGTTTTATAGCTTGTCGGGATTCTTGGCCTTTGTATGTATGTCAAGACGTTCCCAAATATAGTCGGGAATCATGGACCACAGGAAAGTAAGCAGCGCGTATTTCCGGTTTATGACAACTTTACTGCGTCTGTGGCTTATTGCTTTAGCTATTGCGCGGGCTACTTTCTCGGGTTTCATCAT
>VOFD01001508.1_pt1 | contig 20019 bp, 37 predicted proteins | sample 5384101 | NCBI WGS metagenome assembly VOFD01 (sample SAMN12384723, study PRJNA508395) | human gut metagenome | isolation source: healthy gut C | host: Homo sapiens
CAGATTTTGTTGCGTTGCTTTGCGGTTCCGGCAATTTCCTTTGCCTCCTTTTTTCGTCCTTGGCGCTTGGGAAGCTTTTTTCAGGTTGTCCAGTAGGGTATGAGCCCAAACTCTCTCCATGGCGCTCTTGGTTTTGTCGTCCACATCATCCCACGGCACCACGCCGTTTTCTGCTAAAATCGGGTGGGTATTTGGGGAACGAAGGTAGTGCTGCCGGTGTCAATATACCATTGCTGCATGGATTTCATCTGAGCGGATTCGGATTGGTTCGTAAGCGATTCCGGCAACCCTTCATTTCCGATAATCCACTTGGTTTCAGCTTTGTCCGGCGCGCTCTTGAGCGTAGCCTTTTGCCGGATAGCGTCTAGCCCTTTCCTTGGGCCGTATTTTTTCCATCCATGTTTCCATTGCCATGTTGCCCATAAGCTGATATTGGAGGATGTTTTTACGATGCTCTAAGGTGCGGGCGCTAACCTGATCGTCGGATAGGGTTTCGTTTTCAGCCAGTTCGCGTATAGCGTCCCATTCGGCAGTAATTTTTTCGTCCAGGCTTTTAATCCCTTCGTCAGATTTGAGCAGCCGGTCAAGTTCAACAATGGCTTGCTGCCGTTCATCATCAGTAAGCTCATAGTTAAGCTCCGAAGAATCCAGCTGACGATTAAAGGTAGTGAGAACTTCGTTAAGCCGTTCCTTATTATCGCGATATTCGGTTTTCGCATCGTTGGTATAGTAGGGATTGATTGTCATGCGGTTCAGGAAGGTTTGACCCAAGTTCCGTAAACCGGCAAGCGGGTCGTTCACATCAAAACCAATTTATAGTCATAGGCAAGCGGAGTTGCGATTTTCCCCCACAACGCCGGAATATTGTTCGGCCACATACTCCAGCTTCTTTGGGGAAATGATATCCCTTTGCCTCGCCATAGAAGAAAGCGTATTGATCAAATTGGCCGCTTTTATGGCCCATTGCGAAGTGGTATCGTCATATTGCATTCCGAGCGGCAGGTCTTTCATGGATTCGATACGATGCTGGAACCGTAATAGATTTGTTGGTGGCCGCTTCCCCACAAAGGCGCCCAAGCAGGAGAAGAGAAAAGATTCACTTCACCAAGGAGGCCATGAAACGCATCTGTAAGTTCGTCATTAAGGTCGCCATTCATAAATCCGGCTGCAGTGCTTGAGGCAATCCGGAAGGTTGCCGTAACAAGGCCTTGCGCTTTGGGCAGCCGTATATAATCGCCGTCTTCCATTCCAGGCAGGCCGCTGGCAGGGATGCACCAATAAGCATTTCGGATTTCCGCGGGCAACGCTTCATATTCGTCCTGGTCGCCCCATATGGATCTAAGAAGGATTTCGGTGACTGTACCCAAAACAGTATTGAGTGCGGCAAGACGGATAAATTTGGACGACCGGTCGCCGGTGGATTTATCGGTAAGCTGGCGGATTTGCTGGGTAGTTCCCTGTACCGTAGCGTTCATGAATCGGAATAACGTGCTCCACCCACGCATTTTCGATCCGCTTACAGCGAATTCCGTGGTTACGGTGCGGCTCCTTCTAAAAAGATAGGGCGCTCCCGGAATTGATCGGCTCCATACCGTTCCATAGCGCCAAGGAATTCAGCAAACCGCGTATTGTCCTCAACAAAGTTTCCGACAGCAGCCGCCTTGTCCGATAGGGTTTGAAACATAGAACCGATTTCCGCAGCGCGGATTCGCTATGATACCCTTTTTACAAGGCTCTTCTTGAGTTTCAGGGTGCTGGATGGATTGCCCATTCCGGCTTCCCCTTCTCCGGAGCCGCCGCCCATTAGCAAGATATTTCCGGTATCGGTCCTCATTCTTCTTAAAGAGCTTGATGAAAGCGGCTTTCCCGATGTTTTGCATGGCCTTCGCAGGGTTATTTTCACTTCCAAACGTTATAAGGTTTTGAGTATCACGGATTGCGTTAGGAAGCAAGAACAAGGGGTTTTTTCGGTTAGAAGGCTGACCAAAGTGCGGGATGCTTTCGAGAGCGCGCTTGGCATACGAAGGCCGCCCGTGTCAAGCTGCAAGAGGGCGTTATATAGCGCCGGGGCTTGGACTTCATAGCTGGCAATGGTTCCATTTGGGCGCACTACGTTAATGATTTGGTCTCCAGATGCAGTTTTCGATTGTCGGAAAACCGTTACGTCTTCATCGGGTACGTCGCCCAACATCGATTTCAGAACGTCATATATCGGCATGTCTTTCCCGCCTGCCTCTTTTTTCTATATAGGCGGTTAATACGTCTTTCGTGTTTACGTTGGTGGGCTGTATGTCCTTGTTAGCGGGCATGATCAGGTAACTTAATCCTGGCACCTCTCGATATAACCGGTCAAGTTCAAGCAGTAAGGCGTTCTGGCGCTGTGCGGAAACCATGCTGTGAATCATGGTATACATGGATTCAATAGGATCATAGATGTCTCGGGTACTTCCTTTTTTTGAGCTGAGCGTTTCAAAGTAAAGACGTTATTTGGACTTTTCCCCTTCCTTGATACGCCTTCTACATCCATAACGCGCTGTAAGGGGACATAGTTTGGATTAAGCCTCTAAACGTGTCGTAGGTTTTCTGCGACAGGAAGCCCTCGTTAACCATCCAATTCTGCATGAAAGCATCCCAATACCGTATAATCTTTTGCTGAGCTTTCACGATATCCGGGCGGTTCGCTTCAATATCTAGGATGAAAATCTTTGCTTCGGTGGGCGAGATCAGTTTTGGGAAAACGGCTATCCCTTGGCTAGCCCAGTCGGCCATGGCGTGTTTTGCTACCATGTATTCGACCAGCGTATCGTAATCAGCCCTGCCTTTCAGTCCGGCAAAGCAATCCTTTAATGAGCCTACATCATAGACCGTTTCGCCACTCGGAGTGAACATATGGCTGTTGATAAGGCTATCCGCGACGTTTTGGGCATAAATAGCGTTTTTTTGCCAGACTTTCAAGGCCCAGATATTCTTTATGGCCTTTACCCATCTTGTTTAGACGCTCGTTTATTTCTTGGTCGATAATACGCAATGGGTGATAGCTGTCGGAAAGATAGGTAATCATCCGATCCTTGATGCTTAAACCATCGTCTTTCTTTGTATCGCCGTGGGACCGAATGACGGCGCGGATTTTTTTCTGTAACAGGAGCGTCGGCAAAGGAATGGTATGCGCTGCGCACGTCCTCCAGTATCCGCATATCCGTGTCGGAAAGCCTTTCAACGAACCTTGTGAAGAACTCGGGGCCGCTGAACGCTCGTGCTTGTGCTTCGTCCATAATATACATTCGTAAAAATTCAGCGATTGCCTCGCTACGCAGCACGATACGGTCGTTATTGTATCCGTTCTTGAATCCTTCTGGCAGCGCGTCGATCATATGTTCAACCTCTTCAGGGAAAGCTTTTTGTAGACCGTATCGTTCGTCTAAAAATGCCCAACTTCGTGGGAGAAGGCATACATATCGCCGGCAAACTTCACGTTGATGCCTTTGTAAAAAGAACGATAGTAGCCGTCCGATTTTTTCTTCTTATAACGGAGATAATGCTTTCCTCCTTGCTGTAAACCTACGCCTAAAGCCTTAGCGGCGTCGATCATAGCCTGCTGCATACTTTGTAAGCGTTTGTGCGCCGCCCGTTTTTCTTGCTTGACCTGCGGTGCGTCGGATGGGAGAACATCGGCGTCAGCATCGATATCAGTATATTCAGAAATATTCATAGCGTATTGGATTTGCTCGCTTCGTGGTTTCGCATATATCCGATCCATCACGTCCCGCAGCACGCGCACTTGATCCCCCTTCGGATACGTCGGCAGGGAAAATATCCGGATACATTCCGGAAAGTTCTTGCCAGACTACACCCAGCGGCGTCCCGTCGTTGGTAAGATTGGTTTTTCCCCGTAGCGCATTCCTGTAAGCTCCATAGCTATCATATGCGCTGGAAGCCTCCTGCCGCTGGGTTTCTGATAGCGAAATGCGCGCGTTTTTCAGATAGGACTTAATATCCTTATAGCGGCTATCGTCAATTGCATCCACAGCAGGGGACGCGTCAACCGTCTCTTCGGTTTCAGGCGCTAGGGGATCAGGCTGGCTGTACCAAGGCTGGGAAGGTTTTCTTCCAGGTTGACACGCTGCATATCCTGGGCAACCTGCCCCGGCCTGCGCCTCCCGCGCAAGACCCGCTTCAAGCTGGCGGTCATTGGCTTCTGCGCGCAGTTGGGTATCCAAGGCGTCAGACGCACCAATACGTTCCTTGCCGTTGATACCGAATAACTTATCTACAACGGAAGAAACTTCGCTCTGAAACGCAACATATCCTTTGTGTGACGCTTTCATAGCATCAGTACAAGCTCTTTCGGTCTGGGAAAGAGCTTGATTAAGGTTGTCTAAATTAGCCATAGCGTTTTTTGAGCCTTGCAGTATATGTGCCCATTGGCTTAGATGAAGTTTTTATCTGTATCAACCGCGATTCAACTACATCAAGGTCATATAAGAGTTTTTTCAAGGGCCTGATCCTGCGCGGAATGTTCAACGCCTGCCTCCTCTAGCGTAGCAATATCATCTTTCACGCGCTGAATGCGTTGATTAAGGTTTTCTTTTTTCTACAGCAACCGAACCAAGCGTTTTTTCCTTCCTTCCTAAGCAAAGTACCAGAAATATGATTGGCAATATCGATTTGCGCATTTACAATTTTTAGATTAGCTTTATCAACCCTTTCTTTAATGTCTTGATATGCTCTTTCAGCGCTTTCTGCACTTTCTGCAAGCTTTTTGTAATCACCGGCAGCACGGCTAAGGGTTTTGATGCTTCTTCGTATCCAACGATTTCTATACCTGCTTCAAACGTATCAAGATCGTCTTTGCTTGTTTGGGCATGTAAGGCTCGGTTTAGTAATCCGCGGTTGGATGAATCCGGAATTACAGCGTTTACTGCATCAACGTCCTCTAGGGCAATTTCTCGCTTTGCCGCCCTGATCACTTCGGATTCGCTTACGTCTTCGGCAGTAAATATGCCTTGACTATCCGCCGCAATAAGTTCTGCTTCGGCCTTGGTATAAACATATGGGTTCCCCTGTTCGTCCGACAGGATGTAAGGCATATTACGCTTAGTGTCAAATCCTATGATAACAGAATCTTTGTTTCCGCTTTTAGCAGCTCTACTATAATTGATAGCGTCTGATATGTTCGGCAGGTTAGATGCCGTTTCAAAACGCCGGCAACAATTAGGGTGCTCAGTGTCGTATCCAGAATTCTTGACGGATTGATAACCGCTTCTTCCGATGGATCATCCGAATAAAATTTCATATCGGAATCATAGATCATTTTCTTTGAAAACAAGCTGGCTAATATCCTGGACATTTTCTTCGATAACTTCTCGGCCAATAGACTTCAAAGAGAAGCGCCAAGCTGTTTCATCCCTTTGTGAAACAAGGTTTTCGGGATTCAACGGCGATATATCCAGAGAATTTATTGCCCCGGTAGCAAGCGCGTAAAGTCCTTGTTGTGAATAATCAGCGCCTTCCTGTCGTGCTTCTTCCAAACCCATACCAGCATAGTTAGCCGCATTATAAGCTCGTGACAGTGCTGGCCCAACTATCGGGATAGAATTAATCCCATACCGTGTTAAAGCTGTGCGCCGTTTGTAACGAGGGATGTGACGCCATGATCCCATAGCCAATTGCCAGTTTGCATCTCGACGGAGGCATTGTCATAAACAGCGGTATTAGTCATAACGTTTGCTTTGCCGATAACGCCTTTATCTACAAGCCCAAAAGCGGCAAGCACGTCAACCATAGAGTAAGCGTGGCGGGCCTTTTCTTCATCTGTCGTAAGCGCAGAGGCGTCTGTCCAATTCCCGACGCCAGTTTTGACCATATCGTCAAAATCAATCCCCTGCTCCATCATGCCGATAATATGTCGCTGATCAGCCGTCGCATTTCCAGAAGCTTTTACCTGTTGAATAGCCGACATCAATTCAGGGATATACGCTTCCGGATTAGATTCGATGTATGCAACCTCCGCACCAGCGTCATGGATATTTGTAGGGTTCTTTCTTAGACTTTTATCTTGGCCCGTGTCGGAAAGGGCATTCCATACAGCTTGCAATCCACGCCATGTGCCCATTCCAGCGTTTTGAAACATCGCCTGCGACGCTCTGTCTTTCCATGGGGTAACTCCCAAAACAGAGGTTTGCCACTGCGCGTAATTCTCTTTTGCCGCCCATGCTTGGCTTTCATCTGCGCCGGATTCTATGCGCGGCATATCAGAATCAGGAGTAGGATAATAAGGGAGAACTTCAAAGGTTTGGGGATCCATCTGCCAGAATGAATATCCCGCTTCGCGATTTGCCTCGTACCTTTGGTATGCAGATTCAGTAATCGTATCTCCAACAGAATTTTTTTTTTTCAAATTAAGGTCAATCTGGTTTTGTGTATGCTGAAGATCAGAACTGGATATTTTCTTTACGTCGATAGAATCCACATATTCAGCATATTCGTCAGTACCAGACCGCTGTTGGTCATGAGCGTCAGAAACCGCCTTGCCCATGGCAATATCTTCGGCGCTGATTTTGGCGCCGAGCGGCCCTGCAGCTTGGGCGTAGGCTTCGGCGGCAGCTTGAATAAATGATGATTGGCTCTGTTGGTATTCTTTGTCTTTCTCCTGTTCCCGTTGATCGGCAGCCAATCTTTGGCGATAAAGCTCGTCGTCGTGTGCGCGCTCCGGATGATTGGCAAATTCGCTTGAAAGCATATCGGGATCGATAGCATTAACCGCAGTTTCATCAATCTGGATTTTCTCTTTTTTGAGACGTATCCTGAGCGCTGAGCGCTTCTTCTATAGCATGGGTAAGTTCGGAATCGGTTTTCCCACCGTCTCCTTTGAATCGTCCCGGCTTGGAAGGATCGGCTGCGCGCATACGAATATCCTGGGCCCGAGCTCAATCGTCTGCGTTGGATTCGCTTCTTCAATGCGCTTTTTTCTTCTTCAAGGAACTGATCATATAGCTCTTGTTCCTGATGACGCTTAACATAACGTGCCGACGCGGCCCGGAAATCCGTCTGCTGGGTAATATCCTCGCCATCCATGGCTGCTTGAACCATGCCGTAAAAGATCATCGTTGTCATAGCCAATGGCTCGGTTTAGCTTCTTGGGGTAGCGTCGCCCTTGGAATCCATCATGGAAGCAAAGGGATTTGTAGTTGCTGTCTACGTCAAGGCTATCTATGATCTCATTGACCGTCATATCAAGGCCAAGGTCTTTGTTATCCTTCACGGCCCCTCATAATGTCTTGGCGAAGCTGGGCATATTCGGTTTCAGCCTGCTGGGTGGCGCTTTCTGCGTCCATAATCTGCGCAAAAATAGTAGCCCGCCCATTCTTCTTGAGATGCTTTGCTGGTGGGAGCTTTAACATCACCGTTTACTTTGCGCGGAATGTATTGGGCCAGATATGCGTTGCCTGAAATCCAGTTCATGTCAAAGGAATCCTGACCAAAGAAGTCCTTAACATCCTGGGAGATCGTAGAAGACCTATAGGGGCTATAAAGCGGATTCCCGTATTGGCTTTCAAAAAGCCTTGGCCTGTTCCATCAACTGGCGGCCACGCTGCGGGTCGGCGCCCATAATCCCATAAATCTGCGCCCAAATTTCTTTAGGGGTGTTGCCGGATGTTACCGTAACCGGGTTGTCTATCCGGTTATACATTAGCCTGTCTTTCGCTGCATATTCGGGATTGATCGGATCAATCTGATCCGGGATCCCCAGCTCCCGGGTGGCGGTATAGCGATAGCCCACGCCCTGGTTATTGACGGCAATATTGGTATACCCCTCAGTAGATTTTTGCAAAGTTCTCACGGGTTAGCCCAGCGGTGGGAGAGGTAACGACCGAGCCGTCATACCATTCGGGATGTTCTTGCATCTGCCGTTCAACCGCCGCTTTCATGCGCTTTTTGCGCTCGGCCTTGACATTTTCTTTTGCTGATCGTAATAGCTCATGCTTTTATCCTCTAATACCCATAAAGACCGGTATCAGGGCATATTCCGCAGCAGCTTGGAAAATGTTTCCGTTAGGCCCGGCATATGCGTTGATCGTGTTCTTCTTGCCAGTGGATGTGCTATCGCTTTTTGAGAAGTCGCTCCACTTCTTCTCGGTAATAGGGCTTCCTTTAACAGGATTGCGATCACCGCCGCCACCACCGCCGCCTCCTGAACTGCGGCTGTACGATGCGGCACCTCGCGGCCTTTGCGGCCTGTTCGCGGTTAAATGCCATCTGTTCGTCAAACTGCTCCTGATTTGGGCCATATTAGCCAAGAATTGCAGAATATCCGACTGTGTGGAAGTCGTAAATTGCGCGGCCTGTGCGGTAAGCTGTTCGGTGGTCTGTTTCCAGGCATTATAGGCATCGGCCATCTGCTGATACGCCGTAAGCTGGCCGTTTTGTCGTTGCTCCGCAACGTCTGTTCGTAGTTGGCAATATTCGTTGCCAGGTCTTCTTTCAGCCGCTTTTCCGTCTGCGCAAGCTGGCTAGTGGTTAGCTGCTGCTGCTGGCCGACGTAGGCGGTATTCGCCAAATAATCACGTTCAAGTTTAGAAAGCGCGTTCTGTCCAGACGCTTGGGCATTTGCAAGCGTTTGAGCCGCATATGATGACCGGGCTACACCACGGCGGAGCATTGAGTTCTGAAGTTCACTAAGGTTTTTTGGTTGGATGTGTTTAAGCTTTTTCCCGGCTATCTGCCATCGCCCGTTCAAGTTGAGCCAACTGGTTCTGATACCCAAGCTGTTCCCTTTCCGCTGCCTGCTGGGCGGCTTCGACCTGGGCATTATATTGGGGCATATATTGATTGGTAGCCTGCTGGCGGTATTCTTCATCCGTTTTGGGCGTGGTCAGTTCCAGCAACTTATCCCCATATGGGTTTTCAAATTCTCCGGGTTTATAGGTGCTGCCGCTCGTTACCTGGTTCATCATCTCCTGTAGCTGTTGCATATATCCGGCAGAACCGGCAGGAGATGGGGAAGCAGCCACAGCGGAAGATGAACCGGAAGAAGCCCCAGAAGAGCCGCCCGTCAAAGCGTTCCAAGTGTTCTTGCCCACAATGCCATCTACAGAAAGGCCGTTTTTCGATTGGTAATCGCGTACCGCAGCTTGGGTTTTGCTGCCAAAGATGCCGTCAACAGATAGATCATATCCTTTGTCATTTAGAAGGGTTTGCAGCTCCGATACCGAAGAACCCTTGGAGCCGCTTTTTACAGTGGAATAGGATGCCATGCTTTCCTCCTTAGTCCGGCGGTATGGGCCAGTCCGCCGCGTCAATGTTGTCTGGGCTCACGGTTTGAGGCAGGTCGCGGAGGGCCTGGCGGTATTCGCGCCAGCGCCAGATGGCCTCGTCGGAAAGGTCGTTGTCGATCATCTGCGTCCAGTCGCTCTCATCCAGCAGCCGGTTCCGCCGCGCCCGCAGCAGCGCCATCCTGGCTTCATATACCTCCGCGCCTTCTGTGCCGTCGGTCAAGAGCGCCCTGTCCCGGATGCCGCTGATCCTCGTCCCATCCGTAAGCCTCACCCAGTCCTCGCCCATCTCCGCCACCGGTTGGTTGTCGTAGTAGATCATCTTCTTCTCCTATACATAGGTAATCGTCAGCACCGCTCCCGTGGGGTAGAATTTCATGTAGGGCGAGCTGTTGTTGGGCGCGGCAATGGCGATCCCCTTGGCTGTCCCAGCCTTCAGCGCCTCCCCGAAGCTGTTGGGCAGCGTAATGGTTTGGGTGTCGCCCCGGTCCCAGGCCACCCCGCTGGTCGCCGTCCCCGAAAAGGAAGGCACGGCGTTGGGTAGGGCGGTATAGTTGTGCAGGTAGAAGGTCGGCTGCTGCGGCGACGCGCTGCCGTTGGCCGTAGCGTACCGCCGGCAGGTGAAGGCCACCTTCTGGACCGTCTTGCCCGACAGGGCGCTCTGGATGGCGCTGTAGTTGAAGAACCACATCCCGCGCTTGTATTTGCCGCTGGTGTAGGCCCCTGGAATACGTCGCTCTCCTGGTACAGGTCCCCGGCCCGCACGCTGCCCCCGCCGGTGGAGGTGAAGCTTTTTGGTCACCGGCACCGCCACAGCCCCGCCCTGGGCCGTCTGCGTGGGCGTGGAGCTGAAGTTAAAGACCTTGCCATTCATTTCCACATAGGCTGCCGCCGTGCCATAGGGCGCTGTGCCCGAAATCAAGGCGATGGAGCCAACGTAGGAGAATACGCCGTACCGGGCTGTCCCTCTGGTGCCGGATACATAGATGTGGGAGGCCAGGGTGCACATGACCGAGCAGCCCCAGCCGTCGCCGTCATAGTTGGCGTTAATATCGCAGTCTTCCACCCATCCGGCGCTGTTGGATGCGCAAATTGCCCGGCTGGACGCGCCGTTGGTGTTTATGGTCAGCCTGTAGATATTGAACCTGCATTCGGAGAGCAGTACAGTATATTGGCTGTCGCTGTAGGCGCGATTGTCCACTATTTTTCCGTCATGCACGAAAACAGGCCCATGGGCGGCATAGATGGAGATGCAGCCGTTGAGGGGTATAGCCGCCCAGGTCAATATCCAGCTTGTTGAAGGTGCGGTTCTCAATACGGACAATCTCGGTCAGGTTGCTGACCAGGCTGATCTTCACAGAACCCCGCTGCAATGTGGGCAGGTTGTTGAGGCAGTCGGAGATGGTGGAGAAATGGCCGCCTGTGCCGACCGTGTAGGACAGGCTCCCCTGCCCGCCTAAGGAGGCCACCGAGTCGGACACGATCTTGCCGGCATAGAGCTTGTCAAAGCCGGCGTCGCCGGCGCTCATGGTCAGCACAGGGTCGCCGGAGCTGTCCAGATCTCCAGGTTGAAGTTGGGGGTGGAGATGGTGACGTTGTCGTCCTGGATGGTGATGCCGCTGGCGGTGACGGCGTTGGTGCCGGCCACAGCCCAGGCGGAGCCAGTCCAGCGCTTGAGCATGTTGGGGGATAGGGAAATGTCCAGCCACAGCATTTGCGCCGTGGGGTTCTCCGGCGCCGTGGCCGACCGGATGATCTTCTCGCTGTCGTATGTGCTTTGGCTCACCTTCAGCGCGATCTCCCCGGCCTGCTGGGTGATGGTGCTTTCGGCGGTCGTCACCCGCTGGGCCAGGCTGTCAATGGCGGTATTGGCGGCGTCCGCCGCATCCTGGGCGTTAGCCGCCGAGGCGGCCGCATCCACCGCCGCCTTGTCGGTCACAGGTGTCCAGGCGCTTCCATCCCAGCGCTTGGGCGTGTTGGCGCCGCCGGTTGTGTCGATCCATAGGCTGTTGGCGTCGCCTTCTGGCGCAGTATTTTGGGCGTAAACCCGGCCTTTGCCATTGGCGATCCAGGCTGCCTCTAGCGCTTCTTGATTGGCTGCGTCTGCGGCGCTCTGAGCGGCTTGTATGGCCGTATCCATGGCCGTTTTATCTTGAAAAATAAGTTGAACTGCTTACTTTTGGTTTCTATTTGTTCCGCCGTTTGGCTGAACATCGAATTGACTTCGACCTGGGTATAGTAATCATCGGGGATCATCCCCTCCGGTTTCCACTCCGTCCCATCCCAGGTTTTGATCTGACTTGGCGTTACAGACTGATCGATCCACAGCATCCCAACCGATGGGGAATCAGGAGGGTTTACGCCGCGATATACCTTGTCTTTGAGGTATTCAGGCATCAATACAAGCCCCTCGCGGGAAACTACGGCGTTAATTTCATCGGGGTTTTGCTTGATCCAAGAGGATACGCCATCCGCGTCTAATTTGTTGGATATTACCTCCTGCGTTGCCCCGGTAAAATCGTGAAGCGCGATCCGGCCATAGAGCTTGGTATGCAACTCCCGAAGGACGTTGTTAATTTGGGTAACGGTGGTATCTAGTTCATCTTTTGAGATATATCCCTTCTGCTGGGGCAGGCGATAAGGTGGGCGTATCTCGTTAAACTCGCGCATATAAGCAGATTGCTTGCGAGCATCCATAGTTATATCCTCCTTAATCGCTATCCAATTCCGTTTCAATCTGTAGGCCGGTTGGAATGGAAGCGTGTGCTGCTTTCTATTTTGAAACGGAACTGACGGCCTCGGTTTGATATGTTCTTCTGAACGGGCTTTTTCTTCACTGTTTCAGGGGGTAGGAATGGGAATTGTTTTGGTTTTCGTCTTTCGTTCAGTCTGAATGCTAAAATCAATCGGCCCGAAACCCCTCTGCAAGGCATCGGATACGAAAACCGGATTTTGTCGTTTCCTTTGGAGTCCATATCCGTCCAGGGGATTCCCATACAGCGCTGATTGGCTCACCGCCATAAGTGGTTCCAGATGACCACTTGCATACCCTGTCCGGCACCGACCGTGTAGTAAGAAGCAGGGAGCCGCTGCCTTTCAGCAGCGCGCCGACTGTAAAAGCCGGTGCGCAGCATAAATGTACCGCGCTCGGTGTCATACTCGATTATGGCGTTTGGTACTGTGGATTGATCCAGCGGCACCGCGCGAAATATACGCCGTCGTATATCGCAGCAGAAGCAGTAGATATAGCCTTGATATTGATCCGGCTGGCAATGGCGGAGATAATATCGCGGGAAAGCATTTTGATCGTGTTCCCATCAAAAAAGGCCGATCCCGGACGTTGTTAGAAAAAAACGCAGCCGTCTCGTTAATCACTACCGTGTTTTCCGACAGGGGCCGTCTGTGCCGTATCCTTCCCGCATCGTGAACTCTCCCGGATCAGCGCCGGATATAAGGCATATGAGCCGTTGCTTGAAAGCAAGAAGATATCCTCCAAAAAGGGCGTAATGCGACAAAACTATCGCCATCCCATGATGGATAATCAAGAAAACCTCCGCCATCTTCTGGAACGGTTGCGTTTTGCTTCCAATCGCGCGGATTAAAGGGTGCGGAATACCAGATGCGATCAGGCTCGTCTGTTGCAGCAGTTCCGAAAATCCGTTCTTTATATCGGGTGAGCGCGCCGAACTTTGCAGGCGTTTCAACGGTAGCCGCCGATAGATCATCGCCCCATATGGAAATCATACCGTCTTGGGAATTCGTCATCAGCAAAATATCTACCGGCGTCTCCGCGTTGTCGCGGTAATCCTCATAGGCCACATAGTCCCACGATCCGCTGGTAGCCGCCGAGTAAACGAGCTTCCACGTCGGGGATACAGCCCCTTCTACAAGGACATAAACCTTTGAATCGGTAGCGGCCACAAGAACGTCGCGTTCAGATACGACCGAATAAAACCGGCGATGGAAGCGGGCCATAGTCACAATCGCTTCGCCAAGATCCGGCGTATAAGCCGTAAATCCGGCGGCTGTTTGCAGCCTGCCGTACCGGGTATCTATGTTTTCGGCCCATGTAGCGTATCCCATGCCGACACGCTCCTGGGCTTGATTGATCCCGTAAAATTGCGGTACAGAAAGCTGAACTACACCATTGCTTGCCATGTCTTACCTCGTAAATAAATTTCTGAATCGATCCAAGGTATAACGCTTCTCTCCGAAAGGGCGAATGATGGATATGCCCTCATACCATCTTCCGTAGAAAAAATTGCGCCCCACCTGTTTATCCTGGTTCCCGGTGGACATATAGCGCCATGTTGCATAGTCGCATAGCAGGGCATGATATTGAGAAGGAACCTCGGGCTCGTCTGTATCGTTTGCAAGGTCGGGATAGAGGTAAGCATACCGTATCCAAACCGTTGCGTTCGGTTCCCCTATGGCGATCTTGCCCGCATCTGTGCTAAACCCTTGATTTAAGGGGTTTAGGGCGAGCGTACCATTGCATCCATATTCAAGTTCTTGTCGTGTTCTGCCTACTCCCAACAGCGATAAATAGCGCTTTGAAAGCGTGCTGGTGTCCACCCGCCCGTCCCCGTCCAGTACCGTCTGCTCGATTTCATAGGGCTTCAGTAATCCCGCGTCATGATATGGTATCCTTCGTTGACATACCCTTTGATCAAGGTCTGAGCATCATTTTCAAGATCGGAAAGCCCTTCATCGCTGCCCATGGAACCGCACTGATAGACAGCATAATCAAGAATATTTTTGAATTTCATGGGCAGCCGCCTCCTTTACAGCGTCATGTTTTTGAAGCGCAAAACATCATATACCTCTTTGGGGACGTTTACGCGGACACCCCTTTTTAATGAGATAGAAAGCGCCCGTTTACGCCAACTTCCAGCATGTTGTTGCGGTCGCTGTGATCAAGGGAATAAGAACCTCATATGCTTCTTCCGCCTGCTGCTTTGTGATATTTGCCATGATGAATCCTCCTTAAAAAAAATACAGGGCGCTGTATGCGCCCCTGTGTGTTGTACTTTGGGTTTAATCCGAAATGCCATGCAGAATCTGGACAAGCCAGGTAGGCTGAAGCAGTTTGGCGGTGAAACCATTGACTTTCCAACCTACGGTGCTTACCTGATTTAGCGGGTCAGCGGTGCCGCCTGATCCGCTGGGTTTAACAATGGTGTGAACATTGCGGGAATCGAGGTCAACGATACCATAAGCCTTGTCACCGAAAATGAGTGTGGCTGCTACAGCAGCTCCAGAAGTTCGGGGCCAACAATAGCGGCTACATCATTCGTGTTGGGGCCGGTCGAAATCGTACCGGAAAGCACAACGGTGGCGCCACTCACAGATGCCACGTCAAAGGTCGCGTCCCCCCAGCTTGATTTTCTTGGCGCTGTAATGGCGTCGGCCTCATCGTCGTTCAGGGGCGCGATCCAGCACAACGGTTTTGGTGCCGGAAGTATAGCTGGAAACCTTCGTTTCAGCAGCAAAAGGCATGCCGCCATATACCATAGCTTCCGTCGTTTCTACAAAAACAACGCCGAACATTCGCCCGATTTCGCCGGAGTAAATGTTTTCCCTTGTCCTGGTATTGCGATACCGCCTCCCAGGTTGGGTCATCCTGAAGGTCATAAACCGTATCCGGGCCGACAATGGCGATGTAGTGGGATTTACCGCCTCGGGAAAAACTTAGGCGCCCTGGCCTTTTTCAGCGTGCGGACAGCCCCTTGCGGATGTCGCCCATCGTCAGCTTGTCCGACGCCGTAAGAGCAGAGATAGCGGTTTTTCCCGCCAGCATACTGCACGTTGGTTGCCTGATTGTGCAATTCTGCTGCGGGTTACATGGTCGATAGACAGACCACCCTGATCGGCCTGAAGCTCTACAGAATCGGTAACGACAGGAACAGCGCTTGTCATATCCACCATATCGGTGATCGTCACATAGCCTCCATAGGGTTCGATAGTGGCCGATACCTCGGTCATATTAAGCGGCTGGCCGTCAGGCACAACGCCTTCGGTCAGCGGCTTGGTAATGGCCGGGAAGGGCGTCCACTTGCGGAATTTTACCGTTTTGCCGTTGCCTCTGGGCAGCGAAACCTTCTGCCCAAATTGAGTATGCACCAGCCGGGGAGCAATGTTCTCCAGCAGGGTCTTGTTATAAAACTCCTGCGCAGCCGGGGGCAAGGCCGGGGGAAGTCGTCAGATTTGCATTGTAATTGGGGTTTACATTCCCGCGATAGATACCATTGGTCTGATCTGCCATGATAAATCCTCCTTCTTAGGAGAGCCGCACCGTATTCCCACTTTTTACGGCAGCCTTTTATTCGCTCATACTGTCTCGTCGCTCATTCCAACCGATCCGGATACAGACCCGTCACCATTAGGCGAGCGAATAGGCGTTATCGTTCGGGCGGGGCGTTGCTGGCTCTGTAGATAGTCGATAAGTACGTCTTTGAGGCTTTCGCCATCTCCAAATACCCTGCGTTGCAGATCCTTATCCGAAGCAAGTATCGAACCCATATCAATTCCGTACTTTTGGTTGATTGCGCTCGCTTCGTCTGCAAGGGCTTTGATCCGCCCGTCATGATCGTTCGCAGGTTCTGGCTGAGGCTTTTACTTCAGCGGGAGGCGTGGTGGCTGATGGAATGTTCATCCGGAGATTTGTTAGTTCGCTGGCCACCTCTACAGGGGATTCCCTTTTCTTCAGCGTAGGAGCTGGCAGCGACGGAGAGAAGCTTTTCTTCAATCTGATCGTCCGTCAATCCATTGAAAAGCGTCCTTACCCGTTTGGTAAATTCAAGTCAGGCTTGAACTTTTCACGTTCCGCCGTAAGCCGGGCGCTGAATGCGGCGTCTACCTCTTGCTGGGAGCGGTAATATTTTTGGGGTTCCGTCGGCTGGCCGTCGTCGCCAGATACAGGCTCGGGCGCGCGCTCACCCCTGCCCGTGATCGACCGTTGGTTCGGCGGGCACAAGCTCGCCGTTTTCAGACATCACCAGTACATCGTCAGAATAGCCGTCGTCGCTGTTCTGAATTGGGATATTCTGATTTTCTGCCTGAACGTTATGGTTTGCGACCGTGTTTTCCATGATGATTTCTCCTTTTCGCGCCTTTCCGCGTTGTCATATCAAAACGCATACAACCTACAGGTTATATGCGCCAGGAGATCGTTTGGAGTTGAAGGCAAGGCCGGCATAGTGGTTTGTGTCATCTGGCTACCTGCCGTCCCCTGTGCCATTTTTTTCAGCATCTTGAAGCTCTTTCATGAGCGCTGCATTTTCCGCTTGCGCCTGCTGAAGCTGTTGTCCGGCCTGCTCCATTGCGGCCTGCATTTGCGCTATAGCATCGTTTCTCGCGTCGATTTCCGCCGCTGCCGCAAGCAAACGATCCTTTCCGGGAATCGTCAGCATTTTGATTACGCTGGAAACCGGCACCTGTACGCCGTTTTGCGCAAACATCTGGCTGATCTGTAGCACCCATTGGTTTTCAATATCGATCCGCTGGGGATTCGACCGCTGAACCACAACCTGAACAGTAAACGGGGGGGAGCAGGAAGGGGCCTGTTCTTAACCGGCTTTCCGTAGATAAATTTCCTGTCCACCGTAATCTCTTTATCGGGTTGATTCTTTTTCTGCTCCGGTGATAACAAGGACACGCTCATCATTATAGAACTGAGCCGCCAGCCATAGCACCTTGGTTGCTACGCTCTTGAAAACCTGCTGATAGTCAACCGTCCGCATTCTGGAAATCTTTGTGCCGGCTTCCTGTAGGGATTGGATTGCACTGGCCGCCGTGATGCCGCCGCCAAACCGCCGCGGGCGCTGTTGTTCTGGCCGGATTCCCGTTTGATAATATCGAGCAACCATTGCATATGGTTATCGACCTGCGGGTTAAGCTGGTATACGGAAAGCTGTCGTATCTGTGTATCGTCAGGCCTTCCGTTTACCGGCACGACCTCCTGGTTCCAGTCCATCAGCTTTTCCATGTCAATTTTGGCGGCTTCGTTGACCAAAAGCTTGAACCGCGCAGACATTCGGGCGTTTTCGTCGATATAGTGACTTAGCCGGTTCGCGCGGCGCTGAACATCGATAAAGTCATCAATCATCGACCGGCCTACCGGAGTTCCTTGGATTTTGCGGTATGTAAAAAGGTCAAAAAGGGTACATGCCGTGGTCATAGATTCCATTGGGGAATCCTTCGGAATATTCCAGCAGCGCTCCGCCAGCCAGCTTCGCAACATGGATCGAATACCGATTGTCTTTTGCGCTATACCGTCTGTACCAGTATTCGATAAGCATCGTAATGGTTTCGCCCCGGCCATCCTGGTAATCCGGCTCCATGCCAGAGATTCTGGAACCAAATTGAATATACCTGGCCTTGTCCGGATAATGCTCTAAATACCACTCTTTAGGATACCAAACCAGCTTAAAGCAAGCACGCCCTTCCTGGATGTCGTCAAACGCAGGATCCCAACGGAAGTTTTCGATAGGCCACCGACTAAAGGTAACGTCGCCTTTGCCGTCATTCAGATCTTCGTCCCATACCGTCTGGATGAGGCATGCTTTGGCTACGTGAGCGTCAACCATCAGCTCTTTGTGGATCGCTTTATAATTGCGCCGGTCAAAAGATATAGTGGAGCACATCGGCCATAGCATCGGCAGTTTCTTTCCCGCCGGGCGCCTCTGGAAGCAGTTGCACATCCGGCATGTTGTCCATCTGATCGGCCACAGAAGATTCGATATTCGCAACAAGGGTGGGGAGCTGCACAACTCGTTCCCCCCTCTTTAGAGCCGTCCTGTGCCGAATCTTTCATTTCCCAAATCTTCCGGTTCTCTTTGATCGAAATGATGGTTTCCCGCTCTTTTTCGTCAAAAATCTCCAGGAGGCGGTAGGCGTCTTTTACAATTTTTCTTCTTTTTCGGTTCTTGGTTGAGCCTCCTGCATAGGAAGCTGATCTTCAATATTCATTTTGTCCTCCTACGCAATAGGATTGTATTGGGAAGCTGAACGACCTTGGGCGTTTCTGCGCTGATCGGACGTTCCATGAGAAAATACCGAGCCGAATCGTAAGTATGATCTTCGCAATCTGTGTCCACGTCTTCCACCTTTGTTAGGCTGTAAACAAGCATGGGTATAGTCCGTATGAACTGTGTACAGTTTTTGAATACCTGGAGCAACGGGCGGCCATCATCCTGCATCCGTAGCCGGTAATGCATCTGCATCTTCCGTGAATCCTGTTGTTGTCCGCAGCATTGAAATACACGCCTCGGCGCTGCATCATCTCCCCGACGGATTCACCGCCTTGTGTGCCCCATATAGCCGGATCACCTAGCCGGTAGATCGAAAGTCCCTTTTTGCCGTTCTTCGTATTCACGATCAAGAATCCCGTCCGCAATCTCTTTGGGATTCATCATAATCCCCCGTTCGGCGCCTGCCCGGGTCTGCGCATCCGTACCACTCCCGGTATAGATAGCACCGGTTGTCCGGCCCTACAGCCCACCATTGCACCGAGAACGGGCGGCTATATCCATGGTCAAAGGAACAATAACGGGGCCAATCATAGGGGAATATCGAACGGATCAATAACATGCGTTCCAATCCCGTCCTGATAGTGATACGGATCGTCGCGCCATTCAGTAAAGACTTGGCCCGAGAAAGTGTCCCAATCACCGCGGATATAAGCATCCCGCATAGCTTTGGGCAGCGTTTCCAGGTTTGCCGCATATTCAATGCCAAGGTGCGGGTTATCTGCCAACGTGGCAGGTATAAAGGCATAGGTTTTATCCATGACGCGATTAAGCGATTCAACCATGATTTTTCGGGTAATTTGACCGCCTCTAGGCATCGGGTCAATGAAAAGCCCCTTTACCCATCCATGCCCTATACCCCCCAGGGTTGCTTGTACACTTCACGTATGGCTTGATCCCCATTTCAACCGGCGCCCTAAGCCGGGATATAAGAAAATCGTATATCGTTTTCGTGAAGTGCGTCAACTCGTCCATATACAGCCCATAGATTTCCGCGCCCTGGTAATTGAACTTGTCCTGCTCGGTCTGGCAATGCCGGAAAAGCATCTTCGCCCCGTTCGGAAACCGCCACTCATGCGCCGTCGCGCTGTATGACCCGAACCCCTTTGGAATCCATTTCTGCGCTTCCGTAATAAGCGTATCTTCTAGCTCGCGATACGTTTTGCGGAAAAGATATGCACGAAAACCAGGAATGTGAATGCACGTCAAAAGGCATCGATCACCGTTGCACAGCTCTTCCCACCACCCGCGGCACCGCCATATAGCGTATAGTCTGCGGTGGAGTTGTGAAACTGTAGTTGCTTCTCGCTTGGCTTGTAATCAAGCTGATAATCCGGCAATCAATCACCTCCTTATGGCGCCTGGGCAAGGGGAATGCTTTATAGACGGGGATTCTATATTTTGGTCTGGGGACATATTGGCTTTAGGGCGCGGCGCTGGCCGGGGCCGTCTCGGCCCCCCCGGTGGGTAAATCAACAACCATGGGGGGGGGGGTATATTTATTTACAATGCAAACAAAAATAAAAAACAAAAGACCCCCGGAAAGAAAAAAGAAGGAACAAAATAATAACCGCGTCCCTCTATATGGTTATCACATTAAGGCGCCAACAAGCCAATAGCATCACGATAACATCACACGAGAATCATATAAAATCAACATTGCGCATAACAAGTGTTTTGCGAATAGTTACAAAAAAATGCCTAAATTTAAGCATTTT
>VOFD01000044.1_pt1 | contig 20001 bp, 29 predicted proteins | sample 5384101 | NCBI WGS metagenome assembly VOFD01 (sample SAMN12384723, study PRJNA508395) | human gut metagenome | isolation source: healthy gut C | host: Homo sapiens
GCACATCCGTCGATTACATGTGGGGAAAAAGTTCCAACCAAGTGTCGGTAATTGAAACCGAGGCTAAAATACCGATGAGACATGCCCTCTCACAGTTTGTCATCCGTTTGAAAGTTTCCCCCGAGTATCATAACGACGGGAATCTTACATCGGCCAAGCTGAAAGCATCGGCCGCCAAGTTTGCCACCGTCGGGACGATGAACCTGAACGATGAGGGGAAAATCACATTCCAGCCGACCAGTACCGAATTGTCATGGAGCCCGAACACTACCGTCCCTGCCCAGGGAGAGCAGGCGGTAGACTATGCCGCAGCCATTTATCCGATGAGCATTTCCGAGGGTGAGGTATCGCTCGAGGTCGTAATCGATGGTGCGACCTATGCATATTCCATTCCCAGATTCTTTGGGAAGCCGGAAAACCATACCCGCCCAGACCCTTACGACAACCTCCAATTACATAACCCTCACAGGAACCCCGGACATGAAGCTGCGCGGCACTTCCGACATGACCACCGAACCCGGCAGAATCCACAACTACCGGATAGATTACAAGATACGGATAACCGTCCTTGACTATCCGCAGGGTGGAAGCACCACAGGTGCGGGCCTGTACGACATGGGAAGCACCTGCACGGTCACCGCGTCCGTGAACGGCGGTTATGAGTTCGCAGGATGGTACGAGGACGGCAGGATCGTGTCGAATGACACACGGTACAGTTTCGAGGTACTGTCGGACCGTACACTCGAGCCCAGGTACCGTAATTATGGCGGCTGGTCGGTCACCCTGACGGCAAATCCCTCCGTCATCGGCTGGCAGGGCGGCAGATCTTCCCTTGTGGCGGGAGCCTCACGCGGAGTGTTCGTCAACGGGTGGCAGAAAACACACAGACGGCTGTCCCCTCCCTCAGCGGAGGAGCAGAAGGATTCCTCCTTTCAGGGAATACGGTGACAGTGTCGGAAAACCTGTCAGGCTCATCCCGGAGCCTGTGTGTTTACGGCAAGTCACGGAGGAAGCTCGGCCACGGCCACAATCACCCAGGAGGGATCTCCGGTAAGCTATTATTTCAGCTATGCGGATGGCGGAACCAGCCATAGTGAGCGTGTCGAATCCAGTTCTGGTTCGTTTATTTTGGACATAACAAGTTACAAGAAAACGGGCAACTCTACAAAAGCCCTTTCCTGGAGCGCATCCGGTGACAGCTGGATTCATGTGAACGGCTCGTCGGTAAGCTACGAGGAGAATCCGGCAAAGGAAATACGTAGTGGAAATGTCACACTCACACAAGAGGAAAGCAACATGAAGCTGACCCTGACTGTCAGACAAAAGGGAAAGACTTCCATTGACATCGAACAATAACAAAAAATCAATTGAATGCGGTTATGAAAATAGACATATACAAACCGGTTGTCCTGTTCCTCTACCGGCAGTCCTTGCGGGCTGCTCGGGTGAACGGGAGCCCTTTCCCGCAGGGCGGGAAGGCCGGACTGAGGATAGAGAGCCTGCTCCAGCCGTGGCGGAACTGACGGAAGTCCCACCCTTGTGAAAGATTTCGGAATGGTGCTGCTTGACGATACGGGCGGCGGTTATGCCGGAGCCGTAAACCCGCTGCATGTAACATACGGGGAAGGCTGGATCTTTCCGGAGGTCACACTCACGGAGACCCCCTGCAGGCTGTTCGCATTCTCCCCTTTCGCCGCCATCCCGGGAAAGGAGCTGCCCCTGAGCCTGGTCCCCCAGACCGACTACCTGGCATCCGGGGAGATACGCCTGGACTGGCAGAACCGGTCAGCGGACATAGGGATGGAACACCTGCTCTGCCTGCTGGAATTCACCATAGAGGGCAGCAGCGCGTGCACTCTGAGTGTGGAGGATGTTCCTACAGGCGGCACTTATGACCTTGCCGGCGGCAAACTGTCGGCAGGCGAAAAAGGTACGGTCCCCTCGGAGGGGAACACCCTCCTTCTGCTGCCGGGCAAGGCGGGAAACAACAGGGTCGTGATCCGTTTTCAGGAGAACACATACGGCTGGCTGCTGCCGGCCGTCACCCGGAGGCCGGGAAAAGATACGGATATGCATTGTCCCCTGGGCAAAGAAGGGGGACTCATTCTTTCCGGTGTAAGTGTCCGTCCCTGGCAGGAAGGAGAAGACTATAACGGAACTATCAAACCTAACAAATAATAACAAAATGAGAAATTTTACAGGAAAAAAATTGTTTCTGACTGTCATGTCTGCATCATATACACTCCGGGGATTCGCCCAGGATGCCCGGGGAGCGATCAATGATGTCCTGGACAGTTTTACACTGCCCGTGTTCGGCGGTTTTATGCTTGGAGGTATCATTCTGGGCCTTATCCAGCAATGGGACAATATCATCGACAAGGAGAACAGGGGCACGCGAAAGGAAGGATTCGTCGCCCTGGGCTGGTATGTCGGCTTTGCATTGCTGGCCGCAGTCGTGGTGTCCGCCGTAAAGAGTGCCATTTCCGGTATCAGCCTGTCGATATGAGATACAGGATCAGAAAAGGACTGGAAAGCCCCTGCATGATACGGGGGCTTCTTTCCGGGGACTACTGGATATTCGTCGGCTGTTGTTCCGCCGCTTTCGTCCTGTTCTTCCTCGGCATCCGTGCGGGGATATCCGCAGGCAACTGGAACCTGCCGGTCCTGGTGCTCGTCATCTCGCTGCCCACCCTGCCGCTACTTCTATACAAGCCTGAAAAGAAAGGCACGGCCCCAAAAGTTCAAGGAGACGGGAAAAGAGATAAACATCAGTAATCTGGACATAAACAGGGTATTAACAAAAAAGGAGCATAATGAAATCAGAAGAGGCATACAGCATACTTGACATTGTCAGTGAATCGGAGGGCCAGGGCGTCGTCCTGACCCGCAGCGGCAGCATATGCGTTTCTTTCGAACTCCGGGAACCGGAATGCTATTCCCTGACTCCGGAGGATATCGACAGGAGGGACGGCATGTTCCGGGAAGCCTTCAAGTTTCTCCCGGACGGTACATATGTGCACAAACAGGATGTGTTCCTCAAGGAAAGGTACTGTCCGGACATTGCCGGCGGTTCTTTCCTTGACCGGGCCGATGCGCGGCATTTCCGGGGACGACTGTATGTCAGCCATACCTGCGTCATGCACTTTGTACTTTCCGGACTCAAAAGTCTTGAGAAGGCCTACATATCCTCACCCCTGTCCTATAAGGAGAACCTCCATAAGGAGGACCTCGCCAGGCTCGATGAATTCCTCGAGGGAGTTGACAACGCCGTCGGCATCATCCGGAGCATGCGTGATACGGAGATAGCCCCGATGTCAGGGCAGGAAATGCGGGACTTCACGGCCGGATACACCACCCTGTTCGACGCCCCGGGGGCGGTTGTGGACATACATGCCGACACGGAACTCCGCACAGGAAAGAAACGGGCACGCTGTTTCGCCGTCTGCGATGAGATCTTTCTCCCTGACGGCAGCCTGGATTCCTGTGTACGGGACGACTCCCTTCCTCCCGCCGGCTCCCTGCTGTACCATCCGATGCTGGAGCGGCTTGGGATGTACCTGCCGTACAACCACATCGTGAACCAGGTGGTTTTCTTTGAGGGGAACGGACGGCTGCGCGAGCGGATCGCCCGCAATATCGACATTTATGGAAGCAATTCCGGCATGAGCAGGTCCATCAAGGTACAGTACCAGAAACTGGACGAGCTCCAGCAGGAAATCCTTGAGGAGAACGAGACACTGGTACGCAGCTTCTTCTCGGTCTGTGTGTTCGACGAGTCGGAGGCCGAACTGGAGAAGGCCGACAAAAAGATCAGGGAGACGCTCAACCTGGCCCGTCTCGGGTATTATATTCCCGGATATGAGAACCCTGGCTGCGGTGCATTTCGCCTGCGTCCCCGGCCAGATCCACCTGATGCCGCGGAAATACCTGTTCCTGACCACCCTGCCCATGGCATTGTGCTTCTTTCTCCAGTGCGGCAGTTTCAGGAATGACAGCGAGGGCATCTATGTGCATGACAGGATGTACCAGGTCCCTCTGAGAAAGGACATCTGGGATGCGGGCAAAAGAGGGTCAATGCCCGTAACGGGATGGTCATAGCCGGAACCGGCGGCGGCAAGTCCGCCTTTACCCTGAACCTCACCCAGCAGGCTCATCGAGCAGGACTATACGGTCGTGGTGGTCGAGTTCGGAAAGAGCATTCAGCCAGGCTCTGCAGGCTCTATCCGGACATCTCCCTGCACGTGGACTACGACGGCAGGACGGCGCTGGGCATCAACCCCTTCGACCTGCAGGGGAGGAACTGGACAACGGAAGCATCGAGATGCTCTCGGGGTCGTGCAGAAATACTGGAGGCACATGTTCACCAAGGACGAGTCGGAGAAGGAAGTCGCCCTGACCCGGTTTATCCAGGGACTATTACGAGAATGTCCGTGAAGGGCACAATTTCGAGAGTTTCTACAACCACGTGACGGAACATTACCCCGAGATTCTGGCAAGGAAGCACATCCCCAAAGATTATTTCTCCCTGGAGTCCTTCAGCCTGAACTGCGGCGAGTTCCTGCCCGGCAGACGCTACGAGAACGTATGCAAGGATACGGGAACGGACTTCTCCGGAAAGAAGTTCATCGTGTTCGAGCTTACGCGGATCAAGCAGGACAGGTTCCTTTCAAACCTCGTGATGGGCATGATATTCACCGTCATCCAGAAAAAGCTGCTCAGTGACCGGAGAAAGCGCGGCATACTGATTTTCGACGAGTATGCCGAAACCGCGCAGATGGTGGATACGGCCACAGGCAGCGGCATACACAGGCTCCGTGGCCTTCTGCTATCAGAAGATCAGGAAGGAGAACGGGGCGGTGTACACCATCATCCAGAATCCCGACCAGCTGCCGGAGAACGAGCACACAAAGAACATCATAGCCAATACGGACATGCTGTTCGTGCTTCCCACCAAGGAGGTCATCTACCAGTCCGTCATAGACAGGTTCAGGCTGACCCATCCCGGACAGATAGCCCTGATGAAGTCCATGAGGAACAGTTTTTCGGGACAACGGCCCTATTCGGAGTGTTTCATGCGGCTGGGGGAACATTACGCCACCGTCACCCGCCTGGAGTTCTCAAGGGAGAAATTCCTTGCGTTCCAGACGGAGGGGGAGATATGGTCGGACCTTGAGGAGAAGAACCGGAGGATGTCCATGGAGGACGCCATAGAGGAATATATAAGGGAACATCAATAAGAAACAACAAAAACAAGAACAAATGAAGAAATTACTTTTTATCCATGCTCGTGCTGATGACGGCGGCAACCGCATCCGCACAATGGGCGGTGGCGGACGCGCCCAACCTTGCACAGAACGTCAAGAACTTCTCGGAACTGCAAAAACAGGTGGGCTACCTGAAGGAGCAGAAAGACCGGCTGGACGAGACACTGGACATGATGCGCAAGGTCAACTCCGTCATCTCCAGCTGTGAGACCGCCAAATCAATCATAGAGAGACAGGGAAGGCTGTCAGAGAAGTGCATAGACCTGGTGACGAACAAAAACTGGGCACGTCAACCCTGCAGACGCTCACATCCAGCCTTGACCTGGTCATGCTCAACAACACACGGCTCATCAGCCTGTCAAGGACCATACTCTCCACAAGCGTGAAGATGAACGACTCCGAGCGGCTGGCCGTCCTGCAGGAGATAGAGAGACAGACCATCGAGCAGGAAAGGAAGGTCTCGAAGGTATCCCGGATCATATCCCAGTATGAAAGACTGAAGAGAAACCTGAGATAGACATGGAAGAGGCATACAGCAATCTGAACAACGCATACCTGCAGATCAAGGGGATGATAGTGGTGGAGGGATTCTATGCCCTTGTTGCCGGATTTGTGATTACCACCTTTGTATTCAAAGCTTTGCAGGTATCATCAAGGAGATGGTTCACGAAGGCAAGGGATTCAATGCAAAACAGTTTTATGAGCTGTGCAGGGAGTACATCCTCTGCATAGCCCTCATCTGCATCATGCCCGTGTTGCTGGACACGCTTGAGACCGTACTTGCATACGCCGCGGACAGGCTGATGGAGTCGCTCGCCGCCGGAGGGGTCTACAATCCGGACAATATCTGGAAGAAGCCGATCGAGCAGGCCTTCGACGACCTGATGAACAGTGACATCATCGACATAGCGGTCAACGGGCTGGACACGACCTTCAACTCCCTGCTGGCGGGAGCGGTGGGCAGCTTCGGGGGAGTCGCATACGACTACCTCATGCTGGTGTTCCTGTGCACGCGCTACCTCATCCTGATACTGCTCGAGGTCATATCGCCCCTGGCGATAGCCTGCCTGTACAACAGCGACACCCGCAGTTCCTTCTACACATGGGCCAGACAGATGGTCGGGTGCTACATGCTGTATCCGGGATTTGTCATCGCCAGCGTGTTTTCTGATCTGATTGTAGTGAACTATGTACAGCAGCGCCCCTGGTCGATAACGCTCATGGTGATATTTTCCTTCCTGCTGAAACTGGCGATGCTCGCCACGGTGAAAGCAACGGTTAACAAATGGTTATAGCTGATATGATGGACATAAAGAACATACTTAAAGATTTCTCCCGCCTGGCGGAAGCCAGAAAGAACCATACGTTCCGCACCAGGCTGGTATTCATATTCTGTGCCGCCACAATAGCGATGGTGCTGTTTTCAGCTACAGGGTGGTAAACAGCGCGATGGACAAGATCCCTGGTCGTCAATGAAGGCGGGGAACTGCTCCGCTTCAAGGCCATGCAGCAGGATCTGCTGTATGAATCCCTTTTAAAGAACCATTGCTACCATACGGCCTATTATCTGAACAGTTTCGACAGGCTCTCCCTGCAGGAGAACCGGGCACGCGCCCTGTTCCTGGTCAACAAGCCGGACGCGAACACCATATTCGCCAAATACCAGGCTGACAGGGGGTACGGCGACGCCCTGGAACTCGGGTGGTCTACAGGACGGAGTTCGAGAAGATGCTCTCGGTATCCGTCAGCGGGGACGAGTATCACGTCACCTTCTCGTCAGTCCTGAGCATCATCAACGGAAATGATGTCAGGAAGATACGGATTCTCAGCGAGGGTACCGTCATACGTACCACGCCACGTTTTCCGGAGAACACTTCCGGATTTTTCTTCCGGACATACAACCAGCAATACGAGATGCCATGACAAAAACTGAAAGGAGCAGAATAGTGGCGCTGGGGGTATAGGAGCCGTGATCATCCTGCTGGTATGGGGGATCATCGCCACATTACCGAAAAAAAAAAAAGAGGACGGCAGGGAGGAAGAAGTGAGGCTGCGCTCTGAAATCAAGGACAACTTCACGCTCAAAGACATGCTCGGGAGTGTGGAAAAGGAAATGGAGAACCGGAGAGAAAACCGCATGCCCGGTGGAGGGAATTACGGAATGGATGAACCGGAGGACACCGTTTCCCCGGAAAGCGAGATACAGCGCATCCGGGAACTGATCAGACGCAACGAACAGACCCTCGGAAGCGGTCCGCTGTTCGGAACGGAACAGCCCGCCCCCTCCGCCTTCAGGGAGAAGGAGATGACGGACGGTGAGGAGGAGAAACCGAGGAAGACGGAACCGGAGGACACGGTTCCCGAAGAGACTCCCGGAGAGGATTCAACAGCGTGCGCCTTGTCCGGCAGGACGAGAGGAACGTCATACGGGCATTCGTACATTCCACACAGACGGTCATGGTCGGAGCGACGCTGAAGATGCAGCTGGCGGAGAACTGCCTTACCGATGACGGGCAGCGTATCCGTAAGGGAACACCGGTGTTCGGGGAGGTGACCGGAATCGACGGGGAACGGGTACTGGTCAAAATCACCTCGGTGAATCTGGCCGGGAACATACTTCCTTTCGAAAAGGAAGTATATTCAGAGGATGCAATGGAAGGGATATACGTCCCGGGAAATGCCAAGGCGGAAACCATCAAGGAGGCGGAAGCCGCGGGTGTCAGCGGAACGAACACAAGTATTTCCGGGGGACTTGACATGGGAAGCCAGATAGTGGCGGGCGCGGCGAACAGCGTCATCAGTGCAACCAAATCGGCTGCGAGCAAGAATATCCGAAAGATAAAGGTGACCATCAAGACGAACTACCGGATACTGCTGAAGGATGCAAAAAAATAGAAATACAGATTAAGCAGGAAAGGATAAGGACAATGGCGAAAGTATATGTGGCAAGCAGCTTGGAGCAACGAATACCAGCCACGGATCGTGGCTTTTTTAAGAGAACGGGGGCATGAGGTGTATGACTTCAGGAACCCTGAAAGAAAAACGGACTTCTGCTGGTCGCAGATCAGCGGGAACTGGGAGAAAATGGAAACAGACGAGTACCTGGACGCGCTGGAGCATCCGCTGGCAGAAGCGGGATGGATGAAGGGGTCCGGAAAGAAAGTGATAGTATATCGGCGGCCACAGAGACCGGAACTGATGTACAATCTCTTTGACGGGATATTCCCAACGGTTGCGGATGTGGCACGCTTCCTGAAGGAGTTTGATGAAATGAATAATCATGCAGTTGTATGACATGGAAAAATTCTGGTACTATGCACTTTCTGCCCTTCTGGTTATCTGCCTGAATGGATATATCCTACTCCTGTTCTCAGGAAACTGGAAAATTTCATTCTCAGTATCGGGACTTTTGTAAAGAAGGCCATGCGAAAAATTAAAAAGTATTTAAAGGGGAAAAGGCATCCGCTAATCAGGAAGTGAAGTGCCTGTAAGCCATTATAAACGGACTCTGAAAGTGACAATAACGAATGATAAAAAATGTATGATATGGAAGAATTCTTATCGAAAAACGGCTCTGTGACCATCTTACTTTTCTGCTTTCTTCTCAGCCTTAATATTGTTTCCACATTTTGGGCTTTTGGAAGAGTTACTATGAATATTCAAGGAAAAAAGAAGAAGGCGTCAGAAAGGGACCGGACAGATGCAAAGAAGCGTCCATGAAATAGATTTGCATGATATCAGGGAGAGGAAAGACCGGTTGACGGCGTGACACGCTTCCTGAAGGAATTTGACAGATTGAATAACTTAAAAACTGTATGACATGGAAGAACTTTGGAACAAAAGCTTTTGGGGCTTGGGGATATGCTGTCCCTATCCTTATGTTACTCTGTTTAAATATACTCTTGTTTACTGACATCTTTGAAAAGATTATAATAAGATGTTGGGTATATCTGGAGAATATCATAAGGAAAAGAAAAATGAAACATCCATGAAATAAATTGCATGATATCAGGGAGAGGAAAGACCAGCCGTCGATGTGGCACGGTTCCTGAAAGAGTCTGATCAAATAAAGAATTAAAAAACGATGTGATATGGGAATTATTTGGGAAAAAGCAGATTACCTGATCCGACTATTATTCATCATAGTATTAGGAATTGCATGTATACTTATAGTGATAGCCCCTCTTTATGAGGCACGGAACAATCAGCCGGAATCTGGGTAGGAAGGCGGAACCGGAGGACTGCCTGAAGAGGACAAGGGAAAAATGAGAAAGAAAAAAAGAATGAAAATGAAAATAAAAACTAAAGCAAAATGGAAAACCTGTTGAGCCATGCCGGCATTTTCTTCACAATGGCTGCCGTACTGACATTTGAGGCAATCCTTCTCCGTCTGGCTTCAGAACCGGAAGGCGGGCGGGAAGTGAAGGCACGGAAAGGGGAAAGCCACCTGGGGGCATTCATACGTGAGAACTGGTACTGGCTGCTGTTGCTGTTTTGTGCGCTAGAGCGCTTTGCTGTGCAATACTGAGATCCTGCATGATATGAATCAACAGGATACCTTCATTGCTTTTTGGTGGCTGACTGTGTGCTTATGGGCTTCTCCGCTTTCTTGCAAACAGTAAATGAATACGCGGATTTTATAAGGGAGTCAGTAATGTGCATTGTCTTTTCTCCTTTCTTTTTCCTTGAGTATGGAAATGCCACCCGCAATGAACTGCAGCAGATACATTACCGACAGAACGGTTGAGAATAGCTTGAAACGGTTGCACTCCTCATTCAGAAAAAATAAACAAATGAAAAGACTTATCATTACTGAAGAGGAAAGCATCGCCAAAGGGGTATAGAGTATCCTTGGATACCTCACCGGACTTATCGCTGAAAGAAGAATTCCGACCCCCGTATACAAAGCGGAACTGCCCGATGTGAAAAGTACCTGTTCGTATACAGGAAGTTCCCGGAAAAAACAGGTGAAGTGAAAAAAGGTCGGGTACAGCATAAAAGTACACCCCAAAAGAGGCAAATAAGGATCTTGACATAAGCGGGACCTATTTCAAGATCCTTGAGCAACTGATTGAGATTTGTATTCATAAGCAAACAACTTTAAAATTAGCATACAAAGATATAGAATTGAAAGAAAACCATGAAACCGAACAGAATTTACATAACAGGACTGTTCCTGTCCGTTTTCCTTTCAGGGAAAGCGCAGAAAATAGAGGAACTTCCGGCTGTTCCCCTACAGATAGGATACGAGAAGACCCTGCACCTGATATTCCCTACCGAGGTGAAGTATTACAGTATCGGCGGTGACTATGTCATCGGTGAGAAAGTCGGGAACTGCCCGGAGATCATACGCCTGAAAGCGGCCGAGGAGAATTTCCCGGGTGAGACTACCCTGTCGGTGGTGACAGCCGACACGAAGTTCTACTCCTATGCCATCAGCTATAACGCCCACCCGGTGGAGAACTATGTGCGTGTGGACGGCCAGGCGCCCGCGCCCCATACACTGCCGGTGGGAAAGGACAGGCAGATGTTCCTCATTTTCCCGGCCGGAATCACCTATGTGGACTATGGCAGTACAAATGTGGAGGTTGAAAAGGCCGAGGGAGTGGACAACATCCTGGCAGTGAAAGCCACCGGAGAGTTTACGGAAGACACGAACATCTCGGCAGTGGTCGAAGGGGGAAATTCTACACTTTCAATCTCCATTATGCCCCTTTCCCGGAACGTTTCAGCTTTGTCATTGACAAGGAAAAGACGCAAAGGGTGGCCATCCTTGACGAGAGGGAACGGTCAAGCGAACAGAAGGAAAGGATCAGGCAGGCAATCTCGAAGAGGATTCCCCTGGACCTGGGACTGAAGGACAAGAATGCCGGCATGGAGTTCGAGGTCGGAAACATCTTCATCGACGGGGACATCCTGCTGCTGCGAATGACCCTGACAAACCGCACACAGATAGGCTATACGACGGATTTCATGCGGTTCTACATCCAGGATGCAAAGATTCACAAGAAGACGGCGGTGCAGCAGATCGAGCAGAACATCCTGTTCGCTTTCGACTACCCGGAGGAGATACCTGCACATGAAAGCCGGACATTCACGGTGGCCATGAACAAGTTTACCATTCCGGATAAGAAAAGGCTCATCATCGAGATCCAGGAGAGGAACGGCGGCCGGCATTTTCTGTACAAACTTAAAAAACAAGTCACTTCTGGGAGCGGAGGAAGTCTTCAGAAGCCTGCAGGAGCAGAAAACGGAAGAGGAAGCCGACAGGATATTAAGGAGGATAGCCCGATGAGAGTGCTTCTGTTCATATTGTTTTTCCCTTTTTCTTTCGAGGGGGAAAACGGAAGGGAACTGCTCGATACGGCACTGGAAAAATGCAGCCGTCTGGAAAGCCTGGAAGCTTTGCAGGGACATACTTTACCGGTACGGGGTGGCAGACAGGCTCCCTCTGTCATGTCCCCTGAAAGACAAGTTCAGGATAAGCAGCCCGTATGGAGGCAGGATTCATCCCATAACGGGAAAACATAGTTTTCATTCGGGAATCGATATGGCAGTGGAGCCTGGCCGCACCGGTCCATGCCACCGCTTCCGGTACGGTCGTTTTCGCAGGAAGGAAGGGAGGCTATGGAAGATGCGTCATCATACGGCATTCCTACGGCTTTGAAACGCTTTACGCACATCTGGCAGCTTACTATACGACGGAGGGCAAAAAGCTCGGGAAAGGGGCTGTTATCGGCTTTGTCGGGAGCACGGGCAGAAGCACAGGCTATCATCTGCATTATGAGATAAGAAAGAACGGTAGAACTATAAAACCATACTGGTATGGATATGACAATTCAGGAAGAGATTGAACAGAGAACCTTGTATTAAGGTGCATCGCCGCCGACGGGCTGAAGGCATGCCCGAAGGATATTTCCTTTCTTGAGAAATACAGGCTGAAGAACCTGTACTTCCTCTCCGTGAGGTATCGGATGGAAGGAACTGACTGCCCGGAACTTGACCGGAGGGCGGAGGGGCTGATCAGATGGAACATTTATTCCACGGATTTCCCGCTCCTTCGCCGGGTGTATGCCAGGGAGGGAAAGGAGGCGTTGATGAGATGCCTGTACCGGAGGAGGGGTATTTCCGCAGATTCTGGAACAGACCGGACTGGAGGAGAGGATATGACGAGCCTTTCCGTTGTCAGCTACATAGAACGGATCAACCGGATGTACAGGCTGATCCGGAAGGAAAGTACCGGCAGCCGTGCGGAACTGGCCGGCAGGATGCGGGTGAGTGAACGGACCGTCAGCAACTACCTGGAGGAACTCCGGCTGATGGGGGCTGACATAAGGTTCAGCAAGACACGCAATACTTACTATTTTTTCAACCGGTTCGTGCTCTATGCGACGTTCGAGGCCCGCATCGATGCCGACGTGCTGGACGATAAGAAAAAGAAATGATACATACAATTATAATAAACCTTTAAAAAAAAGAATGAAGTATGAAACAAGTTAAATTTTTACTGTTGGCAGCGTTCGTGGCCATGTTCACGGGCTGCCAGAATGAGGAGATAATGGAACAGGATTCTGAAAAGGACGAATCGGTCCCTACCGGTGATACACGTATCATCATCGAAGGCGAGGGATGCTGGAAACCTCAGCCCGCTCTTCAGACGGAAGGGTTGATTTTACCGGGGGTATGCCACCGGAGCAGGACTGTATGACGGACGCAAAAATGTTCCTGTTGAAGCCCATCCTGATGCAGGATATGAGGTGAACTATTTTTATGGAGGGCCGGCTAATCAACCTAAGAAATACGATTATGCACAATCCGGGACTTCAGAGTTCGATGTTGACTTAGGCGGTCAGGACCATACTTTCCATTGTGGATTCAAGGAAAAAAAACGCACACTGACGACCAATGCAGGTGAAGGCGGAACAACTAATCCGAAAGGAACAAGGGAATATCAGGTGGAAAAGCCGATCAGTATTACGGCTACTCCGGAGAGTGGGTATGAATTTACAGGCTGGACAATTATAGGTGGTGATGTAACTATCGAAAATCCAGGCAGTTCAACCACTACCGCCACCCTGCATGGTTCCAACAGTACTATTACAGCCAGTTTCAAGCAATCCATAAGAAGTATCACGATTAATTTGGATAGATTTTACAGCTCAACTTCAAGTACGAACAGTGGTAAAAGTTATGAATATTTGACCGTGTCATCCACAGATTGTTCCGGTATAATATGCAGGATATATGGACAGACCAAAAACGACATGGACAATATGGATGAAGTGAGCTATCCTGTGCGGATAGAGCAGAACCAAAAGGTTATGTATGCGTATTCAGAATGGGAAACAATAAATCAGGATGGGGATACACGGGGGAAAAAAGTGCCACTCCGCAGTCTTTTGACATTATAATAGACAATGCTATGATACTCTCAAACATCAAATCTCCGTCAGGCAAGCAGACTCTTGATTTCGGTGAATTTGATGGCAAGGAGATAACAGGCACTGGATATAAGATAACTTTCCAATTCACATCTCATTGGGAATAGAAACAATAAAGAGGATGGGATAAACCCCGGATATGCGGGAAAATGAAAGATTATAATAGATAAACATGAAATAGCCCTGTCATTACTCTAAACTAGAGTGTGGCAAGGCTATTGTCATTGCAGACGAAAAGGATCAAAAAACGGAATGGAAAAAACTTTTTCTCTAGTTAAAATATTTTCTAAAATAGTAGAAAAACCATCCACATATATGATGTCTTTCTTGAAGAGATTAAGACAGCCTAAAAAGTATAGTGAATAGAGTACATCCATTGTCCTTTATCTACTCCCAGTGATGTTAAAGACAGCCGGCCTTCTTTTCTGATTCTTTATTCATTATTGGCAAACATATTGATATCAAATACTGACATTCTTGAATCTGTCCGTCTTACAGGATTTTATCTGGCAATATAGTAACCGACCTGATAAAATAAAAAGGAAACCACCGGTACATATCTGCCCATGGTGGTTTCCTTGTCAATCTAAATCACAAAGCTGAAAAATCCATTGTTACTACATCTACCATCCCGGATTCTGTGGTAACAATTGCGGATTTCTCTGAAGTTCTCCTGTCGGAATCGGATAAAGGTACATCTTGTCCTCCCAAGTACGGCTTTTTCCTGCCTGATATGAAAGGTCGGGATTCGTGTAGTTGGGATATACAATGGCCAGATTACCGTCAGGTTTTCTTTTTCCCACATAAGTCAGTACATTATTGAGCAGTTTACCGGCTTTCCAACGTTTCAGGTCATTGAATCTGAAACCTTCTCCTGCCAACTCAATGCAGCGTTCACGACGGATCTCTTGTAAAACAGGACTCAGGCTGTATCCCCAGTCCGGCCATTTGGGATCGGTAAAACCTACATTTACTGTCAGGTGAGGCATTCCAACACGGTCTCTTAATTGGTTGACAGTTCTATCCAAATCCGCATTGGTGATGGTATTCAATTCCGCTTTTGCTTCCGCATTGATCAGCAGGGTTTCTGCATAACGGTAAGCGATGCCATCGAAGGAGAACTTTTCATATACAACGCCTGTGAGTATATGGGATTGAATCCTTTGATAGGTCTGTATCCTGTGAAACAGTGCTGGGTGATAAACTCATCCTCATTCACCACAAAAGTAGAGTCTTTCAGGTCATCTGTCACGTTTGTCGGAAAATCGTTGGTGAGGATCAAATTTGTTTCAGACGGGGGTCACGGTTGGCCGTTTCCTTTCTCATTGTTTCATCGCCTAAATATTTATTACTTAGTGAAATGGGAAGCCCGTCCGAACAAAGGAAGGCTTTCTACAAAACTTTTGGAGAAACCGCATCCGGCCTCACGTCCTGCAGGCTGCCATGTTGTGTTCACGTATGTTCGTCTTATAATCCACGTAGAGGACGGCCTCTTTCAGGTCACTCTTGTCGTCTATGCGGTACATATTGAAATAGTCTTCTTGTGGATGGCCCGTATTATAGATTTCATATCTTCCTGATGTGATGTCTTGTCACTTTCAGTTGCAGCCATTTGCAACCACTTTTCTGCTTCTGAGGCATATTCCAATTCATCATGGTATTTATAATGGGTACCTTCATTCAGGCAGAAACGTGCCTTTACGTGTCTGGCTATGTCCTTATTCAGGCGGTTGGCTTCTTCACTGCCTGCTTCCGGCAGCCATTGGATGGCGAAATCCGGTCTTCGATGATTTTTTGGAACACTTGGTTTCTCTTCATTTTCGGACCGTACAGTTCCTCGCTGTCCACATTCAGGTCAACTTCCAGCCAAGGCACATCTCCCAAAAAGCTGAATCTTGTTGAAATATTCCAGCGCACGGAAGAAACGCATTTCAGCTACATAAATGTTGACATCCGCTTCGGCAGCCTGCACACTCTGATAATGTGTCATGAAATAATTGATGTTACGAATATTCTGCCAGTTTGATTTTTGCCATACGCCACCTTCTGTAGGCACGACATATTGTCCCCATAGGAAAGAATTGATATCGTTGGGGACCTGGATGTCACTGTCCGTGTCATCAGAACACTGACTCCTCCCGGTATCAGACCATAAAAGGCATTGGCATAGGCTTTCAGGTCATTGACAGATATCCAAAAACTCTGATCATTCAAATTTTGCGGGCCTCTTTCCAGAAAAGAGTCATTACAGCCTGTCAGAGACAGGGCAGCCGCCATATAAAGTACATATTTCAGTTTCATAAAAGTTTTGTGTTAAGATTAGAATACAACATTAAGTCCCAAAGCCAGCGATTTCTGCTGCGGATACTTGTATGGATCGTCCAGTTCCGGGTCAAATCCTTCCGGAGTATGCTTGAAAGTCAGCAGGTTCTCTCCGGTGAAATATACGCGGCATTTCTGTATTCCCCATTGTTTCGTCAGGGAAACAGGCAGGGTATATCCGAAAGACAATGATTTGAGACGCAGGTAGGATGCGTCAAGCAGATAGCGTGTCTGGTTTTGACCTAAAGCCTGGCTGCCATTGAAACGTGCCACCGGAAGCTAGCCCCTGCATTGTCTTCACGCCAGTAATCGTTACCTACAGCCTGTAGGAACCTGCCACATGCTTCCGTATTGCCATTTAAATGTATAGGGGAGCATCAGGTCACGTTTTCCGACACCCCTGGAAGAATATTCTAAATCAAAGCCCTTCCAGTCCGCCGAGATATTGAATCCGTAACGGTAACGCGCCTTGTTGTTACCGATAATCTTCATGTCACCCGGCTTGTCAACCGTATTCTCTCCATAATCCACGACACCGTTACCGTCAATATCCATAAATCTGATATCACCGGGCACTTTGCTGATTCCGCCGTCCAGTTTGGACTGGTCAGGAGCCGAAGCTATCTCATCGGCGGACTGGAACAGGCTGGATTCATATCCCCAGATGTCACCGACTATCTGTCCTTCATAATATGGAGAAGACAATGACTTGGTCGGATTGTCATATTTGGTGATTTCCGCCCGGGTGTCAGAAAGATTGAATCCCACACTGTAATGCAATCCGTTGTCCAAGCTGGTCATTCAGGTTAATGCCAGTTCCCAACCGCGTGTTACCATATCGGCGGCATTCTCCAAGGGCTCACTCATACCTAGGATATTAGGCAATATTCTACCCGGTCCCAACATATCGGTCGTTTTACGCTGGTAATAGTCGAATGTACCCTTCAAACGGTTCTGCAGGATGACAAAGTCAAGCCCCAAGTCCCACTGGGTAACCTTTTCCCAGGTAACGGTATTGCTTACAAGACCACCGGGCAATACATATTGGGGCTGTTTTCCCCCATGATATATCCCAAGGTACCTGTTCCATAATTGGACAGATAAGCGTACCACCCATTATCCAAAGCCTGGTTTGCCAGACTACCGTAAGAGGCTCTTATCTTCAATTCATCAAAAAATCCGTTAGTGGCTTGTTTGAACCAGCTTTCTTCCGATAATTTCCAGCCCAAAGAGAAGGAAGGACTAAATACGGAACGGTCATCTTTCGGGAATTTGGACGACAAGTCATAACGGCCGTTCACCTCCAACAGATAACGGTCCGCAAAACTGTAGTTTATACGGAAGAAACCGCTTCTTGTGGCCCAGCCTGTCATCCGAGTTGCCCACATATTTCTCTCCGGTAGCGGCGTCCATTGAGGGAAGGTCATTGGAGATAAGCTCATCCCGGCTTGCCGAGAAGCCACGGGTATGCTTTGGTCTCCTGATTGTAACCGGCCATTACTTTAAAATAATGTTTGCCCAAAGTTAGTTCATAGTCACCAAACAGGTTGAAAGCGTTGTATGTGTCATTGGCCTGGCTTTCTGACACGCCACTTGGCCTGGAGTGTTGGAAAACCTGTAAGAATTTGCCATCTATACCGTATTCGTTGAATGTTTTTCTGTGTACCTTGCCATGTTCCGCATAATAGTTGAATGTATAGTCCATGTTGATTGTCAGTCCTTTCAATGGGGTAAGTTTCAAGGCAAGGGTGTTCCAGAAGTCATTCTTCGTGGTCTTACGTGAACCCATCTCATCCAAAACTGCGGCAAAGTTGGTGTAATTACCTTGACCTGACCAGTTACCATCAGGATGTTTTTACAGGCATGAGAGGTTGTGTGTCGTTACCGATCCATGACTCTCCGTGCACGGCATCTCGGCAAGTCCGTCCAGTTCGGTACGGATATAGCTTGTCTTCATGGATACGTGCATCCAGTTGTTGATGTCATAATTGATATTGTTCACCATATTGAACTTACGGAAGCCCTCATCCCCGTAACGCATCAGTGATCCCGGTCCATATAACCCACCGAGGTATAATAAGTGGCCTTGTCGCTACCACCGTTAATATTTACATTATATTTTTGGACAGGGTAAGTTTTCTTATACATCTCTTTCATCCAATCCGTATTTCCGCAATAGGCATATTTGCCGGCCTGACAGTTTCCGTACTGCCAGCTGCTGGGGTCCTTTGCCACAAAGACCGGAAGGTTGTTGACCGGATCATAGAAATAAGCCTCTATATGCTCCATTTCCTCCTGACTGAGCAGGTCACGGCCGCTGGTCGTATTGTTTGCGGCGTTCATCCAGTGCGCATATTCCATGGAATTCATATATTCCGGACGGGTTGTCGGGCTGTTGAATGAGACAGATGCATCGAATGACACTTGTGTAGGCATATTCTTGCGGCCGCTCTTGGTTGTGATAAGGATAACCCCATAAGCGGCACGGGCTCCATAGATAGAGGCAGAAGCTGCATCCTTCAATACAGATACGCTTGCCACATCTTGCGGATTGATCAGGTTCGGGTCCATCTGTACTCCGTCAACCAAAACCAGCGGACTACCACCGTTGATGGACGTTTCACCGCGGACATTGAAGCTTGAGCCTTTTCCCGGCTGTCCGCTGGTGGTGATGTTCAAGTTAGGGATTGTTCCTTGCAAACCTTGTCCCAGATTGACGATGGGACGGTCTGCCAGCACTTTGTCATCGACGGCAGAAACCGCACCGGTCAGATTGGCTTTCTTGACAGTCGCATAACCTACAACAACAACCTCGTCCAAGGTCTTGCTGTCTTCTTTCAGTGCTATTTTCAAGGGCTTGCCCTCCCATATGATTTCAGAGTTCATATAACCCACATATGAAACGACAATGACATCACCCTTCTTTACGTTTGGAATACTGAAATCTCCGTCCAGTCCCGTTATTGTTCCGTTCGTTGTCCCTTTGACAACAACAGACGCACCGATGACGGTTTCACCGTTCTGATCCACAACCACTCCCGTACAAGCATTGTCCTGTTGTACAGAATGCATTTCTACAGCCGCTGCATGAGGGGCGGCCTGAACATATCCGGTAGAAAAGCCGGATAAAAAGTAACATAGCGCTTACTAACTTTAGTCGCTCTTTTTTCATAGCTTTAATATTTGAAGATGTGTTTTATGAAAATTTATCTGTGATTTCTATTTCGGTTTTAAGCAGTTTTTCTAATTATGATTTTTTCAATTAACAAGTTAATAAATTCGCTCTTTTTTAAAAGGTTATTTTATTTTTCAACGCAAATATATAAATATGAATTAAAATATAATCCAATATTTATAAGATTTTTATAGAAAAAAATACCGTTTGCGTAAACGGGTCATGCCAATGAATTACATTTCCATACCGGTATCCGTCGTCAATTCTTTTATCCGGGCCATCTGTTTGTCCAGGAAATAATCAGCATACAGACTGTATGTCCCGTTTTCATAGAAACTGATCAGTCCTTTGCGGTAATTCAGAATATCGGCATCTTTTGCGGAATAGACCGGAATCAGTCCGGCATTCATCATCACAATGCTTTCCACAAGGCGTGCCGTACGTTTGTTGCAGTCGATGAACGGCTGTATCCGTGCAATGTTGCAATGGAGATACACAGCACGTTCAAGGGGATTCTCCAGTTCCGTCTGCCGATAAAGCACCTCGCTTAGTTTGAAACGTATCTCATATACATCCCGGGGAGGCACATAATCAGTTCCGGATATTCTTACCGGACGTGTGCGAAACAGTCCGGCTTCCTCATCGGAAACCAGTCCGGAAGACAGCCCGGAATGCAGACGGAGCAGAGTACGCTCATCTATTATCTCGGTATTCTTCCCTTTATGGATATACTCCATTTCAGAAACAAAAAGATTATGCAGGTTCTTCAGCATTTTGGCATCCTCGTATCGTTTTTCCG
>VOFD01000373.1_pt1 | contig 20001 bp, 25 predicted proteins | sample 5384101 | NCBI WGS metagenome assembly VOFD01 (sample SAMN12384723, study PRJNA508395) | human gut metagenome | isolation source: healthy gut C | host: Homo sapiens
ATAAATCAGTTGATAGTTCTCTAAGCTTTGATTCAGCCATACGAACCTCTTTTTAATTTATAACAAGTGAAATATACTTCGTATGTGAAATAATACTATTATATTGTGAAATTTTCTGCTTGCGCAGAAAGTGAAATAAAATAAATCCTTTCACGCCGTCAGGCACTTCACATGGAAAATCCATATTTCACACCGATAGGTATTTCACAAATCCTTTTTGGATTTATTTCACTGAAAAAAGCACTTGCAAAAGCAAGTGCTTTTTTCTTGGCGGAGAAGAAGGGATTTGAACCCTCGCGCCGGGTTACCGACCTACTCCCTTAGCAGGGGAGCCCCTTCACCACTTGAGTAATCCTCCGTGTGAAGTTTAAATTCACTATAAAATAAAATGGCGGAGAGGAAGAGATTCGAACTCTTGGTTCCTTGCGGAATCACTAGTTTTCAAGACTAGCTCCTTAAACCACTCGGACACCTCTCCGTATGCTCATCTTGCCTTTCAGCATTTCAGCAAGATTTATTCTAACACAAGTTTCTCCATTTGTCAACACTTATTTTTAATTTTTTGAATATTCAGTAAAATAAGAAAATTTCCCAATTTCTTGACAAATCGCAAGCCATCATATACAATAGTTATGTTATGTGCCAATAGCTCAGTTGGATAGAGCGTTCGCCTCCTAAGAATATGTTGCAACACACACTTTTGATTGGAAAGTGTATGGTAATGTGGTAGAATAATCGTAAATTTAATACACGTCTTCGTAGCTCAGCTGGATAGAGCGTCCGCCTCCTAAGCGGAAGGCCGTGGGTTCAATCCCGCCGAGGACGCCATTTTAAGCCGTTTTTGATGATTTTTCATCGAAAGCGGCTTTTCTCTTTTACGGCTTCCGCTTCCGTGATCGTGCTAACAAAAGTGTGTGGTTATCTAACAGGTGTTAGCACGAAATCGCTGATTTTGCTAACAAAAACCGTCGTTTTGCTAACAGCGTTAAAAATTCCAATTAATCTCTGCTAACAGATTAGTTGTGCGGTATGGTGGTAGTTTATTCGCATAATTGAAAACAAATCCTTTCTATATATAATAATGGTATAAGGAAGTGATTATTATGAAAGACCCTAAATACCATATATATCTTACGAATGAAGAACGCTCCGAGGTTTTGAAATCACTTATTGACCTCAAAAATGAAATGATTGTACAGGGTAAATACACTGATGTATTGGATGAAATCATCGTCAAGCTATACAAATCCCGAAAAAAGAATATAAAGGTAATATACATTTAAATTAAGCTATTTAGCCGTCTGTTCCTTAATTGAGCAGGCGGCTTTTTTGCGTTTATTCAACTTTTTTCAAAAAAAATAAAAAATTTTGAAAATAGACTTAAAAAACACCCTCTCCCATTGGGTATAGGTGAAAGGGCTTTTTTCCGAGCAATCGGAAAAGACCTTTTCACAGACCTTTGACAACTGAATATCATTTCTTCAAGTACGTTACTTGTGTAAGCAGAAATGTAAAGCTACCTCAGCGGTACGCCACGACCTCCTTTCAGGAGCGAGCGCTAATTCCGTCTGTGAGTATCGGGCTGCTCCCGATATGGCGACGACCTGCACAAGCGATAATGATACTTCTCTACGGAGCTGGCGGAGAACCCGGCAGAGGTGAGATCCCTATGAGCCTGATAGCAGTCAGGCACTTGAAGAACTTCCCATATAGATTTATCTATCCGCTGGGGTGTCGAGGACAAATAAGCGGAAAAAGTTACATAGCTGTTTTTGCAGGGCAGCTATAAAACTATTTGAAAGGAGGAAAACGAATGCCAAACTGCAAAACTATTGCTATATGCAATCAGAAGGGCGGTGTCGGAAAAACGACTACCACAATGAACTTGGGCATTGGCTTGGCGAATAAAGGTAAAAAGGTGCTCCTCGTTGACTGTGATCCACAGGGAGATTTAACTACCTGTCTTGGTTGGCAGCGTGTCGATGAAATCCCTGTTACCCTCGCTACCAAAATGCACGAGATTATCCGTGACGATAGCACAGATGTAAAAAGCGGTATTCTCCACCACGAAGAAGGTGTGGACCTCATTCCTTCCAATACGGATTTGGAAGCGCTGGAGATGTACCTTGTGACGGCTATGAGCCGTGAGAACATCTTGAAAACTATCTAAACAAGGTGAAGCCGAACTACGACTACATCCTTATTGATTGCAGACCATCACTCGGTATGTTGACCTTGAATGCTTTGACGGCAGCAGACAGCGTGATTATCCCTGTTCAGGCTCAGTATTTGCCTGCAAGGGCTATGACACAGCTTCTTCGGACTGTTTCAAAGGTAAAGGCACATACAAATCCTAATTTGGCGATTGACGGCATTTTGCTGACGCTCGTCGATAACAGGACAAACCTTGCTAAAAGCACTGTGGACGCAATACGGAACAACTTTGGAAGTGTTGTTAAAATCTACAAAGCAAAAATCCCGATGGCGGTCAAAGCCGCCGAGGTAACTTCAAAGGCAAAAGTATTTACGCATACGAGCCTAACAGCAAGGTAGCACAGGCATACGCTGATTTCACAAAGGAGGTGTTGTCAGGTGGCAGACAGAAAGAGCGACTTCGCTCTGCCGACGCTCGATGACCTTTTCTCCACACAGGAGGAACGTGACGAAGCAAGGCTCGAAAAGATCAGGGATATTCCGCTTGACTTGATTGATGACTTTCCCGATCACCCTTTCCACGTCAGAGATGACGAGGATATGGTACAGCTTGTCGAGAGTATCAAGACAAACGGCGTTTTAACGCCTGCCGTTCTCCGTCAGAAAGAGGACGGACGGTATGAGATTGTCAGCGGACACCGCAGAAAGCGGGCTTGTGAGCTTGCCGGGCTTACCACCCTCAGAAGTGAGATTAAGGACTTAACCCGTGACGAAGCTGTTGTATATATGGTTGAGAGTAATTTTCAGCGTACAACAATACTTCCGAGCGAGAAAGCCTTTGCTTACAAAATGAGGTTGGAAGCTATGAAAAGGCAAGCAGGCAGACCACAGCAAGAAAATGGGGCACCAGTGGGGCACCATTCTAAATCAAGGGCTATTCTTGCTGAAGAAAGCGGCGAAAGTCGTGAGCAAATTCGCAGATATATTCGCTTGACCAATCTTGTCCCCGAACTGCTTGACCTTGTGGACGAGGGCAGAATCAAAATGCGTCCTGCCGTTGAGTTGTCCTATCTTGACGAGGATAGTCAGCGTGACGTTGTAGAGCAGATTGACATTAACGACTGAACACCGTCGCACGACCAGACAATCCGAATGAGGAAAATGTTTGAAAGCGGCAAACTGACGGCGGAAGCTGTTGAAGCGATTATGTCGGAAGAAAAACCCAACCAGCGTGAGCGCATTGTGCTGCGTGGTGACAGAGTACGAAGCCTTATTCCGAAAAATGTTCAGTTAAAGGACACGGAGGACTATGTGTGCAAGGCTCTGGAACACTACGCCAAGTATCTGCGCCACCGTTCAGAGCGTGACAGCAGATAGGAAGTGCAAAACTATTTTTTTGACTTCCCCCTTTCTCACACTCTAACCCCTAAGACTACCTGTACTATCCGAAAAGAAAGATATAATACTATCTCTTAAATATACTCTATCTCATAAACAATATATTTCTTAAAGGTGCAGGCAAACCGATTCAAACACACAATTTCAATTCAAAACTTATGGAGGTAAACCAATGACAAAAGTTTTCAACAAGAGAAACGCCAAGCGTGTTACGGCGATCCTTTTAGCCGTTGTAGCTGTCGTTTCTTCAATTTTCATCATTCCCACCGCCAGCGCTGCCGGAAAAGAGGTCACTGTGACCTTTGATTACTGCTACGACACAGGCGGCAATATCATCTCATTCGTAAAGTACACCGAACACGGCGGCTATACCGTCGGAACTGTCGGCGAGGAACTCTGCCGTATCTATGCGGACGGCAAAGACGCATATTGCATTGAGCCGGGACACTCGCTCTATTCAGGCAACACCCTGACAACCGACGCTTCGGCTGCGTGGAACGCACTCAGCAAGACTCAGAAGAAGGCGGTCAATCTCGCCCTTCTTTTCGGAAAGTCAGGCAGCAGCTCCAGCCTTGTCGGTACTGACGGTCAGAAGTGGATTGCAACCCAGCTTGTTGTATGGGAATTCTGCACAGGCTGTCGTGACGCTTCTACGTTCAAGCTCAGCAATTCCAAGTTTATTGACGGTATCACCGCAGGCGACCACAATCCGAATGTAAAGACCAATTACAACAAGATTATCGCCAAGCTCAACAGCTATAACGTGATTCCGAGCTTTTCTTACGATACACAAGCAAAAGCAAAGAGAAACGTTAAGGAGCTGAAATACAGCGACGGTAAGTACAGCCTTACGCTTACCGACAGCAACAAAATTTTGTCTGACTACACTTTCAAGAAAACAGGCGATGTGTCTGTTTCCGTTTCGGGTAACAAGATTACTTTGATTTCCTCAAAGGCTATTCCCGACGCTGTTGTTTTCAGCGCAACAAAGAATATGCCGAAGGTTACAACTACCCTTGTTGCCTGCGGCAGCTCCTCAAAGCAGGACGTTGTAACGGGCGTTCAGTCCGATACCGAAACCAAGACAGCATATTTCGCTGTTAAGACCTTGGCAGGCTCGCTCAAAATTGTCAAGACCTCTGATGACGTAAAGGTTGACGGCGTAAAATTCAAGATTACAGGCGCTGACAATTACAGCAAGACCGTAACCACCAATTCAAAGGGCGAATTCCAGCTCGATGACCTCAAGGTAGGCACATATACCGTTACTGAGGTTACTGAGGAAAGATATGAGGATCAGAAAGCACAGACCGTTAAGGTAGAAAGCGGCAAGACTGCCACCGTCAAATTCAGTAATGTATTGAAGCGTGGTAATCTTCAGGTCGTGAAGTCCTCGGAGGATAATTTCAACGAGGGCGTAAAATTCCACCTTTACGGCACATCACTCTCAGGCGCAAAGGTTGACGAATATGCTACCACCGACAAGAACGGCATAGCCAACTTTAAGAATATCCTTGTAAGCGGCGATAACCCCTATATCCTTGAAGAGGTAGATACTTCCATTCGCTATGTTGTACCTAAGTCACAGACTGCACCTGTTGTTTGGGACAAGGCGACTAAACGTGAATTTATCAATGTTTTGAAGAAGTTTACCGTAACCGTAGAAAAGACCGACGCTGAAGCAAAGAAGGCACAGGGCGACGCTACGCTTGCTGGAGCAAAGTACGGCATCTATGACGGCGATAAGCTGGTTGATACCTACACCACCGACAAGGACGGCAAATTCACCACAAAGGAATATGTTTGCGGCGATAATTGGACTATCAGAGAGATTGAGCCTTCCGAGGGCTATCTTCTCAACGAAACAGTTTACAATGTCGGCGCAGAAGCGAAAAACTACACCGTTGAGCATAACCCCATATCTGTCGGCGTTACCGAACAGATCATCAAGGGCGAGATTGAAATCATTAAGCACACCGATCAGGGACAGACTAAAATCGAAACACCCGAAGAAGGAGCCACGTTTCAGCTCTTTCTCAAAAGCGCAGGGAGTTTTGACAAAGCAAAGGACAGTGAGCGTGATACCCTTATCTGCGACGAAAAGGGATACGCAAAATCAAAGAAGCTGCCTTATGGCACTTACACCGTCCATCAGACCTACGGCTGGGAAGGCAGACACTATGTTGACGACTTCGATGTATTCGTCTGCGACAACTCTAAGCCGTACAGCTTCATCATTAATAATGATATCTTCGAGTCCTATCTTAAGGTTGTTAAGGTGGATGCAGAATCAGGAAGAACCATCCCCTATGAGGGAGCGGGATTCCAGATTTATGCACCCGATAATACTCTGATCACTATGTCCGTTCCGTACTCCTCGAATCTCACAATCGACACATTCTACACCAACAGCGAGGGCTATCTTATCACTCCCGAAATGCTCGTGTACGATAAGGGCTATAAGCTCGTAGAGGTGCAGGCTCCGCACGGCTATGTGCTTGACAGTACACCTATCACCTTTGACATCACAGAAGAAAACTCCACAGAGGAGGGCAGCATTGTTTTGACTAAGGTAAATAAGGCAAACTACGCTCAGAAAGGCAAGATTACCATCGCCAAAGAGGGCGAAGTGTTCTACGGCGTAAATGTCAGCGGCGGTACTGATGATGAAGGTAACGAAATTCCGACCATTTATCAGCCTGTTTATGAAACCGCAGGACTGAAAGGCAGCTTGCGGATTGGACGGCTATCCGCTATACTGCCGACCATATCCTCGATTACATAGAGTTGGACAGCGATCACGCAATTTTTGAAATTGCCGTACCCGAAAAATGGATCGGAAAAACCGTTATTGAAGCAGATGTGCGTAAAAAGCACGGTATCAATATTATGGCGATTAAACGCGACGGTAAAATGAATCTAAATTTTGCGTCTGAAACAAGCTTTATACCGGGTGACACTATTTTGGTGCTGGGTGATACCAAAAACATACAAAAGTGTTTTCACATATAAATTCCGAAAGAAGACGGAAAGCATGAAAGAATTATTGTTAGTGTGCGCAGTGGCTGTCATGATTGTGTTCGGTTACTTTATAATGAAAAGGCTTGACGATTTTTTAGCAAATAACCACCACTTAATTGACGAAGAAATTGCAGAAAACAGCCTTTTTATTGCGTTTGATAATCCTATGATCTTGGATTCGCTGATACCGCTATTTGAAAAGTTTTCAAAAGGAAAGCCGAATTGTCAGCTTCATTTCCTGTTTGGAAATACTGAGGATATATATGATAAGCTAAACAAAAATCGCATTGACTTTTGCTTTATTGAAAACAATGCTTCTGCAAATGACGATACATACCGCTGTCTTATCATTTCTACAAAGCAAAATAGTATTATCTGTGAGAAAGCAGGATGTACGATAGAACCGCTGGAGCCTTCCGTAATTCAGACCGCTGTATGGAAAAAGGCTTCAAATAATGCCTTTGCAAATAGCTTCTCTGATTTTCTCTTTTCAAATCAAGCGGTGATCAATGCAGAATATGTAAAGTAGAAAATACTTTTATACTTGTGATATATGTGATATAATAAAAAGTAGAAAGGGGAGTTGTAATGCAATACTTTATAAATTCAAAAGACGGAGTCTGCAAGCCGCCCAAAACTGCGGCGATAAAAAGCCGTTTTTTACATTTATGAGTACGGCGGAATTTCACAAATGTAAAGAACAACTACCGTATTATAAAGAACTTCTTCACTGTCTTGGATCGATTCGTTATTGTAAGGCAGAGGTTTTCAAAAACTGCATCATCGGAACATTACGCCTGCCTCAAAAAAAGCGAACAGCGTTCACCGCAGCTTTCCTTCAGCTTTTATTTGACGGGACAGTCGCTCTTATTTGTGGAAGATGTAGGCGATTTGAAATTATTGGTAGAAAAACGGATAAGTATGTTTCAGGAGCTGAACAGTCCGGCTCAGCTTCTTTTGCAGTTTATGGAGCAAATGATAGAGGATGATGTTCTCTATCTTTCTCACATCGAGTCAGAAACAGAAAAAATGGAAGAAAATATCGGCTCCGGCGGTTCGACAGACTTTTTCCCTCTGCTCACAAAACGCAGGCAAAAGCTGTCTGAATTAAATGCTTACTATGAACAACTGACAGATATCGGAGAGTTGTTTCAATCCCGCGCGTGTTCTCCATTTGCAAACGATACGCAGGACTGGGATAAATTTACCCATCGTGTCGAGAGATTGCAAAACCATGTAAAGTTGCTTCGTGAAAATATGCTTCAACTTCGTGAGCTTTATCAGTCTATGCAGGATGCGCGGCAAAATAAGATTATGGGGATTCTCACAATCGTCACCACCTTTTTCCTGCCTCTTACTTTAATTACGGGATGGTATGGAATGAACTTTGCTTATATGACGGAGCTGAAGTGGCGATACGGTTATCTGTCGGTGATTATTGTTTCTCTTATTATCGCAATAGGAGAAATCATCTACTTCAAAAAGAAAAAATTCTTTTAATTTTTCCAACTTGAAATATGAGACTTACAGGGATGTTTATATGGATGAAATAAGGCATAGTCCAGAACATTTTCTAAAAGAAATTGAAAAGGAGAAACAGAACCTAAACAGAGGACATTTGAAAATCTTTTTTTTGGCTATGCCGCAGGAGTCGGCAAAACCTATGCTATGCTGAAAGCAGCTCATTCGGTAAAGAGGCATGGTATTGATGTCGTTGCCGGATATATTGAACCTCATGCCCGTCTTCAGACCTCTGCACTTGTAAACGGATTGGAATGTCTTCCGAATCTTGTTTCGGAATATAACGGAATTACTCTTTCAGAATTTAATCTGGACGCTGCACTTGCCAGACATCCACAGTTAACTCTTGTGGATGAGCTTGCCCATACCAATGCCCCCGTGTGCCGACATACAAAGCGTTATCAGGATATTGAAGAGTTACTTAATGCGGGAATAGACGTTTATACCACGGTAAACGTTCAGCATATTGAAAGTCTAAATGACACTGTTACATCTATAACGGGCATTATGGTACATGAGCGAATCCCCGATTCGGTGTTTGACAACGCAAGTCAGGTTGAGCTTGTGGATATTGAGCCGCAGGAATAGATTGAACGGCTGCAAGCGGGCAAAGTTTATAACCCGACCCAAGCTGAGCGTGCAACAGAGAATTTCTTTACCATTGAAAATCTTACGGCGCTTCGGAAAATTGCCTTGCGCCGCTGTGCCGACAGGGTGAATCTGCTTACCGAAACCGTCAGAACGAAAAGTCACAGCGATTATCATACCGATGAGCATATTCTTGTCTGCCTTTCGTCGTCACCGTCGAATGCAAAAATTATCCGCACCGCCGCCCGAATGGCGAATGTTTTTAAGGGCGCTTTTACCGCGCTGTTTGTTGAAACCCCTGATTATCAGGTAATGTCCGAGGAAGATGTAAAACGCCTGCGAAACAATATGCATCTTGCAGAACAATTAGGCGCTAAAATCGAAACCGTGTACGGTGAAGATGTTTCTTATCAAATCGCCGAATTTGCAAGACTTTCGGGTGTTTCAAAATTGTGATAGGAAGAAGCTCCGCAACCCGAAAGAGCATATTTTCCAAACCTACTCTTACAGAAAAACTGATTGCAAACGCACCGAATTTAGATGTGCATATCATACCCGATGCCGGCGGCAAAAACGCCGCATACCGTGCAAAAAAGCGAGAAGAAAAAGCAAAAGTGTATTTTCGGTATCCGATCTTTTAAAAAACGTTGCCATTTTAATTTTGGCAAGCTGTATAGGAATGCTGTTCAGGCAATTGGGGGGTTGCAGAGGCAAATATCATCACGGTATATGTTCTCGGCGTTCTTGTGACCTCGGTCGTTACAAGGCATCGGATTTACAGCCTGATTTCTTCTATTGTCAGCGTTTTGGTTTTCAACTTTTTCTTTACCAATCCGCAGTTCACACTTCGGGCTTACGATCAAGGATATCCTGTCACCTTTTTAATTATGTTTTTGGCGGCACTGCTCACAAGCTCGCTTGCCGTGAAGTTAAAAAGAGCATGCGAAACAGTCTGCAAAGGCGGCTTAATATGATACAGAACGAGGCCGCCGCCTAAGCGTCTGTTTTCACAAACGGTCAGCTTCGTATAGATTATGCCGCAGGATGCGCCTATCTCGGCGACGATAAACTACACCTTACACCTATTGAATATAAGCTTTTTGTGTCTGTTTTCAAGAAATATCGGCAAGGTTTTAACCAATACCTTTATTACCCAGAACATTTGGGGCAGCAGTTGGGATAACGATATTGCTTCCTTGCGTGTTTTTATGGCAACGCTCAGCAAAAAGCTGGAGAAGGACGCAGATTCTCCCCAATATATCCAAACGCATATCGGCGTAGGCTACCGAATGACGAAGGTTGAATAATCTGTTAAACAGAAAATGAATAGCAAAAACTGTGCTGTAAATTCTTTTGATGTTTACAGCACAGTTAATCTTTTATGAAAAAATCAATTCATTATTTATGACTTCCTTTGCTCTGCTGCGGATATTGTTTATCTGACCAACCCATTCCATTTGATCGTCAGCCTTGAGTTTTTCCGTCACTCCCCTCACACTCTGCCATTTGTTTTGCGAGCCGAGAAAACATATCTTCTGCCTGTTTGTCAAGACCTGAGAGGTAACCGTTCAGTTTGCCACTTGTCAGCAGATTTAGGTATAACACCTTGCGATGTTGCTTAATATATCGCAAGTGCCGATGTCCCCAAATGCCGATTGGCTGTTGTTCTTCTTCGGGAAGTTTCAAGCAAGGAATGTAATAATCGCCTTGAAGTTCGTACCAAAGACCGTTCTTTTCATTATGAATAACCTTTTCCATAGTCACGCCTCCTTGTAAATTACCTTGAATTTCTTCTGCTTTGCATCAATGATTTTCAGCAGAACCTCGTCCACCGCATCGGTGTACTTGCCTTTGGCAATAAGGTTGTTCCGCATTTCGTTTAAGCAGTTCACAACCACCCGCCACTCAAAATCATCAAGCGCAATGTAATACTTCTTATCACGCATATTGTTACCTCCTTCAATTTTCTACCATAATTGTACTCAAAGGCGGTCCAATAGTCGAATGTACAAAAAGAGAAACCTGATATAAAATCAAGTTTCTCTTTTAAATGTGAAAATTAGTTGTTACCTAATACGGTTTTGATTATTTCAACGATTTTTGCTTCAGCTTCAACAATGCTGTCTTGTTCGGAAATATAGCTATCTATTTCTTTTAATATTTCGTCAAATTCATATTCGATATCTTCTTCTATACCATCAGAAGCACCACCATCCTCATCAAAATTAAGGTAGCCAACAATCAATTTGATGTAACCGCTAATCCGTTCACCTTTGCTATTACACAAATAAATATCGATAATTTCTTCGCTTCCTTCGGTTGGACTTATTTCAATTTCATCTATTGTAAAAGATAATTCGCTGTTAGCAACACCTTTAATTATGATGCTTTTCTCCAAAATTTAGTGTATCAGGCAAGGTATCATCTTCGGAAATCTTAGACGCAATTTCACATTTAGAATTTATCCAATTTTTAATTTCTTCAATTTCTCTATCCTCTATGCTTTCTATATCTGTGATATGAGGAATGTCTGATATGCCTAACAATTTTGGGTATATTGATTTAATTATGTAGCGAGGATCGGAATTATCAAGTTCCTCCAATAATGAATCATAGATAATAGAATGATCTTCAAATTTACAATGCAGCTGGTTGATTTTTTCAAATCTTTCGATTATCTCATTAGATAGTTCCGAATCAGGCAAAGCTTCTTCTAAATATGATTCGTAACTTCCAAGAGGAGTAAATCCAAGTTGTACTCTATCCATATCCTGAATTTCTTGCTCATAGTTCACGACAGACTGTTTTTCAAGCTCATATCTATCTTTTCTTGAATCGTCATCTAAAAATAATTGTGAACGGGAAAATTTTATAGGATTTCGTTTCACGATCAACTTCAATTCTGCATTCGAATCTTGAGGTATGTTCTTCTCTCATTTTAATAGTTTCAACAAAAACATATTCTTTAGTTTCTGAATCCCAAGGGGCATTGGCATAATCTTCAAAATAACAATCAGCAGATATGTCTGCCTTACACAAAAGAGTGACTTTTGAGTATTTATCAGTCATTTCATCTACAGAATCAACTCTAAATGCTATATTTGAAACATTATGCAGATAGGATTCATCGTAATCGAATCCGGTTTCAACACCATCCTTATCGTATGAAAGTCCTCTTACTTCGATATTTTCGTTAGATTTAATATACTCTATCAAGGTATGAGCAATACGGAATTGAAGTTCCTTTATAACATTTATTGTTTCTGCATATGCTTCCTCTTTTTCCTTGTTTATGGCATCAAACAATGCTCCCAACGAACCAAAGAAAAAGTGATTGGGGGCTTCTTTACAAGCTTTCTTAAATCCATTATCCTTGCTCACAATGGCAACATCTTCGGCTTCCCCAAAACGTTTTCTGATTTGATTAGCAATAAATGCATCTGGAAACTCTTTTCGCTTTTTTTTTCTCCGTCTTCAAAAGGCGGATTGATTTCAAAATAATCATCTATTATGCTTTCTAAGTTAATTAAATCAATACCAAGAATTTCCGCATTAATATCAGTTAGAAAATTATCAAATAGTTCTTCACTTTTTTGGATAAGAGCATCTTTGTCTTTTGAAATTTCCAATAGTCTACTTAAACCCACATAATTTATTAAATATTCCGTGGATTCTTGTAAAACTTCTGCTCTCAATTTTCTTGCAATGCCACAAGCTTTATTCACTTGTTTGGCAAGATGTTTCTTTGACTCTCTAACCACAATATTACTTAATACCACCTTGATTATTCCATCATCAACATAGTTTTTAAGTAGTTGAAGCGTACTTCCATCGCCTAAATCATATTTTGCTGCATCTAAAATATTGGTATCAATCGTAACCGCTAATGGATATTTGAACATAACTTTTTCTTCCTTTAGCAAAGTAATTCTTGTTTAAACATTATATCATATATTCGTTAATAATTCTACAAAAGCAAAGCAAAAAACCGCCACCTTAGACTTTCATCTAAGATGGCGGTTTCTGTTCGTATTAGAGCATCACCTTGACGGCAAAGCCGCCACTAAAAAAAGTAGGTGTTCGTCCAATACACGTTTGGTGGAGGAGCATTTAGCAAAGAGAAGGAAAAGGGAGATAATCACGGCAACAACCGCAATGATGGTTCCGCCTTTTGTGCCTTTGCTATTTGTTGTATTGTTGTTAGTATAACTATACTTCGCAGGCTTGTGGTAAGAAAGTGAGGAATCGTTTTCTTCCTTAATTGTTTCCTCGTAAATTTTGTAAGCCACATACTGCTCGTCTAATGTTGTTTTGCCGTTTCCGTCAAAGTCAAACATTCCGCCCATAAAATCCTTGTCGTTGAACATAAAATCACCTATGTCCTTTCACGGAGAATGATTCAGTTTAATTCATTGCTGGTCAGTGTTTTCGGCTTGCGAAAGAAAAAAGCTATCGGCTTCACAAGGAACTCTAAAATCATAACCGAGTTTGTTAAGCTCTTGAAGTTTTATCAAAACGAGATTGATATTCACATTTAGCATTTTTGCTATCTGAACGACATCGTACTTATCCTTACTCATTGAATAAATGTCATCATCGTCAATTATCAGATGTGTTGCAAAAGCGTTGGCTTCATATTCCGTTGTGTCTTTCATATTGAAAAGCACAAACTCTTTAAGCCCGTCGCCTTTGGCTATATCTCTATGAAGGGCATCGTGTCCAAGCTCGTGAGCGCAGACCATTCGTGCCATTATTTCCTCCATCTTATCATTAAGAAGGATAATTCTGTGCTTCCAGCGATATGTGTAAAGTCCCAACAGTTTATCTAATTCCTCAGAATAACGGAGCATAACACCTATTTCGGAAGCAATCTTCATAGGATTGCGAGTGCCTGTTTGCTTAACCATTTCGGTCGCCTTAGAGTAAATGTAAAATGAATCAATCATAATATCACCACCCTAATAAGAGTAATTAAGTTGATTAAAACATCAGAGAGGAATAATCTTATAGATTCCTTTTTTAATCTCTGTACAACAGTCAGAATAATACTTACACCATAAGCAATTATGACTGCAATGTTTTCTTGAAATGAACAAGTGTTTAAGTCGTTTTATGAATTGCAATAAGCTCACCTCTTAATTAACGCTTACCGAAAACAGCAAATTCGAGAAAATTCAGCCCGAATTTTTACTGTCTACTATAATTATAAATCAAGAAGTGTCCAAAAAAACGGACTTTGCTCCGCTACTCGTTAGATTCTTTTAATTTTTTTGGAGTATATTTTTCACGGTTTTCTGCCTTGCACTCCCAATATATATCTTGGAGAGCTTTCATAACGCCATCCATTTCATCATCGGACAGCTCACCGCCTGCAAATAAGCCGCCAATCTCCTGTACAAGCTGATCGGCTTGTTGCTTACCTCTATATCCATATTTTTCAGATGCTTCAGTAATAAACTCCTCATTTTCATTTCGGAGATAATTAACGTCAACCTCAAGGATCTCTGCGAGTATATCATATACTTCTCTTTTCTTGGGATATGTTTTTCCGCTTTCATAATTACTAATTGTGTTTAGTCCGAGATTTGCTGCTTTGGCAAGCTCGCTTTGTGTCATTCCCTTTTTCGCTCGGCTTTCACGAAGTTTCTCACCAAATGTCATTATTACAACCTCCTTGATTTCACAACTAACTTGTGAATGATTAAAATTGCCTCTTGACTTTCACAAGTATCTTGTGTATAACGGGCATGTAATCCACAAGTAACTTGTGAATTACTACTTGTATTCTACATTAAGTTGTGAATTAAGTCAAGAGGTATTACAAAATGGCACGAAATATTTTGCATTGCGATATGAATAACTTTTATGCTTCTGTCGAATGTATGCTAAGCCCTGAATTGAAACAGTACCCCGTTGCTGTTTGTGGATCAGTTGAGGAACGGCACGGCATTGTACTTGCAAAAAATTATAAAGCCAAAGCATTCAAGGTCGCAACAGGTGACGCAGTATGGCAGGCAAAACAGAAGTGTCCTGATTTAGTTGTTGTACCACCTCATTACGAAGAATACTTGAAGTATTCCAAATTGGCAAAAGCAATCTACTGTGATTATACCAATCAGGTAGAGCCTTACGGTATGGACGAGTGCTGGCTTGATATTTCCGGCACAAAAAAGCTGTTTGGCAATCCGGTAGATGTTGCTAATGAGATTCGTGAGAGGATAAAGTTTGAACTTGGCTTGACCATCTCCGTCGGCGTTTCTTTCAATAAGATATTTGCAAAGTTAGGCTCTGATTATAAAAGGCCTGACGCTGTAACAGTCTTTGAAAAAGAAACCTTCCGGGAAAAGATTTGGGGCTTACCGACTTCCGATTTACTCGGCGTAGGGAGAGCTACGACAAGAGTACTTAATAACTACTGCATCAGAACTATCGGTGACTTAGCAAATTCTGACTATGACTTTATAAAAAGAATATTAGGCAAGAACGGAGTATCACTATGGTTATATGCAAACGGTAGAGATAATTCAACGGTTAAGGATATTAAGTTTGTTTCACCTGTTAAGAGTATCGGACACGGAATCACAACGGTTGTAGATTTGAGTAACGAAGAAGAAGTTTGGCGTGTTTTCTTAGAATTGACACAAGGCATCGGACATAAGCTGCGTGTACATCAAAAGGTTGCAAAAGCCGTTGCTATCTATGTTAGGGATAATACCTTGTTCTCAAAGCAGTGGCAGACGCAAATGCAGATGGTGACGCAATCACCATTGGTTTTAGCACAATATGCTTTTCAGCTATTCAAAAAAAGATATGATTGGAGAAATCCTATTAGATCGGTAACTATTCAGGCGATTAACCTGTTTCCGCAGGATATGCCGCAGCAGATTGATTTGTTCTGCGATTATGAGCGAGCCAAGAAGCAAGAAAAGCTGGATAGCTGTGTTGAAAAACTCCGACAGAGATTTGGTAAACGCTGCATAAGAAATGCTGTGTTGCTGCAGGAGCTTGGAATGCCGATGGGTAATGTTGAGATTACTATGCCAACAGAATTAGTCAAATAGGAGGTTGCCTATGTTCGCTATTAAAACAGAATCAATCAAAAGCTATGTTGAAGCACCAAAGTCTTTACTGAAAGAACATCGTAATTTGATTGCCTTAATTACCGATAATGGAGATCACTTTCTTGCTTATGGAATAGTTGAGGAAACTACTTTGTATATTGATTTAGATGCAGAATATGAGGAAAACACACTATCGTGTTTTATCAATAAGCAAGGGCAATTCAAACTGTTTATATGTGAGCTTGAAGGCTATGATTATGTCAGGATTATTGCTGCTTATAAGTCTTACGAGGTATAGATATGCAACAGGAAAGGAACAAAGTTTATGTATTAGTAAACGCAGACCACAGTCCCGACGGGACTTGTCGTCCCCGGTTTATTACGCTGGAGGACGGACGCAAATTCGAGATTGACCGTCTGATTCATCGCTGCCGTGCGGCAGCTACAAAAGTTGGCGGTACGGGTATCCGTTATACGGTATCTATCTGCGGAAAGCAAACCTACCTTTTGACGAAGAAAACGGCAAATGGTTTGTAGAGTTTAAGACTGTTTAGGAGGAACATATAATTGAAATATTTGTCACGCAAAGATATTGAAGCTATTGGTGAACGAGTGACAAAAGCATATTTCCGATTACCTGACTTAACGGGCAAAACAGTATATAAGATTACACCTGACAAGCTAATTACTGATTTGTTAGGAGTCAATCTTGAATATCACCACTTATCTTTAGATGGTTCTGTCCTCGGACTTACATCATCGTATGGTGCTGTAACATACAAAGTATTTGATTACGCTGATGAGGAGAGTTATTGCTATCTTGACGGCAAAACAATATTCATCGAGCGTGATCTGAATGAGGACATTTCGCAGATTGGCAGATGTAATTTCACCAAAGCGCACGAAGCCGGGCATCAGATTCTGAAAATTCTTTTTCCTAAAGAATATGGCGGCGATAACAGAAAACTGCATTTCTGTTTAGCACACCCACCGAAGCAACGAAAAATGGATTGGTTAGAATGGCAGGCTAACGCTATTGCGTCCGTGATTCTTATGCCAAAAGAAGTTATAATGCGAGCACTGTTCTTATTTGGTTTTGGTGAGCGGGTAAAAATGATAAATAAGGTATATGCTACTTGGGGAATACGAACAGTTTTCGTCTATGGCGGTTTTTAGGTGTATCCAAAACAGCCTTGTCCATCCGGCTCACTCAGCTCGGATTGGTTGACAAAAACTATTTTGGTAATCCCTACGACTTAACAGATATATATTGTGATGGAGGTATTTGAATTGGCAAAGTTTAACGCAAAAAGAAAACGATCCTGAGCGCTATGCAAGGGTGAAAGAAGAACAGGCTAAGTTGCAGACACGGTGCAAGTCAGAGTTGCGATTGGCTCGCCTGTGTCCGTATTGCGACTATAAACTGTCTATCGCTATTAAGGGCGAACACAGTTGGACAAGCGAAAAATGCCCTAATTGCGGAGAGGTGGTCTATTTCCCACCTATATCGTTCAGAAAGGCATCCAACAACTAACACAAACCAATTTTTTCAATATTATCCAATAAAATCAAATATTAAAAAACTATAAAAAGCAAGTATGAGCTTGGAGCCGCTTGATGCGTTGATTTCTATTGCCACTTGATTTAGATTTTATCCTTTTACAAGGGATAGATCTATCTTGTGGCAGTAGGCGACGCATCAAGTGGCTTTTTATCTTTTCATCAGGTGGCTCCGTGAAAGGAGTTACTGATGAAAACAATTACTGAAAGCAATGAAAACTATTCCATTATCGACCTGACTCTTGAATATGAGAATTGGGCAGGTACAGAGAGATATGCTGTTATTTCTGATTTCGATCAGGAATATCTTGAGCAAAACTATTCTTCTGAACTCTCAGCATTCAAGCCGTATTTATTTATGACGAGTGAATTTCTTGATGTACGAAGGAACTTCCGAAATAACAATAAGAAGTTTGAAATGCGTGAGTTGCTCTATCACGCAGTATATGATTATCAAGATGGGATAACTGAGGGCGCAAATCTTAGCCTTGTAGCTGATGACTTTATTGATAAACTGATTGAATCAGAAGAATTAAAACGTGCATTAACTGTTCTTTCACAAACCGAAAAGGAGCGTTTGTTGGAATACCATATAATCGGAAAGACACTTAGTCAAATTGGAGAAGAACAAGGCTGCTCGGCTGCGGCTGTAAAGTATTCTGTAGACCGTGCAATAAAAAAATTGAAAAAATTTTATAATTTGACTTAAAAATGACCTCTCCCATTGGGTATAGGTGAAAGGGTTAATTACTTTCAACAATACTTAATGAAAAGAGGACTTAAAATGAACAACAAAAATGAAAGAAAAATCAAAAGAGGAGATATTTATCTCTACGATTTTGGTGACAACGAAGGCTCAATCCAATGCGGATACAGACCTGTTGTAGTTTTGCAGGCAGACAATTTCAACGCCAAAGCTCCGACCATTATGGTTGCGGCTATCACCACAGCTATCAGAAAGACATTTCTTCCTTCACATATCTTGGTAGAGGATAAGTATGGACTGACAGAACCTTCAATGATTATGCTGGAACAACAGAGGGCAATTAACAAGGATGAATTAGTTAATTACGTTGGTCATATTGACGACAACAATGTTCTCCGCAAGATTCACAACGGCTTAATGAAGCTGTATGGATATTGGGACTACGCCCGTTATAACAAAGCAAATATCCGCTGTTTGTGTCCGAGCTGCTTGAACAAATACAAATATTTGCCGGAGCTGATTGTAAAGCGAGTAGATCCGCTTAACAGTGTAAAAGAGAAATGTGATCAGTGTCAGGGATACGGGTATGACTATTTTGTATATGAGCGTTCCCCTCGTAAAAAGGGGGTGAATCTTTTGACTAACAATAAGCGTGTCTATACTGTTGAGGAGATTCAAGCAATCTTGGGCGTAAGCAAGAATACAACTTATGCTCTTGTCAAATCCGGTGTTTTCCATTCTGTGAAAGTTGGAGGACAGTACAGAATATCCAAAAAGAGTTTTGATGAATGGCTTGATAACATCGGCATAGCCTCAGATGTTTGTCAAGTGTGTGACGAATAAAATCGCATCATTAACAAAACCATTCTTTTTCGTCTATGATAAATCCAAGCTCAATAGCTTGGATTTATCATAACGATTTGGAGGTGTTGTATTTGGATAAGAACAGTATATCTGTTCCTGAAATGCGCCGTATTCTCGGTCTTGGAAAACTGAATCTTATTGGCTTATCAAAAAGGGATATTTCAAAACGATTATGCTTTTCGGAAAGATCAGGGTGATAACGGACAGTTTTGAAGAATGGTACGCTAATCAGTTTCATTACAAAAGACGGACGGAACGCCGCCGGGACAGAATTGGCGGCATACAATGTCAATTCGTGAAACAGCCGATATACTCGGAATTGCTCCGACAACGGTTTACTCTCTAATAGGCAAGAATTTGTTTACCGTGCTGACCGTCAGCGGCAAAAAGCGAATTGAAAAAAAGAGCTTTGAAGAATGGTATGCTAATCAAAGCAAATATCACAACGACGACAAGGAGGTTATTGATGATGTTTGAAGAGAAAATCGCAAAGCTCAATAGCCAGCAAGACAGAAAGAAAAAGCTATTCCGTCCCAGAAATCCAAAAGATATTGAAGGTCGAAAGGCATACTGTTTATAAGTTGATCAAAGAAGGACACTTCAAAGCTGCCTTTATTGGCGGCAAATGGAGAATTTCAAGGTTGAGCTTTGATTTATGGCTCGACGGAAAGGAGTAAATATATGGCTTCGATTATTAAGAGAAAAAACAGTTACTGCGTTGTATATCGCTATACTGACGAAAAAGGCAAATCACACCAGCGCTGGGAATCATTCCCGACTAACGCAGAAGCGAGGAAACGAAAAAATCAAATTGAGTACGAACAGGACAACAATGTTTTTACCATTCCCGAAGCAAGAACGGTCAGAGAATTGCTTGTAGATTATATGGAGATTTACGGCGTGAACAAATGGGCAATGTCCACTTATGACGCAAAAAACAGCTTGATTAATAATTATATCAATCCGATTATCGGTGATATTCCTCTCAGCAACCTGAATCCCCGAATGATGGAAAAATATTACCTTGACCTTTTGAAAGTTAAATCAAAGGTTATCAATAACCGTAAACCGGATCACCAATATCTTACGCCGTCAAGAATCAGAGAGGTACACAAGCTCTTGCGGAAT
>VOFD01000551.1_pt1 | contig 20001 bp, 28 predicted proteins | sample 5384101 | NCBI WGS metagenome assembly VOFD01 (sample SAMN12384723, study PRJNA508395) | human gut metagenome | isolation source: healthy gut C | host: Homo sapiens
TCCAGCATTTCCGCCGCCGTAAACATCCTTTGCAAAAAGCGAGAGGTCACGCAGACTTATTCCGTAGCCGACTACCGATTATTGTCCAAGGTGTGCCGTATGAAAATGCGTTGTTGATTAAGTGCAGCACGGCAATGCAAACCATACTGCCCGATGCCGCACCCATCAAAAGAATATCGTGATTGCCCACTGAATGTCAACACCGTGGTGCATCATAAGGTCGTCAAGCACAATGTGGGTCTTGCACCTCTGTCGAAAAATGTCGCCGACAATGTGGAGCTTGTCAACAATAGAATCTTTTATCGTCAAAGCGAGAGTATGAAAACATCGGCTTGTCCTGCCTCTAATAATTGTGTGCAGTATTTTCAGAGTAAGTGAGTTTCACGGTCTTTTTGCCTGAATCACCGAACATAAGCTCCTCAATGATGTAGGCATAATGCTTTGGCAGAGTTTTACGAACCTTGCTTCGTGTGTATTTTGAAGAAATGTGTCGGCAGATTGCAAGCAATCTTATGAGTGTAATCTGTACCATTCTTCAATGTCGGTTATTTCGCTTTTTGTAAACACTGAGTTTTTCCTTTGGATAATAAATCAGCGTTGCAAGCTCGGCACGCTGTTCGGATGTGAGTATTTGAAAAAAAGGTCGTCAATCTTTTCTCTGATTGAACCCGATGCGTTGTTGAGAATATGTCTGAATGCCTCGTGCTCACCGTGAATATCGGAAGAAAATGTTCGGTACCTTTCGGCAAATCAGGATTGCGTGAAGATTAATCATCTCTGCCGCCGCCGACTGAATGTTCGGATACTGCTCGAAAGTTGCCTCAAGATAGGAATATTTTTCCTGCATTTGCTTTTTCATCGTATGTTTCATCAAGTCCGCCTCGAAAAAACTTTTTACTGAAATCAGTGTATCACAACGCAAAAAATTATATCAATATTATTGCAAAAGATTTTGCGGAATTTTCTGCAAAACAAAACACCCGATTTCCGTTTTGGTCGGAAATCGGGTGTAAAATGTTTAGTTTAGTGTGAGATTTGTGATTTTGCACCTGTATCGGCGGTTATTGCCGTACAGTAGCGGCGATCAGTGATCGCCATTTGATTTGCGGCAAACGCAAATCAACAATTTACATAATTGAGCAGACAAGGTCTGTGTATTCGGACGGATTTTCAAGCGGAAGTCCTGCGATTAGAAGCGCCTGACTGTAGAGAACCTCGGCATACTTCTTTGCTCTGTCAACATCGCTCTTGATAAATTCTTCCATCTTCTTAACGGCAGGATGTGAAAGGTTAAGCTCAAGCACACGCTGAGCCTTCATATTTGCGTCAGGCTGAACTGAGTTGAAATACTTTTCCATTTCAAATGAAATGCCGCCCTTTGCCGTAAGGCAAACAGGATGTGAAACAAGTTTCTTTGATGCGGTAACCTCTGCAACCTTGTCACCGAGTGTTTCCTTAACAAATGTAAGAAGTGCGTCCTTGTTTAGTAAACTCGTCAATCTCCTCTGTGCAGTAAAGAATTTCGTAACCCTTTGAGCGGATAAGCTCTGTCTGCGGAAGTGTGTCGATTGCAGCGGCATTTTCGCCTGTTGCAAAGTAGATGAATTTCTGATCTTCTTTCATTCTGTCAACATATTCCGAAAGCGTAACAAGCTTTTTCTCGCTTGAAGAATAGAACATAATAAGGTCCTGAAGCTCTTCCTTGTGCATACCGTAGTCCGAAACAACACCGTATTTAAGCTGTCTGCCGAATGCGTTGAAGAATTTTTCGTAATTCTCACGGTCATTCTGAAGCATTGAAGTAAGCTCGTTTTTAATCTTCTTTTCAATGTTCTGAGCAATTGTAATGAGGTGACGGTCATGCTGGAGCATTTCTCTTGAAATGTTGAGCGAAAGGTCTGCGCTGTCAACAATACCCTTTACAAAACGGAAGTGCTCGGGCAAAAAGCTCTTCGCAGTTATCCATAATAAGCACACCGCTTGAATAAAGCTGAAGTCCCTTTTGTATTCCTTTGTGTAGTAGTCATAAGGAGCAACAGACGGAATAAAGAGCAATGCCTTGTAGGTTACAACACCCTCAACAGAAGTTACGATAGTTTTAAGTGGCTTGTCCATAGCCATAAATTTTTCGCTGTAGAACTTGTCGTATTCTTCCTGAGTAACATCTTTCTTTCTTCTCTGCCAAAGAGGAATCATGCTGTTGAGTGTTACGGTTTCCGTATAATCCTCATATTCGGGCTTATCGCTGTCCTTGGTTTCTTCCTTAACTCTGCTCTTTGTCATATCCATAACAATCGGGTAGCGGATGTAGTCGGAATACTTCTTGACAAGTCCCTGTATTCTGTACTGCTCAAGGATTTCAAGAATAATCTCTGTGCCGGCATTTTCCTTTTCAATCTCGCTGATTGTGTAGCCGTCTGCACCGCTTGACTGCCAGCAATATGCCGTATCTTCGCCGTATTTCTTTGTGTTTACGGTAATCTTCTTTGCAACCATAAATGCCGAGTAGAAACCAACGCCGAACTGACCGATAATGTCAATGTCGTCCTGCTTTTCTTCCATGCTCTGCTTGAATTTGAGTGAGCCTGAGGATGCGATTGTGCCGAGGTTGTTTTCAAGGTCATCCTTGTTCATGCCGATACCGTTATCCGTGATTGTAAGAGTACGGCTTTCTTTGTCGGGCTTTAAAACGATTTTGAAATCGCCTCTGTCAAGACCGACCTTGTCATCGGTAAGAGAAATGAAGCAAAGCTTGTCGATAGCGTCGCTTGCATTTGAAATAATCTCACGAAGAAAAAATTTCTTTGTGAGTATAAATTGAGTTAATCATAAGGTCAAGAAGTCTTTTTGACTCTGATTTAAACTGTTTCTTTGCCATAAAAATCTTCCTTTTCATAATAATACATAAATTAAGAAGCCTTGTTCAAAACCGCAATTTGCATAGCTTTTCACACAAGCCTCTCATTAAATTATAATTATACTACAAAAAAGGTCAACTGTTTCAATATATAAAAAGTCCGAATGTGTCATATAGGGCGAATTTTGGTGAAATTTGTCATTGCAATGGCGGCGTTTTCGTTTTATAATCTACTTAATAACTGCATTGAAAAGAAAGGAGAATTAAATGACATATTCAGACGGTACAAACAGCGGATTTTCAAGAAGAAATCACTATGTGGGACAGCCTGCCGTAAAAAGTCGGAAGTTCAAATTTTGACTACTACAGAAAGCCTGAAAAAGTCATGGCTTTGCAAAGAGAGCCGCATTTTTTGCGTACTTTCCGCTTTTGATTCTATGGCCATTCCTGTTCACAATCGTGCTTTCGGCGGTACTTGTTTTGTTGTGTTCTTTTTCAAAACGCAGAGGGGTAAACAGAGGGATTGCAACCGTACTCACGGCGGCGCTGACGATATGGTACGGTGTGCAGATGATATACTATAATGTTTTTTTGGCACAATGGTTGTTGTAAGCAGCGTTACAAACGGCGGTGCAGGGCAGGCATTCAATTCAATTGATATGATTATGACTGCGATAACAAGCAGAATTGTGTTTGTTGTTTTACTTTTTGTTCCTCTTGCTTTTTTTTATAATTTTCGGCGGAAAGCTGTTTGACTTTTCAAAAGTAAAGTTAAAGGGTAAGCTGATTGTGCTTTTTTGATTGCGGTGGCTTTTCAGATTGGAACTGTCCTTGCGGTAGGCATTGACCGTGATTCTTCCGACACAAAGAGCAACTACAATCTTTATTACGGTGAATTGCAACAGGTTGCCGTGTGAACGCTACGGACTTTACACAATGCAAAGGCTTGACATCAGCCGCCTTATGTTCGGTTACAAAGCGAATATACGCACAAACAGCAAGCCGAAAAAATAAAGAATCGACTGCCGATGAAATTACAAAACCAGAGCAAAAAGCTCAGATTATGAGTGCTGATTTTTCAAAGCTTACAAAGAGTACAAATAATGATGAGTTAAAGTCGCTTTATGAATATTTTGACAGCGAAGAACCGAGCTATACCAACGAATACACGGGTATGTTCAAGGGCTACAACATAATTTTCATTACAGCCGAAAGCTTTTCACAGTATGCAATTGACAAGGACCTGACTCCCGACGCTCTGTAAAATGTACAACGAGGGATTCCAATTTGAAAATTACTATTCGCCTGCGTGGGGTGTAAGCACAACTGACGGTGAATATGCAAATCTTACAGGCTTGATTCCAAAATCCGGTGTGTGGAGCTTTTCAAAGTCAGCCGAAAAATAATGTAAGTTTCCCCGTTCACTCTCGGTGAGCAGAGCAGAAAACTCGGCTGTAAAAAACAGTTAACGCTACCACAATCACACCTATGATTACTACGACAGGGACAAAGTACCTTACAAATATCGGCTATGACTACTCTGCAATCGGAAAAGGTCTTGACCTCGGTGAAAATGTGTGGCCGAATTCCGACCTCAAGATGATGCAGAAAAACTGTTGACGATTACATAAATTCCGACAGCTTCAGCGTTTATTATATGACGGTCAGCGGTCACGGCGGATATTCATACAACACCATGAGCGAACGCAACGCAGACCTTGTAAAAGACCTGAAATACAGCGATGAGGTCAAGGGCTATCTTGCCGCAAACATTGAGCTTGACAAGGCAATGGAATATCTTCTTGCAAGACTTGAAAAAGCAGGCAAGCTTGACAACACCCTTTATTTGCCTTACGGACGACCATTATCCGTATTCGCTTGATGAATTTGACGGTGTGTCCGAACTTGTGGGGCACAAGGTTGACACAACCTTTGAACAGTACAAAAATGCATGGCTGTTGTGGAGCGGTTCAATGAAAAAGCCCGTCAAGGTTGACACATACTGTTCAAGCCTTGATATTCTGCCCACGCTTTCAAATATGCTCGGTCTTGAATATGACAGCAGAATGTTGGCAGGTACGGATGTTTTCGGAAACAAAGAACCGTTCGTTGTGTTTGCCGACAAGCTGGATTTCCCCAGAACGGAAAATACAATGCATCAACAGGCGAATACACCGCTTTCAAGGGCGCAAAGGGCAAGGATGATATTGACGAACTCAATAACAGATGCAACAACCTCTTTACCGTTTCAAGAATGATTCTCGACAACAATGTTTATGCCGAGGTTTTCGGTGATACCCATGTTACGGGAAAGTAGTTTAATGCTCAAATTTGCATTGACTGTAAGGCGAAAAATAAAGTAAAATAGAACATGACAAATCCATACGGCGACAGTCAGTTTTGACTGCTGCCGTATTCCGTATACGGAATAAATAGTTTAAAATAAAATTGAGATGATTCTTTGAAAATATATAAAACTGCCTTGGTTTGTTTAATGACCTGTGCGGTTGCATTTTTTCGGCTGTTCGTGTTCATTGCTTGAGGATGATAGCAACGAATCGAGTGTACCTGTAACTACTTCCGAAAAAAGCAGTACAAGTGTAAAAACAACATCTAAACCTAAACCGACAGAGCCGTGTGTGTATAATGAACCAAAAACAGATTATGCCTATAGCACACTTATTGATGATTATGTGAAAAAGCTGTACAATCAAATAAGTGATAATATTGATTCCGAATATGAACCGTCATTTTACGCTGAAGGGAATCTTAGTGAATATCAAATGACACAGGCTGTGGAAGCGTATAAAAAATGACCACCCTGAAGTTTTCTTGGCTTAAAAGTTACTATGAATACGAAAATTTTTGATTATGAAACAGGAATTTGGCTTACATATGTTATGAGCGGTGATAAACTTGTTACTGCATAAAAAAAAAGAGTTTAATACTGCAGTTGATACTATTTCCCAAAGTGTTCCTTATGGCACTGAATGTGAAAGAGAAGAATATATACATAATTATATAATTAATAATTGTGATTATGATGAGGAAGCGGCTGAAAACGATGATGTTCAGGACAATGAAAACGATGCCTACGGTGTGTTGGTTGACGGCATCGGCGGAGATTGGTATCAGATTGATGTTACTTGGGACGATGTTGATGATTTTATTTATGATTCACATGAGTACTTTAATCTTACCGACAGTCTTATGTATGAGGAGCACACGCTGTCTCCAAAATACTCGGAGATTGATGCAGAATCTTTTTGAATTTGGAATCTTGGTGTAACTTCTATGTTCCGAAATGTACTGCTGAGAAATACAATTATCACAACTATTGTTATAATTATAAATATCCTACAGTATCTAATCTTGATGATTCCGATAATGTCAGCACAGCAATTGCAAAAGCGGCAAAGAACGGAGAAGAGTATTTCGTAGTTATAGTAGATGAAAATGTAAATTACGATGATGTGTATGATGAGGTGCGGAATGGATATATGTATGATTGGCTTACAAAGGCTAACCAAATTAACTCTGATTCACCAAAGTTGAATGATACTTGCAATATGCTTTATGATGAAAAGTCTAATTTGATAACATTTCAACTTGAATATATTAATTAAATGCTGCATGATTGATTATAACATTGACTGCAAGGCGAAAATAAAGTAAAATAGAACATGACAAATCCATACGGCGACAGTCAGTTTTGACTGCTGCCGTATTCTGTATATGAAATAAATAACCCAAAACAAAAATTGAGATGATTTTTTGAAAATATATAAAACTGCCTTAGTTTGTTTAATGACCTGTGCGGTTGCATTTTTCGGCTGTTCGTGTTCGTTGACGGATGATTCCGAAAGCAGTGAACCAAAGAGAAGCTCTATCATAGAAAAATCCGTTACAACTCCGAGTGCACAAGATGTTGAAAACGACAAGGATTATGCAGATGTAAAAACCGATTATGCCTACGAGACGCTTACCGATGATTATGTAAAAGAACTGTATATGAGAATCGCAAAGAGCGTTGATACCGTGTATGCACCGAACATAACAACAACAGGCTCGCTTTCCGATTATCAGATTACACAGGCTGTTGAGGCATACAAAACGACCACCCCGAAACTTTTTGGCTCAAGGGGTCAAGTCTTTTTGTTCCGTATGGTGACACAACAAGCGTAAAGCTTGATTATACTGTTCAAAATGATAAGCTTATAGCCGCCAAGAAAAAATTCAATATTGCCGTTGCTTCTGTTTTGAAGAATTTGCCCTCGGGCAATGATTTTGAAAGAGAAGAATACATTAACAACTATATAATTGACAATTGCAGGTATGATGAAGAAGCGGCTGAAAACAATGATGTTCAGGGCAATGAAAACGATGCCTACGGTGCGTTGGTTGACGGCAAAGCCGTGTGTGAGGGTTACGCAAGAGCCTTTCAGCTTTTGTGCAACAAGGCGAATATTGACTGCGTATTACTTTCGGGAACAACCGATTCAGCCAATCACGCATGGAACGGTGTAAAAATCGGCGGCGATTGGTACCAAATTGATGTTACATGGAATGATACCGACGGCGAAAATAATTATGCGGAAAACGATTATTTTAACCTAACCGATGACCTTATGTTCAGGATCATAAGCTGTCATATAAGTATTCCGAGCTTAATTCACAAACTTATTTGAGCGTTGGTACATGGTGTAATTTTTATGTTCCAAAGTGTACGGCTGAAAAGTACAACTATTTTAACTATAAGTACCCGACTGTTTCAGATCCAGATAATGCCGATGATGTAAGCCAAGCTGTTGCAAATGCTGCAAAAAACGGGGATGAATATTTCAGCATTGTTGTTGATAAGAACACCGATTTCGATTATATGTATGACAGGATTATGAATGACGGTTATCTTTATAACTGGGTTTCAGAGGCTAATGAGATTAACGGTTATTCACCAAGGCTTGCGGAAAGCTGTTATGTTTATCGCAAGGATGAGTTAGGTGTGCTGACTGTTGAACTTGAATATGTTGATTAACGGCGATGTGATGAGATGTTCACTTTTGTCAGCAATGCAGGGACACTCTGCTTAAAAAATTGATTTTATATAAATAAAGCTAACCAAAGGAATGATATTATGAAAAAGTATGATGTTCAGAAGTTTGAACTTTTGTCAAACGAACAGATTGCAGACGGCATTTTTTTGATATGAGGGTAAAAATGACGAGCTTGCTCCGATTGCAAAGTGCGGACAGTTTGCCCATGTTTATGTGCCTTCAAAAACTCTGCGCAGACCTATTTCGGTTTGTGACAGCGAAAACGGTGTTCTCCGCCTTGTTTATCAGGTAAAGGGTGAGGGAACAAAAATTATGTCCGAGATGAAAAAGGGCGAAAGCGTTGATATTCTCGCTCCTCTCGGCAACGGCTTTAAAATTGAAAAGGGCAAGCGTTATTGCCTTATCGGCGGCGGTATAGGCGTTCCTCCGATGCTCTACACAGCAAAGCAGTGTGAAAATCCGCTTGTTATCACAGGTTTCAGAAACAAAGACCTTATTATTCTTCAGGATGATTTCAAGAAAGCCGGTGCAGAGCTTGTGCTGACAACAGATGACGGAAGTGCGGGAATCCACGGCTTTGTAACAGATGTTCTCAAAGAAAAAATCTCAGAGGTTGACGAGGTTTGTGCATGCGGTCCTACCCCGATGCTCAAGGCTATTGCCGATGTTTGCAAAGAGGTAGGAAAGCCGTGTCAAATTTCTCTTGAGGAGAGAATGGCCTGCGGAATGGGTGCATGCCTTGTGTGCGCAGTAAAGGTAAGAAAAAACGGTGAAGAAATTATGCAGCATGTCTGCAAAAACGGCCCCGTATTTAATGCTGAGGAGGTAGTTTTCAATGGCTGATTTATCTGTAAAAGTTTGCGGAGTGGAATTTAACAATCCTCTCATTGCCGCATCGGGAACATTCGGTTTCGGTATGGAATATTCAGAGCTTTATCCCCTTGAAAAGCTCGGCGGTATTTCATGCAAGGGTATCACACTTACCCGCCGTGACGGCAACCCTGTTCCGAGAGTAGCCGAAACTCCTTCCGGCATTTTGAATGCAGTAGGACTTCAAAACCCCGGTGTTGATGTCTTTATCAATGATGATTTGCCGTGGCTCAAAAAGCAGAATACGGTTATCATTGCAAACATTGCCGGCAACACTCCCGAAGATTATTGTGCAATGGCTGAAAACTCAGTGAAACCGATGTTGATATGATTGAGCTCAACATCTCATGCCCTAATGTCAAGAGCGGCGGAGTGCAGTTCGGCACAAGCTGTGAATCCGTAGGTGCAATTACTGCGGCTGTCAAAAAAGTATTGCAAAAAACCGCTTATCGTAAAGCTCAGCCCAAATGTTACCGACATTGCATCAATCGCACAGTCGGCAGAGGCAAACGGTGCAGACGCAATTTCAATGATTAACACGCTCACAGGTATGCGTATCGACATCAACTCACGCAGACCGATTATCCGCAACAACACAGGCGGAATGAGCGGCCCTGCAATTTTCCCTGTTGCAGTAAGAATGGTTTGGCAGGTTGCAAACGCAGTTAAAATTCCGATTATCGGTATGGGCGGTATCTCAAGTTGGCAGGATGCAATCGAGATGATGATGGCAGGCGCAACCGCACTTCAAATCGGTACTGTCCTTTTTACGGATCCGTATGCGCCTATTAAGATTGCCGACGGAATGAACGAATGGCTCGACAAAAACGGAATCAAGAGCGTTTCGGAAATCACAGGCACAGTTAAGCCTTGGTAATTTTGCGGAATAAAAAATAATTTAAAGTCCATAATAACCCTATCGGAGGGGATATTATGGACTTTTTTGCGTGTGCATTAATAACGGCGCCCGTTTCAATTACAGTATTGTTCCTGCTGTCAAAGTTCATCGGCAACAAGCAGATGTCAAGCCTTAATCTTTTTGACTACATCAACGGAATCACAATCGGTTCAATCGCAGCGGAGATGGCAACAGCCGAAATGTCAGACTTTTGGGCGTGTCTTGCGGCACTCATTGTTTATGTAATAATTGTTATGCTTTGTTCGTGGCTTTCGCAAAAATCAACAATGCTACGAAGATTTTTAACAGGCAAGTCTATTGTGATTTTCGACAGAGGAAAGTTGTACAAAAAAGAATTTTTCGGTTGCAAAAATTGATATAAACGAATTTCTCACACAAATGCGTGAAAAGGGATATTTCAGCCTTGATGATGTCGAAACGGTTTTTCTTGAACAGAACGGCGATTTGTCGGTTCTGCCAAAGGACAAAAAGCGCCCTGCAACCCGGATGATTTAAAATCATTGTTCACCAAACCCGACCCGAGTCCGTGGTTATTACGGACGGAAAAATTCTCGAGAAAAATCTTGCCGAATCGGGCTTTAATCTTGAATGGCTCAAAAAACAGCTTGACAACAACCGCAAACGGCTCAAAGATGTTTTTCTCGGTGTGTGTGATGATACGGGAAACCTCAAGATTTACCAAGACGGAAAGTCTGAAAGCAAGAATGATATTTTTGACTGATAAAGCATAAAAGAATAAAATTTGCACCTTTACAGGCTCGTAAAGGTGCTTTTTTAACGTGCAAAAAATAAAATAATACAAAAATAAATTTTGCCATTGCAATAATCAAAATTAATGTTATACTAAAATTGCAAGTGCGTGTCGGCAAGATTTTGCAGAACGCTTTGAAAAAAATCGGAAAATTTTGATAAAGAAGGAAGTGCTTTAATGATTAAAAGTTTACATCGGGCAACCCGATTGATACGCAGGCTGTTGTTGAAAAAATTTAACGCTCTGCCTATTGCGGAATTTCCGCTCGGCGGCAAGTTTGAAAACGGAAATTTTATCTTTGAATTTGATATGGCAGACAGCGACATCGTCTACGGTCTCGGCGAAGCTCCGAGAGGAATCAACAAGCGTGGTTGGGTGTATACCAGCTTTTGCAGTGATGACCCGTTCCACACCGAAACAAAGTCATCCCTCTATGCCGCTCACAATTTTCTTATGCTCAGCGGTTCAAAAAACTTTTGGTATTTTTATCGACTTCCGTCAAAAATCCGTTGGGACATCGGCTACACAACCACAAACAAAACCGTTATCACAATTGACGGCACGGATTTTGACATTTATTATATTGACGGCACAAAAGCCGCTTGAAATCGTCACAGAAAAGAGTTCAGAAAATCAATCGGCAAAGCACTTGATAAGGCGGCTTCTCTTAAAGGGCAGAACCTTGACCTTTCAAAATTTTTGAGCTCAAGGACACATTCGCAGGTCTTTCAAACAGTCCAGAGGATTATTCAAGCATTTACCATACAGTTGACGGCAAACAGGTTTGCCATGATCAGGTTCACAACATTTACGGTGCTAATATGACAAAGGCCGCCGGCGAATATTTTGCGGAGGAGTTCGGTAAAGAAAAAATTCTTATGTTCTCCCGTGCGTCATATGTAGGCGCTCACCGTTCAAGCGGTATCTAGTTCGGCGATAACCCCTCTTGGTGGTCACACATTCTTCTTGACCTCAAAATGCTCCCGTCGGCAAATATGTGCGGCTTTCTGTACTGCGGTGCAGATCTCGGAGGCTTTAACGAAAACGCAACCCGTGACCTTGTTCTTCGTTTCCTTGCACTCGGTGTGTTTACTCCGCTTATGCGTAACCATGCCGCTCTCGGAACAAGAAATCAGGAGTGCTACAGCTTTGAAAACAGCGATGATTTCAAGGATATTGTTGAGGTTCGTTACAGACTTATTCCGTACCTTTACAGAACATTCAAAAAGGCAAGCGAAGAAAATGATATGATTTTCAGACCGCTCTCGTTTGATTATCCCGATGATAAAATTGCCCGTGAATGTGAAACACAGCTTATGCTCGGTGACGAGTGCATGATTTGCCCTGTATATGAGCAGAATGTAGGCGGAAGATATGTTTATCTCCCCGAGAACATGACTTTTGTAAAACTCAGCGGTACAAGCGTTACAACAGAAAAAATGAGCAAGGGTACTCATTATATTGAGGTGGCTCTCAATGAAGTTCCGCTCTTTATCAAAGACGGCAGGCAGATTGAACTCTGCAAGCCCGCAATGAGAACTTCACAGCTCGACACAACAGACACAGTTATGATTCCGTAAAATTTTATTTGTACGATTATCTGTTTGCACAATCTATGGGCGAATACTATGTCAACAACATGGTTTACGCTTTATACAAGGACATAGTTTACAGCAAAATCAAACACGGCAGTTGATAAAAAACTGCCGTGTTTTTTTGTATGTCTTTAATTAAGTTTTAATCGTCAGAACTTTTTCTTTCGCTTTTGAAAAGCTTGCAGATTTCATAGTAAATCGGAATTGTTAAAAATGCAATCCAACCAAATGACCAACCGCCGCAGATGTCGAGAAATCCGAAAAACATATACACAATAACGACAAGCAAGGGATAAGCAAAATGACTCGGCATGCGTTTGTAGATTGCGTCAACAAGTGTGTAATAGAGAGGAATTGTCAGGAAGCATACCCAACTGAGTACCCAACCGAGCAATACTCCGCTGAATCCCCAAACGAGGAATCCGATAATGGCAATCAACCAAAACGGAAAGTGCTTCCAAAAGCGGTGCGACTTTGAATGTTTATGTTCTTCAATGCTTTCATCATACATAACATTTCCGTTTTCGTCTGTATAGACTTTTGTTTTGCCGTTTTCCTCAACATGGATTCCGTTCCAGCCGACATCAACCTTTGTACCGTCTTTATCTTTAACATGGATTCCGTCCCTGAAATTAAGGTGAACAGAATCACCGTCCTTTGAGTCAACATGGATTCCGTGTTTGAACGAAACCTTGTCTGATTTTTTTGTATGTTGTGTCGCTGTCGGAATTATTTTCGGCATTATTTTCGGGTTCTTCCGACTGTGTTTCGCTTTCGGTTTCTTTTTTTCGCCTTTAAGCAATTCATCAAGCGAAACACCGTAGATATCGGCAAGAAGAATAAGATTATCCGTGTCGGGCGATGCCTCTGCACGCTCCCATTTTGACACAGCCTGACGGCTTACACCTATTCTTGAGGCAAGCTCCTCCTGGCTTAGATTCATCTTTTTTCTGTACTGCAAAAGTCTGTTGGCAGTTTCAATGTTCATAAAATTTCCTCCTCAAATATTGCTTTAGGGTTTTACCTTGTGAGAAAATTATATCGGTTGCCTGCCCCCAAAAACAATACATTTCGGGTTCCATTGTCGCAACTCTCGGTTGCAACCCGTAGTTGCGACAATAAAAATCAATAAAAACGCAAAATATTCAATATCAGAGGTCAAGACCTGTTGTAGTCTTTAAAAATTCACCAAGCTTGTCGCAGATGATTTTTACACCGCCCTCGCTGTCACTTTCAACATTGAGAGGCATAATCGGATCGTGTACCGAAAGTCTGAGCAAGAACCAGCCGTCACCGTTATCCCTGTCAAACGAAACTCTGATGCCCTCACGGTTATCATCGGCAACACACCAGCCGTCCTGCTCCTCGGCATACTTTGTAAGGTCGGCAATAATTTTTTTTCACCGCAAGCTCTGAAATCTTTTTCAAGAATTTTGTATCTGATTTCTGTGCTTTCAAGCGGTTCTTTGAGTGAGGCGGTAAGCTCGTCAAGCTCCTTGCCCTCTTTTCTCATCTGAGCGGCCTTGATAATAATTTTTGTGCAGAGATATGCACCGTCATCAAGAAAGTAGTTTTCACGCATTGCGGCATGACCCGATGTTTCGATTGCAAGAGGACAGTTGATGCCCTGAGCGTTGAGTTCAAGAGCCTTGTCGATAACATTCTTATAGCCTCTGCGATAGCGGTAATGCTTTCCGCCAAGGTCATTTTCAATAAATTGTTTAAGACCGCTTGATGTGATTGAGTCTGTAACAATCATACCGCCGTCATTGCCCTCAAGAGCAATTGCCGCCGCAACGGCTACAAGTCTGTTTCGGTTGATTTCGTTGCCCTTGCTGTCAACAGCACCGCCACGGTCAACATCCGTATCAAAGATTACGCCGAGGTCTGCGCCGCATTCCCTGACAGCCTCACAGATTGAATCCATTGCCTCTTTAGCCTCGGGATTCGGCACATGATTCGGGAACATTCCGTCAGGTTCAAGATAACGGCTGCCTGTTGTGTCTGCTCCGAGAACAGAAAGCACCTTGTCGGCATAAAATCCGCCTGCACCGTTGCCTGCGTCAACAACAATCTTAAAGCCCTTGAGCGGATGCTCGTAATCTTCTGCATTAACTTCCTTTTTAATCTTCTCGCAAAGTCCCTTTGCGTAGTCGCTCATATAGTCAACATCCGTAATATTTCCGCCGTTACTTTCTTCGGGATGTTCACCGTTTTGTGCGTAGAGAAGAATTTCCTCAATGTCACTGCCCTCAAGACCGCCCTCACGGGTGAAAAAATTTAAGACCGTTTCTGTTGAACGGGTGGTGGCTTGCTGTAATCTGAAGAGCACCGTCACATCCGAGGTCAACGGTTGTCATAAACATTGACGGAGTTGACGCAAGCTGACAGCAGAGAACTTCTGCACCGCAACGCTTAAAACGCTCGGTTGTGATTTTCATTATATGCGGTCCCGAAATACGGCTGTCACGACCGACAGAGATTTTGAGTTCGCTCGGCTTTTTGAAACTTTTTAGAAAGCCAAAGCACAAAGCCGTCTGCCATATCGGCAACAACATCGTCGGTAAGGTTTACACTTTGTCCCTCAACACCCTCGCTTGCAACTCCTCGTATGTCTGTTCCGCTTTTGAACTGTTTGTAAAAATCGTTAAGCATTTCATGATTCCTTTCTTATTTGTATGATTGCTTTTATTGAAAATTTAATTCGGAGCAATACTGAATCCTTTTTGATATCAGCTTTCATAACATAGATTATAACTTAAAATGAGCAAAATCTCAATATGCCTGTTAAATTAAGTTTGTAAAAAAACAGCAGTTATATAATGCTGAAAAAGAAATAAGTTGTTGAATTTACACAATCAAATGTTATGTTTGTGTTAAAACTATATTTCTATAAAAGCAAATACAAAGCATATTGTACAAAAAACACAACAATTTATTGTGCATAACTGACATCTAAATGTATTTGTGAACAAAAATTAATCGCTAAAATTGTTGACTTTTTCTGAATGTTTGACTATAATAATAATTGTCAAGTAAATAGTCCGCTTGACTATCGGCTGATTTCCAATTAGCCTTACTCGAGTAAAATTGAATTATCACATAGTCGATAAATTGATCATGATTTTGCCAAATGGTAAATGGCGCACGAAAACAAAACTTTTATTTTTAAAGAATTGAATGGAGGAAATTTTATGACACCAATTCTTAGCTTACACAATGTTGATGTAACCAAATTCCTCGCCGTGCTCGATACCTGCGAGGGCAATGTATATCTCGTTACAAGCGAAGGCGACAGACTCAATCTTCGCAGCAAGCTTTGCCAGCTTGTCGGTCTTACAAGACTTATCGAAGGCGGCAAGATTGCAGAAGCAAGTATTATTTGCGAAAACAAAAATGACGAGTGCAAGCTTTTCAGACTTAATATGTTCGGCGACACAGGTAACGCCAAAATAGGTTAATTCTGAAAACACTGACTTAAATATCTACGGTTTTCACGTTAATTTCAAAACTTCTAAACCCAAGGACAGCTGCGAGCAATCGCAGCTGTTTTTGGCTTTTACCTTTTTAAATGTAAAATATCAATAAAGTGTTGATTTTGCCGATGTTTTGGGTTATACTAAACTTAATTTATTTTATGAGGCGTTAAACGCATTCGGAAAGGAATACGCTATGGCAGATACAAAAAACGAGATTATGAACGAAGAAGATCAGGGTATGCTCATCACTCTTGAGGATGAAAACGGTCAGGAAGTTGAATTTGAATTTCTTGATGTAATCGAGTTTGAGGGTACAGAGTACATTGTTCTCATCGAAAATGACGAAGATGCAGACGAGGTTGTTATTCTTCAGATTAATCAGATTGACGAAGAAACAGAGGAGTATGTCAGCATTGACGATGAAGATACTCTTAACAAGGTATTTGAGCTTTTCAAAAAAGAAATATGAGGGCGACATTAACTTTGAATAATTCGTTTCAAATTGAGCTTCCGAGGGGAGGCTCTTTTCTTTTGTGTGAATATAACATTCTCAGCGGGAAAAAAATACCGTTGAGGTGTTGTGTATGACAGAAAAACCGGACTTGAAAAAAACTGTTGTGTTTAATTTGAAATCGGCAAATGAATCTGATGTCAATAATATTGTCAATGAAAAAGGTCATGAGAGCCGTTCGTTTTATTACAAACTCGGATTACTCTATTTCCTCAATATTGTTGACTGGATTTGTACAGAGGCGCTAATCGGCAGCGGACATTTTGTTGAGGCAAATCCCGTTATGCAGCCTGTGCTTGAAAACTTTTGGTTGACATTGTTAATCAAGGGAATTTTGCCGCTTGTGCTTATTCTTGGTTGTGCATTGATTTATAAGCTTGCCGAAATCGGCAGGAGCAAAACGGCTGAAATGCTTTTAACGGTCGGAATTGTGTCTTATGCCCTTGTAAACCTATGGCATATTTTCAATTTTGTATTGCTCTTTTGTCGATTTTAATGTACAATAGTGGGTAGCGAATTTGAAAGGGAGTGTATGTTTTGCCGGCATTATCAGTAAGAAATCTTACAATGACTTTTATCGAAAGAAACCTTTTTACCGATGTTTCGTTTGATGTTGAAGAAAGAGATAAGGTGGGTTTTATCGGAGCTAACGGAGTCGGTAAAACAACTCTCTTTAAGATACTCAACGGCGAAATCAGCCCTGTTTCGGGAACTGTTACCTTTTCAAAAAATGTCCGTCCGGGATATATGGAACAGCATGCCTGCAACAATCCGAGGGCAGATGTGTATCACGAGCTGCTTTCCGTGTTCGATTATCTTTCGGATATGGAAACCGAAATTTCCGCACTTGCACATCAGATTGATAACAAGTCGGGAAATCTTGACGAGCTTGTTGAAAGGCAAACCATGCTTATTGAACAGTTTGAAAGAGCAGGTGGTTTGACCTATAAAAGCAGAACCCGTTCCGCACTTTTAGGACTCGGGTTTTCCGAAAATGACTTTACAATGCCTGTCGGCAATTTAAGCGGCGGTCAGCGTTCAAAGCTCTGCCTTGCAAAGCTGTTGCTGTCGCAGAGCAATATGCTCCTCCTTGACGAGCCGACAAACCACCTTGACATTGACGCAATCGCATGGCTTGAAGGCTTTTTTTGAGAGATTTCAAGGGTGCAATGATTATCATCAGCCATGACCGTTATTTTCTTGATAATGTAACCAACAAGACGATTGAACTTGAACACAACCGTGCTATGGTTTATAAGGGCTCATATTCGGAATTTGTCAAGAAAAAGGAATCGGTGAATGAGTCGCTTAAAAAAATATGAACACGATTTAAAGGAGATAAAGCGTATTGAGGGCATTGTTGAACAGCAAAAACGCTGGGGACAGGCTCACAACTTTATCACAGCCGCAAGTAAGCAGAAAGAGGCTGACAGAATCAAAGACGGGCTTGTTGCCCCCGAAAGCGAGCTTGAAACAATGCGTATGCATTTTGAGCCGAGATGTGAAAGCGGCAACGATGTTTTAATCTGTAAAAACCTTGCCAAGTCGTTTGACAACAAACAGCTTTTCAAAAATGTTGATATACATATCAGAAAAGGCGAGAGAGTGTTCATCATCGGCGGCAACGGTTGCGGTAAAACAACGCTGTTCAGAATTTTAACGGGCAAAACTCCTATGAACAGCGGTGAATATGACTACGGTGCAAATGTTGAAATCGGTTACTTTGATCAGATGCAGCAAAATCTTGACCTGTCAAAAACCGCACTTGATGAGGTGTGGGACACCTTCCCGAATATGACGCAGACCGAAGTCAGAAGTGCGCTTGCGTCATTCCTGTTCAAAGGTGACGAAGTGTTTAAACCGCTTTCAAAAAAATGAGCGGCGGCGAGAGGGCGAGAGTTTCTCTCTTGACACTAATGCTAAAAAGGCAGTAACTTTTTGCTCCTCGATGAGCCGACAAACCACCTTGACGCATCGTCACGGGAAGAACTTGAAAAAACTTTTTGCTTGACTACAGCGGTACAATGCTGATTGTCAGCCATGACCGTTATTTTATAAATAAAATTGCCGACAGAATTTTACTCCTTACAAATAACGGAGTAAAGGAATATCTCGGTAATTACGATTATTATCTTGAACGCACAACAGCCGAAAAATCGGGTGCTGTTCCGACTGAGAATAAGAAAGATAAAAAAGAAAAAACGCAGAATGATTACTTTTTGCAAAAGCAAAAGCAGAGTGAAGAACGCAAAAGACAGACTAAGCTTAGAAAGGCAGAGGCTGAAATTGAGCGACTTGACGAAGAAATCGCCAAAACACAGGAGCTTCTCTCAAGCGAGGAAGTTGCCGCAGATTACGAAAAACTTATGGAGCTTTCAAAACTGCTCGAGAATTTGCAAAAACAGCAGGAGGAGCAGTACGAAATCTGGGAAGAACTCGAAAGTATGGCAGAATGATCGCCTTACAGTCTGGATGAGCGACAAATTCCCCTTGCTTAAAGTAAAAAATTGTTGTATAATAACCGCATAATATAAGCTAAAGACTGTTGCACAGCAGTTTTTGCAGTTGATTTTCAGATGAAAGATTATGCGAATTAAAAATGAAAAACGGCAGGCAAAATACCCTGCCGCATACATCTGCCCGTGGCGCAATTGGATAACGCAACGGATTCCGATTCCGGAGAATGGGGGTTCAAATCCCTTCGGGCAGGCCAAAACTAAAAGCACCCTTCATGGGTGCTTTTAGTTTTGACCTGCCAAGAATCCGAAGGGATTTGAAGCCGATCGTAAAAAAATGCCCCTGTGGGGCATTTTTAGGGGGGAGCGTTTATGGAGGCATAGCTGTGCACAGGACGCAACAAGCGAGGCGGAAAGTTTAAATCCGCACAAAGCACTTCGGGCAGAAGTAGTGATAAGATGAAAGTGTGACACCCTACGGGGTGTCTTTTTTTGGTCTGCTTAGAATCGAAGGATTTGAAGCCGACCGAAGAAATGCCCCTGTGGGGCATTTTTAGGGAGGAGCGTTTATGGAGGCATAGCTGTGCACAGGACGCAACAAGCGAGGCGGAAAGTTTAAATCCGCACAAAGCACTTCGGGCAGAAGTAGTGATAAGATGAAAGTGTGACACCCTACGGGGTGTTTTTTTTGGTCTGCTTAGAACTGAAGGGATTTGAAGCCGACCGTAAAGAAAATGCCCTGTGGGGCATTTTTAGGGAGGAGCGTTTATGGAGGCATAGCTGTGTTGTTCATCAGCTTTATCCTCCATAAATTCCGATTTATCTAATTTCTATTAACATCTATTTCACTGTTCATGAACCCCTCAAAACGGTCGAAAATTTTGCGTTGGATATGTTTCGATAAGATATACCCGGAGTGCTTTTGATGGTTAAATATATAATTTTAGATTTAGAAAAAAGTCATCAAACAAGCCGAATTTTATATTGCTTAATTATTTTCTTGACATCAAGACTACCGTCTCAATGTGTGCGGTGTGGGGAAACATATCTACGGGTTGGATTTTTTGGGCTTTGTAGGGGCTGTTTTGGGTTAGGTAGGCTAAATCTCTTGCCAATGTTTCGGGGTTGCAGGAAACATAGACAACCTTTTTCGGAGACATTTTGATTAGTGAGTCGAGAAATTTTCGGTCACTTCCGGCTCTTGGCGGATCCATGAACACAACATCGGGCTTTTCGTCCTCGTCTGCAGCTTCTCTCATGAACTCGCCCGCATCGGCTTTGTAGAAACGGATATTTTTCAGATTATTTGCTCTTGCATTTACGATTGCATCCCTCACGGCATCGCCGTTAAGTTCTGCACCGATAACATTGCCTGCGCCGTTTTTGGCGGCAATTATGCCGATTGTGCCGATTCCGCAGTAGGTGTCAAGCACGGTTTCGTTGCCTTTGAGATTTGCAAATTCAATTGCTTTGCCGTACAAAACTTCGGTTTGAACGGGGTTAATTTGG
>VOFD01000565.1_pt1 | contig 20001 bp, 28 predicted proteins | sample 5384101 | NCBI WGS metagenome assembly VOFD01 (sample SAMN12384723, study PRJNA508395) | human gut metagenome | isolation source: healthy gut C | host: Homo sapiens
TGCAAAAAAATAACAGACGAAAATACGGCTCGCATCACCCGTTCCATTCACAAAATCGAACTTCTGAAATCCCAATATGAACTAAAAAATATACTTAACAACTAAATCCCGCACACTCATGAATAAATCGCTCCCGCTTTTTGGCTCTTATAGGCATGACCGCTGTTTCATGTTCAGACAGTTCAAATTTCGATGCGACAGGCACATTCGAATCCGCATCAGAGATTGTGGTGTCGAGCGAATCGACAGGAAAAATTGTTGCTTTCAATGTCGAAGAAGGCGACACGTTAACGGCAGGACAAACAATCGGCCATATCGACACCACGCAGTTATACCTCGCCAAATTGCAATTGCAGAAAAACGCTTCTTCAATCCGCAGCAACCGTCCTGACATGCAAAAACAAGTTGCTGCAACCCAAAAGCAAATTGAAAAACAAAAATTTGAGCGCGAACGCATAAAAACGGCTTCTTGCCGACAATGCCGCCACTCAAAAGCAGCTTGACGACATCGAATCGTCGATTGCCATTCTTCAAAAACAATTAGAAGCGCAACAATCAGCCCTTGCCAATAATATTGAAAGCCTTAACGAACAAAGTTCTTCGATCGAAGTGCAAATTGCCTCAATCGACGATAAAATTCAAAAAGCATCATTTCAGCGCCTGTCGATGGTATCGTGTTGGCCAAATACACAAATGCCAATGAATTTGCCACAGTAGGAAAACCTTTATTCAAGATAGCCGACATGCAAAACATGTATCTGCGGGCATATTTCACATCCGAACAGATTGCTGAAATAAAACTTGGCCAAAAAGTCACGGTAACAGCCGATTTTGGCAACGACAAACGCTATGATTATCATGGAGAAGTAGTTTGGATTGCTTCGCAAAGCGAATTCACACCCAAACAATCCAAACCGCCGACTCGCGTGCTAGTTTAGTTTATGCGGTCAAAATATTAGTGAAAAACGACGGCAGGTTAAAAATTGGGACTTATGGAGAAGTCAGGCTCTGATATTGCAGTTGCGACAACCGAACTTTGCAAACGCTATGGTCAAAACATCGCGCTCGACGGCACGTCGTTTGCCGTAACGAAAGGAAGCATTTTTGGCATAATCGGAGCCGACGGAGCAGGAAAAACCACACTCTTAAAGACTCTCGCCACCCTCATCCGTCCGGACAGCGGTTCGGCATCCATTTGTGGATTTAATTTAGCAAAACAGCATCGAGAAATTCGCCGACACATTGGCTACATGCCGGAAAATTTCTCTTTGTATGCAGACTTGACCGTATGGGGAAAACATTTCCTTCTATGCATCGCTTTTCAATGTGCCAATAACTGCCAATTTGCAAGTCATCGAACCGGTGTTTAAGCAATTAGCGCCATTTAAGAATCGCAAAGCCGGCAAACTTTCCGGCGGAATGAAACAAAAATTGGCTCTTTCATGCGCATTAATCCATCAACCGGAATTGTTGTTGCTCGACGAACCGACAAGAGGCGTAGATCCGATTTCAAGGAAAGAATTTTGGACAATTCTCACAGCAATCAAAGAAGCCGGAATTACTACAATCCTTTCCACTTCCTATATGGACGAAGCTACCATGTGTGATAGCATTGGACTGTTCAGCGATGGACGCTTCCTTACATCGGGAACACCGAGCGATATCATAACGACCTATCCTTACAATGTCGTTTCAATCAGCAGCAAAGACCTATATTCCTCGCTAACAACAGCACGACTTTGGGAAGGCTCACGAATATGCTACACGTTTGGAGACAATATCCATTGCGTATTACGGCAAGGCTACTCGCAAAATGAACTTGCCGCCTATATGAATGATAAACTCAATTTGCAATGCTCGACAAAACAAATCAAGCCTTGCATAGAAGATTGTTTCATGATATTAATGAACAATGGAACAAATAATTAACGTCGAACATTTAACAAAAAATTCGGCGACTTCACCGCCGTTGACGACATCTCCTTTACAGTCGGCAAAGGAGAAATATTCGGATTTCTTGGTGCCAACGGTGCAGGAAAAAGCACCGCGATCCGCATGTTATGCGGCCTAAGCCGCCCGACCTCCGGCAAAGGGCAAGTCATTGGTTTCGACATTTACAAAGATTGCGAGCAGATCAAACGACATATCGGGTATATGAGCCAAAAATTTTCTCTTTACAACGACCTGACCATTAAAGAAAATATCCGGTTTTTTGCCGGAATTTATGGAATGGAAAAACGAGAAATAGCAGCAAAAACCGATCGGCTTCTATCAGAATTAAGCATTGACCACAAAGCGGATTCGCTTGTCGGTTCGCTTCCACTCGGGGAAAAACAAAAATTAGCTTTTTTTCAGTTACAATTTTCCATAATCCGCGACTCGTATTTCTCGACGAGCCGACAGGCGGAGTTGATCCACATACGCGCCGTCAATTTTGGGAAATGATTTACAAAGCTGCCAGCAATGGGATTACCATATTTGTCACCACTCACTATATGGACGAAGCTGAATATTGCAATCGAGTGTCGATGATGGTCGATGGCAAGATTTGCGCATTGGGAGCGCCTGCACAGCTAAAATCGATGTGCGGAGTGACAACTATGGATGAAGTTTTCCAAAAATTAGCTCTATCCGCCAAACGAAATTGAAATGAAACGCTTTTTTCAATTCGTAAAAAAAGAAACCATTCAAATTGTCCGAGACTATCGGACAATGATGATCATTGTTTTAATGCCTGTTGTCTTGATTGTCTTATTTGGCTTTACCATTTCCACCGAAGTCAACAATGTCAACATAGCCATCGTCTCGCCATCCCGACAAGGGAGAGACCTTGCGAAAACTCGAACACCGATTGGCCGCCAATAAATATATCACCATCAGTGAAACCCACCCCTGCCTCTCCGAATGAAGCCGACCGTCTTATGAAAGAAGGCGTAATCGACATGGCAATCGTTGTCGACAAAGACTTGGACCGCATCGTCAGCGGCAATGACCCCACCCGCACAGCGTTCTTGCTCATGGCCGATGCATCCAATCCGATGGTATCCCGAATGGCTGTCAACTATGTAGAAACAATTATCACAACCGAATTTTCCACGCAAAAAACTCCCGTCAGCCTAAACATTCGCATGCTCCACAATCCGCAAATGCTAAGCGCATACACCTTCGTGCCCGGAATACTCGGCCTAATCATTTTAATTATCTGCACTCTTATCACTTCTATTTCAATTGTTCGGGAAAAAGAATCCGGCACGATGGACTTGCTGATCGTATCGCCCATACGGCCATTCATTGTGATATTGGCGAAACTCATCCCTTACTTGATACTCTCCTGCATCAACCTTGCCACCATTCTGATATTGGCAAAATATGTTTTAGACGTCCCAATGAATGGAAGCATTTTTGCAATTTGCTCCATATCTATTTTATATGTCTTGCTTTCATTGGCGTTTGGGATACTAATATCGACGTTTGCGGCCAATCAAATCATGGCAATACTCATATCTGCCGTAGTCATGCTCATTCCCGTTATAATGCTTTCCGGACTTTTGTTCCCGATCGAAAGCCTGCCAAAAAGCACTGCAATGGCTATCGTGCATCGTTCCTGCCCGCTGGTACATTGAAGCAATGAGAAAGCTCATGATCGAAGGCGCGTCTGTCGCATCTATCATGCAGCAAATATTAATTCTTGTCGGAATGACAATTTCCATAATCGTCATCGCCATCAAAAAATTCAATAAAAAAATGTAGTCCCCATGCGCACCCTCCTATACTTGCTCGACAAAGAATTCCGTCAATTCTTCCGCGATCCGTTCATGCCACGAATGGTCTTAATATTTCCGGTAATGATTATGTTGATATTTCCATTCGCCACCAACATGGACTTCAAAAACATAAATATCTGCATTGTCGACAACGACAACAGCAATTTATCGCGCCAAATCGCAAGCAAAATAGACCATTCTTCATATTTCATTTTAAAAAGATGCCTTCCGGATACCAACAGGCTCTTTCCGACATGAATCGATACGGGCTTGACATTATTCTCGAGATTCCCGAAAATTTTGAAAAAAGCATCTTCCGAAACGAAAGCATCGAACTGTCAATCACTGCAAATGCCGTGAATGCATCCAAAGCTGCAACCGGAAGCAATTACCTTGCCCAAATCCTTTCTTCGACATTCGCCGAACAATCCGCACTAAAAAAAGGCTTAGAGAATCCCCAAAGCCTAATAACAGTGCGCAATTTGTACAACCCAACTGAGAATTACAGATATTTCATGATTCCGGCATTAATGGTAATGCTCATCATCATCGTCTGCGGAGCGCTTCCGGCATTGAATATCGTAAAAAGAAAAAGAAGCAGGAACCATTGAACAAATAAATGTCTCGCCAATTGGAAAAATCACCTTCACATTTGGCAAGCTGATACCATATTGGATTATCGGAATATTCATACTTTCAATAGCACTCGTCATTGCAAAAATCACGGCCTCTCTCCTGCCGGTGCTTTATGGATTATTTATGCAAATGCCTTTCTTTTCACATTGGCGATTTCAAGTTTCGGACTTATCGTATCCAACTTTTCAAACACCATGCAACAAGCCATGTTCGTCATGTTTTTTCATCATGATTTTTGTCTTGATGAGCGGATTGCTCACGCCAATATCTTCCATGCCGGAATGGGCACAATACATCACGGCTTTTATCCCTCCGAGATATTTCATTGAGATCATGAGAGCCGTATATCTTAAAGGGAGCGGCATTTCCGATATTTATCCGGAGTTTGTCCGTCTTGCCGGAATCACAGTCTTGCTTGCCGTTGCCGCAGTGGCAAGCTACAAAAACAATCCTAATCTAAAATTGGGTATAAATAAATGGTACAACCTGCGTCCCTTTCAACGCAAGAATACATTGAACCAACAAACAAAACAAGACAAATTTCACAATCCAATTGGCTCGAACAAATAGTTGTTCCGCTTTTTGAACAATGGCATTCGGCATAAATATCAAAATATACGCGAAAACCAACATCACGCACCACAATGCACGTTCATGCCAAAACACAGGCAAAATGCCGAAATTGGCATGAAGGCAAATATTTTCCATCATCAATTGCGCTATTTCCAAATCGGGAGAACGGAACAAAATCCATAGCATGTTGACAAATAAGAATGTTATCATTCCATAAACCAAACCATTCAATTTGGAACGACGCGACTTCGGCATCCACTTTCCAACTAATTTATTCAAAATCAGCCCAATTCCATGAGCGCATCCCCATATCAGGAAAGTCCATCCGGCACCATGCCATATACCTCCGACAAGCATCGTAACCAACACATTGACAGTCATTCGCGTCGTCCCTTTCCTGTTGCCTCCAAGTGGTATATAAATATAATCACGCAGCCAGCTTGATAAAGAAATATGCCATCGCCGCCAAAAGTCGCTCAAATTTCGAGATTTGTATGGAGCATGAAAGTTTTCTCCCAAATCAAATCCCATCGAGCGGGACAACCCGATAGCCATATCCGAATATCCCGAAAAATCGAAATAAATCTGAACGCCATATCCAAAAAGCTGCCAACAAGCATTCCTGGATAAAACTCGCACGAGAACGGGCAATGGATAAGAAAAAGCCGGACTTCCGAACCGCCATATTTCTCATGCTTTCAAATAACTCTTTATCTCACTTGCAAAGATAACACCTTTTTTCTGAAAAAAACAGCAAAACAAGTCACAATCAGTCTGGATACATAATCACGAGTCATGACTAAACCTTTAAAATAACAACCTGTTCAATAACTTTATTTTGATACGCTCAAAATATTATTTATAAAAAACTGTGCTAGCAAAGTTGAAATTAATTCTTTACTGGCACAGTTTAATATACATCCTTCATCATTAGTATCCAATGACTAAGAATAGACGCTATTAAAAATAAAATGTTTTATACTCAATGATCATATACTGCTCATTAAAGTATATACTGTCCTCACGTCAAAAGATAACCTATTGCGATAAGTACCATGTCATGCGGATAATGAATTGTTTTCATTATATCATTAATACTTATCCTGTTTTTATATAGAAGCCTTTTTTACTTCAGCTGTTATTGTTTCAATTGAATCTGATTTCATAAGCCACCAATAGAATTTAAGTATTTAGATTTTGCAATATGGTAATTGGTTTTTGCAGATATAACCTCAAAATATGCTTTCTGCCAACTGGCTTGTGCTTCCAGAAAATTAGCCAATGTTTCCATACCTGTTTCAAAGCTTTTGCTGCTTTCCTGCAAATTCTCCTCTGCATAACTGAAAGCATTTTCAGTAAGTTCAACCTCCAGTTCAGCTTCATTCAGAATATTATAGTTTCTTGTAACTTCCAATTGCATCTTTTCAATCATTTCATCCCGCATGACCTCTGCTTTCTGCAATTCAATTTTTGCAGATTTTATTTTTCTGTGTCCTTCTCCCCAATGGAAAAGAGGAATCTTTACAGCCAACATTACAGAAAATATGTCATCTTTCAGAAACTTATGTCCGTTCATTCTAACTCCATCTATATAATTATATCCGGCTACAAGTCCTATTCTTGGCAAATAATCACTTCTTACAGACTTTATCTGCTCTCTCTTCAGATTGATATTTTCAGACAACAACTTATATTCAGAACGGTTTTCTATTATGAATTCATCATTTCGGAATACTGCCGGTTCAAATTCTATGGTTCCTGAGATTTCAATATCATCACTCAGAGGAATTCCCATTATATGACATAAAGCCATTTTCGACAGTCTGATTGCATTTTCGCTTCTTTTCATGGAAAGATTGGCTTCGTTCAGTTTCACCTGTACTTTGAGCAATTCATTTCTGGGGGACATACCAGTTTTATTCATCTTTTCAATATTATTAAAGAGCTCTTCCACAAGGTTCTTGTATTTGATTGAAACCTCATATAGTTCCTTGGCCTTAATTACATTCCAGTATGCTTCTTCCGTTTCTATACGGATTTCGGAATCGTTCTTTTTTCCGGTTCAGTACAGCCATGTTTGTGCCAATTTCCGACATATTCCTTGCCGCAATAATTTTGCCACCCATATAAACTGGCTGTTCAAGCTGTACACCTGCAAAATAAGTATTGTATATCAAGGGCCGCAGATAAAGAAGGGGCAAGTTCCATCGAAAAATCCTTATTGGCATAAAGATAGCCTCCCGATGCGGACAGTTTAGGAAGAAAACCTGCTACCACATTCTTTTTCTTGAAGTTCTGCCTGCTTTATCGAAAAAATCTGACAGTTTCATCTTTTTTATTGTTCTCTACCGCAATCCTGCAACAGTCATCAAGAGTGAATACTCTTTGAGCATAACTGAACGATGATAGCAGGATTATAAATATGCCTGATAAAAGTCTTTTCATTTTAATCACATTTAATATTGAAGAATAAAGCATAGAATACAGGAATAATCATTAATGTAATGATTGTACCAACAAGAAGGCCTCCCATAATGGCTACAGCCATAGGACCAAACATAGCATCTGAAATCAGAGGTATCATACCAAGGATAGTAGTTCCTGAAGCCATCATTACCGGTCTTAATCTGGATGAAGAAGCTGACAACAGGGCTTCAACAGGCTCAACGCCAGTCTTGATCTGAGCAGTTATCTCATCTATAAGTACAACTCCATTTTTTATCATCATACCTATCAATCCTAAAGCTCCTACAACAGCAACAAAACTGAAAGGCTTTCCACTGACGAAAATGCCCATTACAATACCTATGTATGCAAGCGGAAGACACAGAAAAATAATTAACGGTTTCTTGAAATCCCTGAATAGAAATACCAAAACCGCAAACATGAATATGACCGCTATGGGCAGACTTCTGAAAAGATACTTGTTAGAATCTGTACTTGCCTTATACTCACCCAGCCATTTCATGGAATAGCCGTCAGGGAAGTCAATTCGTTCATTAATTTTCTTTTCAAGAGCAAGGCGTGTATCTTCAGCGGTAAATCCGTAGGCATTATTACACTGGACTATGACAGCACGCTGTCCGTTATAACGGTAGGCGACTGGATCTTTCCATTCAAAGCTGATACTGTCCGATATTTCTTTAACAGGCCTTCCGGATGTCAGCCTGTCTATTAACAACTGTTTCCGTTCATGGTCCATAAGCATTCGCTGGATACTTTCCTCTTCTGTCACAGCAGTAATATTAGGCAGCATAGAATTGACAGTAACATCTTCGAGACTGTTATATCCTATGTTCTTCAGGTAAATATTTTTTAATATACTGCCATCATATAAAGAACCTACAGGAATACCCTCTGTTACCGAAAGCAATGACAATCCAATATCTGTTTTTCCAAGTCCTGCTCTTCGGGCATTATGCTGGTTGAAGTTAATGTCCATGTTGATGACTGGATCATCCCAATTATCTGTAATAAGCATTGCAGAAGGTTCCTCCCGCATAATATCCTGAATTTTGTTTCTCAATTCCTTCAGAACTCCCGGATCTGGGCCGGAGACCAGAATTTCTATAGGAAATTCCATATACATAGTGTTATATTTTTTTAGCCGGATAAAGGCATCAGGATAATGACGGTTCATATATTCCTGTAAATCCTGCATACAGTTGTCTATGTCCTTATGGCTTTTGAAATCGATAATCAATTCTCCGTATCGAAGACTTGGATCAGCTACTGAACGTACAAGGTTGTATCTCGCCGGCGTGCCTCCGAGAGATGTGGTTACGTGCGTTATGGCCGGATTTGTCTTGAGATACCTCTCTATTTCTTCCAGATCTTTTTTCAACCTTCTCGATACGTGTTCCCTCCGGCATCTTATATTCCATATAAATCTGGTTGTATGTCAGATCCGGGAAAAAATGTCTGTGGTAAAAAACTGAAACAGCAAACACTGACAATTAACAGCAGTACAATTCCGATAATAGTCCCGGCTTTATGATGCAGCAGGAAAGTAAGCATACCGCGAAATTTTCTGTATAATGGTGTATTGAAAATATTTGTATTGTCATCTGCCGTCTTAATCTTCAAATAATGTTCTGAATGAATCGGGACATGTACCAGTGCCAGAATCCAGCTGAGAAGCAGAGATACGGCCAATACGATAAATAAGTCGCGGGCATATTCTCCGGCCATATCCGGGGACAGCGAAACCGGCATAAAAGCTATGATAGCAATAAGGGTAGCTCCCAAAAGCGGACGTGCCGTGATATTAGCCGTGTGAACAAGTGACTGAGGCTTTTTCATACCACGCGCACTGTCAACCAAAATACCATCCACAACCACTATTGCGTTATCCACAAGCATACCCATGGCAACTATAAATGCCCCTAAAGACACTCTCTGAAGAGTTCCATCAAAGAAATATAGGACTACAAAAGATCCCAAAACTGTAATTACCAGTCCTGTTCCTATGATGACACCACTTCTGAATCCCATGGTAAGCATAAGAATAACTATAACGATAAGTACTGATTCTATAAGATTTACAATAAATGTATCAATGGCATCACTTACACGCTCAGGCTGGTAAAAAACCTTGTTGAACTTGAACCCTGACGGAAGTCCGTTTTCCAGCTCTTCAATCTTTTCGGCTACAGTCTTTCCGATTTTAGAATATCATAGCCTGATTCCATGGCTATTGCAATACCATAAGCCCTTTTACCGTCATATTTCATTTTGTTACGCTTCGGTTTCTCATAGTCCTCCTCGATATCAGCTATATTTCCAAGAGTGAACGTATTACCGTCATGGCCTTTCAGAACCAGATTTCTAATATCTTCCAGATCACGAAAGTTTCCGGGTACCATAACCTTCATACGCTCATCGCCACTATTAAAGAAGCCACTATATACTGTCCTGTTCTGATCTTGCAGTGTCATCAGTATTTCAATTGGAGAAATTCCCAGACGGGCCATTTCTTTACTGTCTATATTGATATTTATACAAGGTGTTGCAGTTCCATATATCTGGACATTTCTTATACCTTCTATGTTAATAAGTTCACGCTGAATGAAATTTGTGTATCGTATCATATCACTGTCTGAAAAACCATCAGCCGTTAACGTATAGAACATTCCATAGACAGCACTGAAGTCATCAAGTACCATTGGTACTGAGGCACCGGTAGGCAATTGGGTATGAACATCGACAATCTTTTTTCTCAATATATCCCATTTTTGTTCCAATTCGCCATTGGGTACAGTTGTTTTCAGAACTACCTTTATAAGAGACAGGTCGTTCAGTGATTTTGATTCAATATAGTCTATATCTCCCATCTGACGTATTGCCTTTTCAAGCTTGTCAGACACTTCCAGTTCAACCTGATGCGCAGTTGCACCAGGATACACAGTCATGACCAAAGCCTGTTTGACCGTTATTTCCGGATCTTCCATTTTGCTCATGGAGTAGAAAGACCATAGACCGCCGATAACGAGGAAAGCTATAAACAGTTTGATCAGGGCCTTGTTTTCCAAGGCATATTCCGCCATACTTTTCATAACATTCCTCCTATATTGGTTGATGACACTTCTTTCATTTCTTCCACGGTCTGCCCTTCAGACAAACTATGGATTCCGGTTATGGCTATTCTGTCGTGAGGTTCCAACCCTCTTACAAATGCCGTTTCTCTTTCTATCCGTATTAATTTAACGGGTGTACAAGCAGCCTTCCCATTATTGATCTTCCATACGCATGTGTTCCCTTTATCCTGAAATAAAGCCGATGCAGGCAATGATAATGATGGGGTTGTGCTTGAATATGCTAATCTTATATCTACATTCATACCGACTGACAGGACTTTGGTAAATTCTGCTGGTATGTCAAAGGAAACATTGTATAGTTGTCCGTTTGATGCATTGCGGTTTTGGGCTTTTAATGTTATTGCGGTAGATAGATTACCGCACACAAGTTCTGCATATATAAGATTTTTCAATCTGCTATAATCTTTTAATGCCATACTTATGTCCGCCTTGTACCCACCTTCCTGTTTCAGAAGCAAAACGGGCATTCCGGCAGAAACAATCTCTCCGCTGTTTTTGAAAATATCTGATATGAAACAGTCAAATGGAGCTTTTATTTCCGTGTATCTCAAAGCATCTTCAGCAGCATTGAACTTGGCCTCTGCCACTTTGTTTGCAGCAATGACTTTCTCATAATCGTTTGGAGAGACTGTGTTATTCTCAAACAAGGCTTGTATGCGTTTCGTCTCTTTTTCCGATTGTTCGAATACAGCTTTTGCAGCATTATACTGGACTTCAAAATCATGCTTGTCCAATGTTGCTATAATACTGCCTTTACGGAAACTCATTCCTTCATTTTCTGGTAAGAATGCAATCTGGCCATTGACCTTAAAAGCTATGGTCACTTCTTTCTCCGAATTTATAACTCCAGAGTATTTGACATACTCAACGCTGTCTTTATTTCCTACTGTTAATGTTTTAACCAGTACAGAAGAGCTTTCTTTTCTTCCTGAATCTGTTTTACAGGAGGCTGATGCAAGAATAATAATTCCCGCACTCAAATACATAAATAATCTTTTCATTGTCTTAAACTTTAGTTTTTGCAAATTTCATCAAACCCAATGAGAAACACGTTTCCATTTGCACATGCGGAATGTTCTAAAACCCTTTTTTTACTATGTGGTTTAGAATAGTAGTTGCTAGATAAGGGAAGATTATATTCATTTTTCCATTAAAAATGTTCTATTAGTAAGAAATTCTTTGATGGAAATATGGATACAATTATATTTGTAATAAAAAAAATATGAACCAATTTAAGAACCTGGATATAAGAATAGCAAAAGAATCTTATAGGCGATATAGATTATGTAGATAACGATTTTATTGTACTGGATGATCTCTCTAAATTCAATATTCCCAATGATTCACCCATCAGACTTGGTGCATTTACAATAAGTTTGTGTCTTAACGGACATATAACTACTGATATCAACATGATAAGGTACGACGTACAGCCGGGAGATATGGTAATAACACTTCCTAAAGATGTAATAGAACACAAGGATGTTTCGTCTGATATCAGAGGAATTTTCTTTATTGTTTCACAGCGTTTTATTGAAGAAGCTTTTCCGAAAATAGGAGAAATACTTCCAAATTTTTCTTTATATCCAAAAATACCCTAAAATTGAATTGACAGCAAATCAATGTTTCAATATACAGCAGTTTTATGATTTCTTTATCCAAAGACTTAAAGACCAGTCAGTATATAGGGATAAAATGATAAGCTCTATACTGCAGGCTCTGATTTATTATATCGCCGGATTATTGATAAACTCTGATAAACGGGAAAAAAAGGAGAGAAAAGAAGAATTACTGAGTAAATTTATTCAGCTGATAATAAAACACTACAAGGAAAACAGGACACTGGATTTCTATGCAGAAAAACTGTTTATTTCAACAAAATATATGTCAGATATTATAAAGAAGACCAGCGGACTGACGGCTCATGACTGGATAGACAGATATACCATTCTGGAAGCTAAGATTTTGTTACGGTCAACCAATAAGACAATACAGGAAATATCCAATGAGCTGAATTTCCCTAATCATTCGTTCTTTTCAAAATACTTTAAGCATCACATGGGTATGACTCCTAAGGCTTACAGGCAATCTTAAACATATAATATCTAGAAACAAAAACATATCGGGAAAACGAGCATACCGTAGCCGAGTCCCCATAACCACAGGCAAAGGAAATTCGTGTTCTTCCCGTACAAGCAAGGCCAAGCCCTTCGGGTTCGTGGAAAAAATCATCCTCGCCCCGGAGGGCTTGCGGTATTTTTTCCCGAAGCCTTGCATGTACGGAACACGACCTTTTTAAGCCTGTAGTTATGGGAACTCCGGCCCCAGAAGCCGGACTAACAAAAAATCAAATGTTATGTTACAGGCAACAAAGAACAAGTACACGGTGGAAACACTCAAACCACTGAACATTCTGTACGATCATGAACACCGGCTGACACAGCAGGACGTGGATATGGCCAACGGTTATGTGGAACTGATAGAACGGACACGCTCTGAAAAGATTCCGCAGGTAGGAGACAGACTCATCTATGTGGACAGATACGGGAAGTATTACGGCAACGCCCTCATTATGAAGATATTGAAAACAATGATGAAGAGAGCGGTCGGATTTCCATCTGTGAATGCAGTTTTCGACGACATGCGTCCGGATGCCGTCAAAATCGGGATGCTTCATTCGCGAGAAATCATTGAAACTGTTGCCAAAAGGCTTTCATTTTACAAGCCTGCGCATGTTGTGCTCGATCCCGTCATGATTTCCACATCCGGAAACCGTCTGATCAATGAGAATGCCATAATTGCCCTAAAAACAAAAACTATTCCCGCTTGCATCCCTTGTCACGCCTAATAAATTCGAAACGGAATTCCTATCCGGCATAGATTCGGCAGAGAATGGTTTTGTGCAAAAATCTGCAAACGAAATTATGAATATCGGCGCATGTGCTGTGTTGATAAAAGGCGGACATTTCTCGGATTCTTCTGTCACGGACTATCTATATGACGCAAATGGAAAAGAGTGGCAATTCCCCGGAACATACATCGACACTGCCAACACGCATGGGACAGGCTGCACGCTATCTTCGGCAATTGCCACCCGCTTAGCTTTTGGCGATTCACTTCCCGATGCCGTCAAAAATGCCAAAATCTATTTGCAAAATGCGCTCCTGCATGGAAAGGATGTAAAAACAGGAAACGGGCATGGACCGTTAAATCATTTCTTTAACCCGCAAAAACTTCAAATTCAAACAAAATGATCACCGTCACCTACAACGACAAACCGATGCAAATCGACGACAACACAAGCGTTGCCGCATTTATCGACCTCATAAACGTTGGCCAAAGCAATATGGCGATTGCCGTCAATGGCCAAGTCGTTCCTAAAAACGAAAGAACCTCAACTTTGCTAAACGACGGAGATTCAATATTGCTCATCAAAGCTTTCTATGGAGGCTAAACAATGTCATTCAAATTGATTGCCATCACACGAGAAGTTGTCGAAATCGATGAAAGTTGCCGAATTTGCAATTTAATCGATGCCGGATTCGACTATGTGCATATTCGAAAACCGGCATTGCAAAAAAAACGAAATGCAGCAATTCATCGAATCTATCCCAACTCGCTATTACAATCGCTTGAAGCTGCACGACCATTTCGATCTGGCCGACAAATACGATTTAGCCGGCATTCATCTCAACAGCCGCAATCGCACCGTCCCGACAGGATTTCAAAAAGCATGTCAGCAAATCATGCCACGCTATCGAAGAGCTACGCGACATCGACCGATTCGAATATGTGTTCCTAAAGCCCCATCTTCGACAGTATCTCAAAACAAGGATACAAAGCACGATTTTCCAAAGATGAATTGGAAAATTCTTCCAATCTAATCTCCGAAAAAGTAATGGCCTTAGGAGGTGTCGCCGACAAACACATCCCCTATCTGCAAAAAATCGGATTCGGCGGATGCGCATTGCTTGGCTACTTGCCGTGGGCCGACGACTATCTGTCGTTCGTACAAAAAATAAACTCTATCGTCAACCATGTCAAATAAATTTTTTATGCTGCAATTCATAACACACCCAACCGAGAAAATGACCATTTTGGAAGAAATTGAAAAAGTGGTTGCAGGAGGATGCAAATGGGTGCAACTCCGGATGAAAGATGCTTCGCGGGAAGAAATCATAGCGACGGCCCGTAACGCGAAAGATATTTGCAAAGCACACGATTGCATTCTCGTCATCGACGATCACGTCGACATCGCGAAAGAACTCGAACTCGATGGAGTGCATCTCGAAAAAACGACATGCCTATCGAAGAAGCGCGCCGCTATCTTGGTGAAGAATACATAATCGGCGCAACTGCCAATACATTCGACGATATTCAAGCTGTCCGCCATGCCGATATCGACTATATCGGCTTAGGCCCATTCCGCCATACCTTGACAAAAAGAATTTAAGCCCGATTCTCGGACTTGAAGGATATAAAAACATTATTGCCGAGAAAACCGCATCCGACATCAATTTGCCCGTTGTCGCCATAGGCGGAATTTCATACGACGACATTGAAGCGCTCATGGAAACCGGCATTAACGGAATTGCCATGTCCGGAAGCATTTTAAACGCAACAGACATGACGGCTCAAACACAAAAAATGATAGCATTATTGGAAAAATAATAGAAAACGATACTGATATGGACAATTTAATTATTGGCGAACGAAGTTTCTCTTCCCCCTTATTTGTGGGAACCGGCAAATTTTCTTTCAAACGAAGCAATGCTTGAAGCTATCCTTGCTTCCGGCTCGGAAATGATTACAGTCGCTATGAAACGACTTGACACAAACGACGCGGCAGACGACGACATGTTGCGCCACATCAATCGCGAGCATGTGCAATTTCTGCCCAACACTTCCGGCGCCAGAAACGCAAAAGAAGCGGTGCTTGCCGCCCAATTGTCGCGCGAATGCTTTGAAACGAATTTCATAAAGCTCGAAATCCACCCCGATCCCAAATACTTGCTTCCCGATCCGATTGAAACGCTTAAAGCGACGGAAGAACTCGCCAAATTGGGATTCATCGTGCTCCCCTACATCCAAGCAGATCCCGTCCTATGCAAACGACTTGAAGAGGTCGGCACTGCCGCCGTCATGCCGTTAGGAGCCCCTATCGGCACGAACAAAGGATTGCAAACTCGCAACATGCTTGAAATAATAATCAGCCAAAGCAATGTTCCTGTCGTTATCGATGCAGGATTGGGCGCGCCATCCCACGCGGCGGAAGCCATGGAAATGGGAGCCGATGCGGTGTTGGTCAATACGGCAATCGCCGTGGCCGGCAATCCGACAGAAATGGCACGTGCTTTCAAAATGGCAACGGAGGCCGGACGAATGGCATATCTTGCCGGACTCGGCAACCAATCCGATTATGCAGAAGCAAGCAGCCCCCTCACTTCATTCCTTCAATAACAAAATTAAAAAACTTCATCTATGGAACTGACCGATATCAACATCAATTCCTATCCGAGTTCGGAAAAAGTATATAAAAACGGGACAATTTTTTCCTATCCGCGTCGCGATGAGGAAAATCAACCTAACCCCACTGTAAAAATAGAAAATGGAGAAAAAGTTTTTCTATCCCAACGAGCCTGTCTATGTCAACGACACCAGCGGCGTCTATACCGACCCCGACGTTGCCATCGACCTTAACAAAGGCATTCCTCGCATCCGCGAACAATGGATTACGGCTCGCGGCGATGTCGAACGTCAAAACGGCATTTCTTCCGAATACGGGCAAGCGCGACTTAACGACAAATCGCTCGACGACATCCGCTTCAAACAGCAGCACGACCCATACAAAGCAAAAGCCGGCAAAAAAATAACACAAATGGCCTATGCACGAGCCGGCATCATTACCGCCGAAATGGAATATGTCGCCATTCGGGAGAACCTCAATAACGACGAGCTTGGCATCGCCACCCACATCACGCCCGAATTTGTCCGGCAAGAAATTGCGGCCGGCAGAGCGATCATTCCTGCCAACATCAACCATCCGGAAGCAGAGCCAATGATCATCGGGAGGGCATTCTCCGTAAAGCTCAACACAAACATCGGAAATTCCGCTCTATCCTCTGGAATAAAAAGAAGAAGTCGACAAAGCGATTTGGAGCTGCTATTGGGGCGGCGACACATTAATGGATCTTTCCACCGGAAAAATATCCATGAAACGCGCGAATGGATCATACGCAACTGTCCCGTTCCGGTCGGCACCGTGCCCATCTATCAAGCATTGGAAAAAGTCAACGGAAATGTGGAAAAACTCACATGGGAAATATATCGCGACACGCTTATCGAACAATGCGAGCAAGGAGTTGACTATTTCACGATTCATGCCGGAGTGTTGAAAGCCCATGCAGAACTAATCGACAAGCGCCTGACGGGATGCGTGTCGCGTGGCGGAAGCATCATGACCGAATGGTGCGTGGTTCACGATGAAGAAAGTTTCCTTTACACGCATTTCGACGAAATATGCGAAATTCTTGCGCAATACGATGTCGCAATTTCTCTCGGCGACGGCATGCGCCCCGGATCCATCCACGATGCCAACGATCATGCCCAGTTCCTCGAACTGGATGTTTTAGGCGAGTTGACAAAAAAAGCATGGAGCCACGACGTGCAAGTAATCATAGAAGGTCCCGGACATATCCCGATGCACAAAATAAAAGAAAATATGGACAAAGAACTGCGCGCTTGCCACGAAGCGCCATTCTACACGCTTGGCCCGCTCACCACCGACATTGCGCCCGGCTACGACCATATCACCTCCGCCATCGGAGCTGCCCAAATCGCATGGCTCGGAACGGCCATGATATGCTATGTCACGCCCAAGGAGCATCTCAGCCTTCCCGACAGAGAAGACGTCAGAAACGGCATCATTGCCTACAAAATTGCCGCCCATGCCGCCGACCTCGCAAAGGGTCTTCCCGGAGCCCAACTGCGCGACGATGCCATGAGCAAAGCCCGTTTCGACTTCCGCTGGAAAGACCAATTCAATTTATCGCTCGATCCCTGCCCGAGCAAAACAATACTACATCGAAAGCCACGGTTCGGACGACAAATTCTGCACCATGTGCGGACCTAATTTTGCGCAATGCGCATCACACAGAAAGTTTCCGAAAAAATCTGCAAATAAACATGTTTTCTGAAGTTTTAGAAAAAATAGACTGGGACGAGACTACCCGCCGCATAGCCTCCAAAACAAACAACGACGTTATCCGCGCCCTTCGCAAAGAACGCCTCGAACCGGACGATTTCATGGCATTGATTTCTCCGGCAGCCGAGCCTCACCTCGAAAAAATGGCCCGTCTGTCGATGAAATACACGCAAGAGCGATTCGGCAAAACCATCAGCATGTACATACCGCTCTATTTGAGCAATGCTTGCACAAATTTTTTGCGTCTATTGCGGCTTCAACCACAACAACAATATCAAGCGCACCACGCTCACCGACGAACAAATCGAGACGGAATGCAAGGCCATTCGCGCCTTGGGCCCGTTCGAAAATCTCCTAATCGTCACCGGCGAACATCCGGCAGTGGCAGGCGTCGATTATTTGGAGAACGCGCTAAAAATCGCCCGCCCATATTTCAACAACCTTTCGATAGAAGTGATGCCGCTCAAAGCGGAAGACTACTACCGGCTGACAAAATCGGGATTGAACGGCGTAGTATGTTTCCAAGAAACGTACCACAAAGCCCGCTACAATGTGTACCACCCCAAAGGCATGAAATCCATCTTCGAATGGAGGCTCAACGGCTTCGACCGCATGGGTCAAGCCGGAGTGCATAAAATCGGCATGGGCGTGCTTATCGGGCTGGAAGATTGGCGAACCGACGTGACAATGATGGCATACCATTTGCGCTATCTGCAAAAACACTATTGGAAAACGCGATATTCTGTCAATTTCCCGCGCATGCGCCCCTTCCGAAAGCGGATTCCAACCAAACGTGACCATGACCGATAAAGAGTTGGCGCAACTCACATTCGCTTTCCGGATCTTCGACCACGATGTCGACATTTCATATTCAACGCGGGAAAATCCGATATTCCGCGCCCACATGATGAAACTCGGCGTAACGTCGATAAGCGCGGGAAGCAAAACAGAACCGTGCGGATATGCCAGCACCCCCGAAGCATTGGAGCAGTTCCACGTCAGCGACGAACGGTCGCCCAAAGCCGTGACAGAAGAAATCAAACAGCTCGGATACGAAGCAGTTTGGAAAGATTGGGACAAAATTTTCGATTGAGCCAATCAATCGGCATCAATCGGAGCGGCAAAGGCATTCTGAATCATACAGCCTTTGCCGCTCTTGTTATATTTTTCTTGAAAGCACATTGACAAAGATTTAAGTTTGATTCGTAAAGAAAAAGTTGTATTTTTTGTATCGGTTACGGAAACTGCCGCAGAGGCGGATATTTGCGCAACCTGCATATTTTAGAAGGTGTTATTGATATCATTTTCTGTTCTCAAACTTCGCAACTTTGAAACAGCAGGAAAATGGTGGCAATAGCACCCATATAGTTGGTGTATATCTCCCTTGACAGTGGAATATATACGGACGAGTGTGGGGCTATTGTTTTATTCCTGCTGTGGTAGCGAAGACCCGAGAACAGAATAGAACAAATACAATCCCCACACCTTTTTTTTAGATGTATTAATGCTCTGGCTCGGGGATTGGCAGGCAAAAAATACAAACTAAAATGGACAGAAAACCATTATTAATGGATGCCGATGGCTACGGCAACAAAGAAGCCATGATGGACTATGTGATGACTTGGACATTGAAGCATGCGGCAGAAAAGTTTGAGAACGAAAAGCCGATACTCAACAAGTATTGCCGTGAAGTATTGTTCCACTTGCTCGGAATCAACGATTTCAAAAAATCAAAGTGAAAGAAGTGACAACCCGCCTGCAACGTTTCGGCGCTGACGTGACGGCAGAAATCACGCTTGAAAACGAAGCGGAGGAAAGCCGCTATGCCCTGCTGATTGAAGACAAAGCCTATACGTCGTTGCACGACGACCAATTGGCTCGCTACAAGAAGATTTTTGAGGAGTACTACAATGGCAGCAACTATGAGTTGCGCTATGCCGTAGTGGTTTTGCCCGACACAATGCCTGAGGCTACGAAAGAAGAAAGCAAGCGCAACGGGTTCGAGCCATTTTGTTTGGGCGACCTGCCGTTGAGCGACTGGCAGGAAGAATCTGAAAGCGATCTGTTCAACGAATTTTGGCTTCGCTACTGGGGATAGGAAAAATGTCGTTTTTTAGTAATTGACCCATTGATATCCGCTATACTTTTTAGCGGATATCAATGTAAATGAATAAAATATGAAAACAATAATTCATTTGGCATTGTTATGCATGGCAATGTTGATGTC
>VOFD01000568.1_pt1 | contig 20001 bp, 31 predicted proteins | sample 5384101 | NCBI WGS metagenome assembly VOFD01 (sample SAMN12384723, study PRJNA508395) | human gut metagenome | isolation source: healthy gut C | host: Homo sapiens
CAGGTAACAGAAATGGAAGAACAGGAAAGACTGACAATGGAATTCGTGAAATCGCTCATGGACAAGTCCTACACGCTGGTATGGGTGGACTACAACGACAATCTCGACAACTGCCGTGACACCATCCAGAAGTGTCTGGAAGAAAGGAGCTGTGAAAGTCTGTGGGAGAAAGTGGACGAATGGTACGGTGACGCCGAATGGGAAGCTGTCCGTGAAATCGTCTCAAAGCTGAAGGATGAATGTATCCGTTTCCATGATTTCGGGGAAGAGAAAGTGGACAAGTTCTTTCAAGAACACGAAGACGAAATCAGGGAAGAAATCTATGACAGAAACGACTCTGACACGCTGAAAGAACTTCTCAAAAACACGGATGACATCCCCGTGCGTATCGAGATGCTGTCAAACTACGACTGCATCAATTCCAACTGGCTGGAATCGCAGGAAGGATACCGGTACAAGGAATCCTATTTCGGGGATATGATAGACGCGCTGAACCTCAATCCAGCCAAAGTGAAGAAAATGCTGGTGGAGAAAGGCTACACGGTATATGGCCGGTTCCCCGACAAAAATACAGGGACGGCAAGGAACAGGTATCCTATGAACAGTTCTACCATGAACTCATCAACTCCTGCTGCGGTGCCAACCTGCTGACCTATATCGGCAAGGTAAGCCTGCAGGAACTTTATGATGCCGGATTCTCGCTTGGGGAAGTCATTATTCCCAAAGGCAACTGCTGCGGCATCTTCAGCTCCATGTACGGCGGTGGAAGCCTCTTGGAAATGGAACTCCTGAAAGATGTCAGACTGAAACTGGATTCCGCTTCCGTCTTCAGGGGTGACAGACTGGAGGAATTTCGGCTCTCACCCCGACATGCAGATCCTCTCTGTCAGGGAACGGAACAATAAAGGCAAGGTAAGATACACGGCCATGTGTTTCAGAGACAGGATTGAAGAACTGCGGAAGGACATAATCGAGGCCATCAGACAACTGCTTGATGCGCACGGCCTGAAAGAAATCAAATTACCGATAACGGAGAAGACCCCGTATGGATTATCTGGTTCGACGATAATGCTGATCCATACGAATGTTATGTTACGGGAATTGAGGTTACTGAGCAAACATCTTACCGTAACGGCAACAATAAAGGACAGTATGGAAGAGGTTTGCAGCCAGGCTCCCTTCGAACTCGGAGCCAGCAACATTGATTGGCTTAATCAGATGTACGAAGCGGTCAGGCTTCAACTTGAAAATACAAACGCAAACTCTTAAAACAAAAGACGATATGGCAACAAAAGTCAATATGGACAGACACGTCCGGGAAGGATGGACTGTCGGAGCGTTCATCAGGGAGCTGGCCCCGCAGGTGGAAATGATCATGAGCGGGCAAAGCTGGAGGGAACCGTTCAGAAACAAACAGGAACTGTCGGACTGGTGCAGGGACAACCAGCCCTATTACAAGAAAAGGATTCCCCGAAGTGAACAGCCATTTTGCAAGAATGTATAACCTCAAATAGAAACGGAAATATGAAATATCAAGCAGAAAATGCAGTGTCCAGCTACTTCTACTACATGTGGAATACCTGGTGCAAGGAAGAGTGCAGGACAGTCTTCAAGGAAATGTACCCACATTTTTGGGAAAAATGGAGTCTGATGACGGACAAGGGTGTCTTCGGAGCCGCCGAACGGTTCTATGCGGAACTGACGGACCATTACAGGGAAAAACTGGTGGAACGGGCCGTCAGCCTATATGACGGCAAGGCCAGGCGCAAACCCGGACGATTCCAGAATCAAAGTGTGCAGTGACTGCGGTTCATACAGAGATTGAGATACAGGCATGGGTGGACGTCAACACGAACGAATATCACAGTGACGTGGACGACGACATCTGGTGCTCCCGGTGCGCGGACAATGTGGAGACCTGCTCCAGACAATCCTTTCTTGAAAAGATGCAGGAATGGTGGAAGTCCAACAACACCGAAGCCCTTGAATACCTGACCGGACTCAAGGCGTCCGACTTCCCTTCAGCCAATTCCGGGCAGACATTCTCCGAGGCCGCCGACGAATGGTGGAACGGCAAAAACTATGACGAGAAAGGAACATATACCTGACAAACAATTAAAGACAACAGATATGGCACGGAATATCATTGACCTGATCTGCAACTCATGCAGTTGCGGCAAGGAAGAGGCACAGGAATACCTGGACGACGAGATAAGAAACCTGCAGGAACTTCAAGGAAGACAACGACCTGAGAAGCGAAGACTTCGAAATCGCGTGCAGCAACCTCGGACTCGACCAGGACTGGCAGATATATTTCATCAACCGTCTTGCAGGACTTTAATATCTACAACTATGACTTATTTTCAGAACATACAATCACTGGCGGACCTGAAGCAGGAATACCGCCGACTGGCAATGCTTCACCACCCCGACAAGGGTGGTGACACTGTCCTCATGCAAAAGCTGAACACCGAGTTTGAGAAACTTTTCGAGATATGGAAAGACAGGCCTGGTGTCTCCTCTGCCGCTACAGGGTATGAACACGACTTTCAGGGTGCCACCGCAAAGGAATACACCGAATACGTGTACAATGAATACCGCTGGAAAGGGCGCAACTATACCGGACAGTCCTCGCCGGAAATCACGGAACTGGTCAGGACATGGCTCAAGGAAACCTACCCGAGATATACCTTCTCGGTCAGCAGGGACGGATACAATTCAATCCTTATCCGGCTGATGAAAGCGGACTTCGAGGCTTTCACCAAAGAGTCCGGAAAGATACAGGGGAGACATCAACCACTACAACATCCAGGCATCGGACAGTCTGACCGACCGGGCCAAGGAGGTGATGACAAACGTCAGGGATTTTATGATGTCATACAATTTCGATGAAAGCGACCCCATGACCGACTATTTCCACACCAACTTCTATCTCACGCTCGGAATCGGCAGCTACAGACAGCCGTATCGGATGGAACTGTCGAAGATTACGGGAAAAGACAGTCCTGAAGTGTTCAGGCATCCCGAAGGAGCGGCACACAAGGCAATGCGTCAGGCACTGGGCAAGGCCCGTTTCGGCTTCATCGAGAGCCGGAGACATATCGGAGAAATGATACTCGGAGAAGACTTTTACGGCTCACAGGGAGAACATTATTTCTGGCCCAAGGAGTATTCAAGTGCGAAGACGGCACAGAAACGTATCGGAAAACTGGAGGCAGCCTGAATGCGCTGCGAACTGACAGACTGCAACGGCGGATACATACGTCTGCTCGGATATACTCCGGAGACGGAAAGCAGTCTGGAACGGAAAGGCAGGAATATGCCACGGCATACCGGAAGTGGGTGTCAGAACAAGGCACATCACCAAATACGGAACCATACACCAGAACATTTCAAATCCAATCAGACAGATACAATTATGACAAACAGGGAAATCATCAGAGAACTGAAACGCAGCGGCTACAGCCGGGTGGACATTGATACGGACAGAAGAACCGCAAAGACATTCTACACCTACTGTGGCGGGCTTCATATCAACGGTACGGGAAACCTGTCATTCCATATCGTACCTCCACAGGACAGTCTCGGACTGGGACGGTTTGCAATATGCGCCACCCGTAACGGGGAAAGCTCACAGCTGGGGACAGACGATGCCCCGTTCTTTTTCGGACGGCTGCTTGCCTTCCTCAAAGGTGAGAGAAAAAGAAAGAGATAATAGATGAAATATGTATTATAAGATAAAGGTTTCTGAGGCTATGTGAATCAAATCATTTTCTTCATGATATGATATTATCCAAGGCTTATTTTTTCCAATTTGCTTAACAATCTCGCTCATGTAAGGCCAATCAATTTCATAAAACGAATGACCATAAACGATAACCCGTTCTATATTAGACAGACCTTTGAAAAAATCCTGATTTACATTTATAATATATTCACAATCCTTTACTAACTCATTCATCCATGCAATTATTTTACTCCACGTATCTTGAACAAAAGGATATTGCCCTTCATCATTATATACCTCATCCGTATCTCTTGGATTATCATGACCAATAATATAATTTTTCTCAGAAAGACGAGAACCATGGATGTGTAAAATGTTTGATTGTGAAATCCCATATATTTTTTCTAAAGTTTCTGTATAGTTGAATGTCAGAAATTTACTACATGATGGTAAATCACGGATTTTATCTCCTACAGTTATATCAATACTATCCACCCAATCGGTAAAAAGCCTCAATAAATTCATCCAATACAGGTCTAAATATCCAATCAGGAGAATCTTCTATTGCAGCAATTGAACGTGTAGGATGATCATAATCAAACTCTTCATTCGGTTTGCAAAATTCAAGAATACTATCTTCATCATATTCGCCAAGAGCTTTTTTCAATGTCCCCCCATACATCCTGTTTATTACTAAAAAAATGTCCATAAGGTTGATTAACTGATGTCTTTTATTCAATATCAGCCATTGCTTAAAATTATAATAACTTGATTTGATACCACTGGCGAGATCAAACCCATTACCTATAACAAAAAGTGTATTCTGATCAACTCGTTCTAATTCAGGGAATAAACTATGCATATATAAAATACTTGTATCGTTTTTTTTGCTAAAAATCAATTTTTAATAAACTCAATGATATAACATACATTATAGTTTTCTGTTCAGTACCATCGCCAAGGGATAGATAAACTGGTTATAGACCTTGAGCTTCTTCAGATCCAGCACATACCCTGCATGATTGGTACAATCCGAATAGAAAAACACGTCTGTAAAACCCGCATGTTCCTTTATGATTTCACCTTCCAAAGGGAGCTCGTCCACATCAAACTCTTCCAGAGGCAGTTCCTCCAGGCGGGCATGTTCCCCATTGCCCAACACATTGAGGTTACGGTTGAACAGCACATATCCTCGCTTACTGTAATCCACGCGCATACCATACGGACGCTCCACAAGGAAAGCATCCGCAGCTTTCTTTATATAATCTTCCATGATTTTTCAAATTAGATTTGCAAAAGTACACCATTCCTTTGTCAAATACGAACAAATCAATGGGTTTCTCACCGACATACCTGCAAGAAGATACAACGACACACAACCTGTATATTTTATTTTCCTCCCTGCAAAGATAGTCCCGTGTCCAACGTACCCGGACAAGGTCAGGCCCCTATGGGGTTGGCTGAAAGAAAATCATCCTCGCCGGTGGCTGCGGTATTTTCTTTCGCCAAACCTTGCGGGTACGGTCACGGGACAGTCAGGCAGGTGAAAAATAAAAAATACCGGCTCCCGGAGCCGGACGTGTTTAACAGATAAAATACAATGAGTCATGAAAATCCTGAATGAAGAACATTTCCAGAATGTAAAGCGTTACGCCGAATCCATCGGTGACACATCACTCCAGAACTGTCTGGACAGACTGAAAAAATGGGAGGAGAATCCAAACCATCCAAGCGAAATCTCGCTCTATTATGATCATGCCCCGTACTCGTTCGGCTTCACGCAACGCTATCCAGACGGAAGCATCGGCATTGTAGGCGGTCTGCTCTATCACGGCATACCCGGACCAATCCTTTGCCGTGACACTTGAACCGTTCCACGGATGGCAGATACACACCTAAATGAGAGGCAATCGATAGTATTAACTTTATAAAACTCAATTGAATATGGAAGCGATTGGCAGTATTGGAAAGACAACAGCAGTTTGACTTCCAGAACAACGGAATCGAAGTAATGAACTTCGAGACACTTCAGCGTACCTACAAGGAAAACGACATCTACAACAATCCTGTGCAAGGTATCTATCACTACCAGGTCCTGCGGCGCATGATGGACATCTGCGAGAAGTACAATCTCGATTACGAGGTAGAGGAAATCTTCGCTGCCCAGAACAGAAACAAGACACAGCCGGGAGTGAGCATCCTCCCGCAGGTGGAACAGACACTTGGCGAAAAAGCAGTGGAAGCCCATATCCTGCGCCGTATTTTCGCGACTATCCGGATCAGGGATTGGGAGACGGACGAGCTGACGACCACACTGGTCGTCGCCTACCACCAGGACGGCATACAGGCAGCCATAGGCCCCTGCGTGAAGTATGCCATAACCAGTGTATCCTCTCGCCGCAAAGGAGCATCTGCAATTACGGAAAGAAGAAGGTGACAACGGAAGGGGTCTTCGAACCGTGGACGGCTGGCTGGCCAATTTCAAAGTGAACATGAACGAGGACATCGAGCGGATACAGCGGTTGAAACGCCGGATTATTCCCATGGAGGAAATCTACCTGTACATAGGCCTGTTGACCGCCTTGCGCGTCTTCCACGACAGTTCGGACAGGAATCTGTCATCCACTGTAGAAACCTATCCTTTGAACCAAGGGCAAATTTCTATCTTCACGGAAGAGGTGCTGAAACTGGCCATGAGCAAGGGACAGATTACCGCATGGGATTTGTACAACGTGGCCACTGAAATATACAAGCCTGGAAAAACGGACTTCCCGGCACTGATTCCGCAGAACGGAGCAATGGCGGAACTACTGCTTTCCCGTCTCTCTGAAGAGGTGGAAGTACAGGATGCCGTTCCGATAAACTGACATGCAAGCAAATTCTCAAACCCAAAGAAATAAGGGAGAACCTGACAGTGATAACAACTGAAAGATTCTCCCTTTTTTCATTTACTCTTCAAAAAGCAGCATGAATTCCACCTTCCTTCTCCGTTCGATGCTCGGAACCACTTTTCCTTTATAGCACCTGAAAGAGACATATTCCTTGTAAATATTGCGGTCTCCCGACTCCAGCTTCTTTAACAGACGGCTTTTTCGGTCTTTTCCCATAGCCTTTTAATCTGTAGGGTCCGACATTATATGAAAGGACTGCTGCCAACAAAGAATCACGCCCCAGATAACTGAACATGCGGCACAGCTTACGGAGGTCTTCCCTCAGAATGGAGTCTCCCTGCGCTTTGGAGATGCTGTTGGTAAACCTCTCCCCGGGAAGAACCTTGTGACCCCACCCGACATAAGGCCAGTGTCTTTTTTCTCCATGCCAACCCTCGAACCGCTTGACACACTCGACCGCAAGACTGAACCTGTCCGGACTTACCTTTACCGGATTCTCCGCCCTTGAAGGCATACCCGAAAAAAAGACCGCAGCGGAAAGCACCGCAAACCATATTGCTTTTAACTTCATCATAGGCAGGACCGGCTTAGTAATTGTGACCGGCAATTCCTTGCTATCCGCAGTCACGACGGAATCCTCGTCCTCCGCCTCGTTGTTGAAATCAAAAGTCAATTGGATAAAGCTGTGCCGGTTCGCTGTTGTCCTCGAAATAGATGTCTATCGTCTGCTGATCTTCGCATTCAGAAGTGTAGTATAGCCTGAACACCTCCCTGTCAAGCGGATATCGGTCGTTGGGCAGCAGCACCATCCCGTCATCCATGCGCAGCTTGCCTTCACCGTCAGGCTGGAAATAGCGGATGGTATAGCGGGCGTCGGAGAACCGTCCTTCCCGTTTCAGTTCACAGCGGATTTCCACGGTCTCACCATTCACAATACTTGTGGGAACCGGCATGGTCTCCACCTTGAACGGGTAAGACTGCTGTACTTCCATTTCATCAGAACAGGCGGACAACAGCAAAACCGCCAGACCCAGGAACAGGACTGCCACCATTCCGGCCAATCCTCTTTTTTTATTCATTGCATTCATATTCTATCAGATTTTAATACGTTATACTTTATTCGACACTTACAGGAACTTATGTTGCAGGTATTCATTCAGGTCCTTGTAGCCTTTATACAAAGAGGAACAATCCACCAGTTTATCCGCATAGCGTTTGCGGAGTGCCTCCAGCGTGCGCCGTCCGGCTTCATCCCGATCCAGATAACAGTTGACCCTCTCGTACCTGTCAAGAATAGGGAACGAGCGTTCCAGCAATGACACCGAGTTCAACACAAGATAGTCGTCTCCATATCCCAGACCGAGTTCCAGCCACGAAAGGCAGTCGATAAACCCCTCGAAGAGGTTGCATGTGTCCGAACCGTTATCCATCAGTGAAATGTCCTTAGGTGACAGGCTGGCCTTGAAAAACCGGTTGCGCAACTCGTATCCGTCGCTGACATTCCTGAATCCGATGGCGAAATACCGTTTCCCGTGCAAGGTATATCTGACTTCCCGACAGTTCGGTACAGCCACATCGCTGCTAATGCCGCGTTCCGCCAGATATTGGAGCAGGACTCTGTTGTATAGCGGTCCGAACTGTACATTCGTGAAACTCTCTTTCTTCTTGATGATATCCTCCCTGTCACTCCCATCAGTGCGGGAAACGGTCTTGTGCTCGGGGGCGAGACCGCCCCATGTCTCTGTGATGAACCTGGCCTGCGCCTTGAAATCCCCGCTGCCGATAAACTCCCCGGCAAGGTTGAATATGTCACCTCCCTGTCCGGTGCCGAAGTCATGCCAGATTTCCTTTCGTACATTCACCTGGAACGAGGCGGTGCGTTCCTCCCGGTACGGGGCCAGATACCAGTATTCGTCACCCCGTCTTCTTGCCGGTTCATATCCCATCCTTGCCAGAAAAGCGGTGATAGGGATAGCTTTTTATCTCTTCTATAGTCATAGATGGTACAGTTTTAATGGATAATGAATTTCAGTCCCAATCCGAATTGGGTTGTAAACAGATTCTGAGAACTTCCCCACAATACACGTTCCCGGATAGCGGCAAGAAGGACGATGCGGTCTGTCACGTATGCCTCAAGTTCCAGGGTTATCGCGCCGCCATAGACAAACGCATCCTTGGCGAGCAGCCTCGAGCCGTCAAACAGTATCCTCTCTCCCCAATTCACGGTTTCATAGCCGGCCAGTGCGGAACCGCCGACCGAGAGGAAGACCGTCCTGGTCGGGTCCGACAGGAATTTCAGGTAATAGCCGCCTTCTGCCGTAAATTGTGCGCAGGGCACATTCACGTTCCGGTACCCGTAATTCTTCATCAGATACTCGGTGCCTATGACCCAGCGGTTGGCTTTTGGTGTGTATCCGGAAACGGCAAATCCGGTATAATAATTCAAGGGGGACTTCGAGCCGTTCGCAAATCCTCCGCGCAGTTCCACGCCCTTCATTCCGGGCAGATACCGCTGGGCATGTGCCCGCCCCGGGAACAGGGACAAGCGACACGGCTGTAACGAATAGGAACAGATACTTCTTCATGGCTACTTTACTTTAAGTTCGTTTATAACTCTGGCTCTCACGATATCTTCACTTTCCACGGTGAAGGTCTGGTGTCTGCCACCGCCTTTCTCGTGCATCTCCACCACCAGTACCTTGTCCGAGGGGATGGTGAATTTGTCGAAGACGAAAACGGTGCGCCCGTCCTTTTTCCCCGCGACGGACGTTACATAGTCGTAAGCACGCAGTGGGAATATCACCTGCTCCTGAATGGCGGTACGTTTCATCAGTTTTTTATCCACAATTTTGAATGTCACGAAATCCACCTCATAAGGCACGTTGGACCGGTTCTTTATCTGTGTATGAAAGTACAGCAGCCCGTTGTGCGTATAGAGACCGCGGAGCAGGTACTGGATGCCGAACGCCTTGCTGCCGATATGCTTGATGTGCCTTTTGTTGTCCTTGTGGACGGACTTCGAGATGAGATATACCAGTTTCGGAGATTCGCAGCCCAATTCCTTCAGGTAGATGTCAAGGGCGTTGTTGGGGCGGTTCACCTTCACTTCCGTCATGAATGAAATCCTTCATCTCGATATTCAGCAGCAGCGGCTCTTCCGCATACTTCACATTGAAGGTGTAAAAACTTCCGCTTTCGGTAATCACGGACATGTTGGTTTCCTCACGGAAGTCCTTCACGGTGGCCTTTACACGGATGACATTTTCCGCGCCGTCCGCCTTGTCTGCAATGAGGTTCGGCGAGCCGAGGTCCACATAACGCACCGAAGACGGGAAGATGATATGCGTGGTCTTGTCGTAGGTCACTTCCAGACCGTAGGGAGGCACCATCCTGTCAAAGGTCAGTTTACGGGTCAGGCCGTGATAGAGGTCGCCGTCTTCCTTTTTGGGGATACACTTCCTTGACCGGTGTGATTCCTTTGTTTACTACCGCTGCACTGTCGGTTTCAGTCTGGGCAAAGGCGCCCATGTTGCCCCCATGCAAGGGCAAGCATTACAAAAAACTTTTTCATACCTCTTGAATTTTAATGGATTATTATTGGTTGTCTTTCTGGTAAAGCATCAGGGTGTAACCCGATTTGAGATGCACCTTCTTCTTCACGCATCTTCCGGGAGATGTACTGGGACACGCCCTGGATGGCTCCCTTGCCGAGTTCGGAAAGCAGCTGGTCCTTTGCCGACTGGTTGGTGATGGAGATGCTCGTGCCGAGGTTCTGCCCCAGGTTGGCCGCCACCTCCTTGACGGCGCTCGCTTCCATCGACCCCGGAATGAAGATCCCGCCCTGCCCGTCGTTGTCATATACGGTGAGTTCCACGGGGATGATGGTACCGCCATATTCCACCTTGAAGGATATTGACGTGAAGCCTTTCTCCCTGTATGCGCCCTTCTCCGATGAGCAAGGAGTTTTTGGGAAGGACATGCTTTCCTACACGCATCGGTTCTTGCAGTCTCATCCTCACGCCCTGACCGCTGATGACGGTCTGGTCGCCATGCACGCAGGCTCGGATGGTGTTCCTTGCATGTCTCGTTTCCGGCTTTGCCCACGGCGGTATGGAATCCTGCGTTTCCGTCCTGCCCAAGCCGCGCAAACAGCATAGAGTCGCTGACGGGTTGCGGAAGCGACGATACCACCGGCACGGATACCTGCCCCATGGGAACGGCTTTCGCTTTCCTGCCGTTGGAAACGCTTTCCGCATCCTCCCGGCTTTCCGTTCCCGTATTGCCCGGTGTGTATCTGGCAGCCAGCTCGTAGGATTTCTCCAGCAATGCCACCTGCTCCTCGTAGGTCATCTGTGCGGGTTGCTGCATGGCGGCAGCCTGCCTGAGTTGCTCCACCTCGGCTTTCAATGCCTCCTTTTCGGGGTCTTCCTCCGGGGTTTCATAGAAACTGCCGAGCGTGGCGTTGATGTCGTTGTAGGCGGAATGGGAAGAGGAGAAAGTATCGCTTCCCCGATAGCTTCCAACGTTACGTCCGGATGTGCCGCCGCTTGGGCATTCCGGTGCGGATTCAATCTCCACGGCAGGAGGCTCCGGCTCATCCGCCATCGCCGAGAAATCCTCCAGCGTGCGCATCTTCTCCTCCTCCCTGCGTCTCATGTCCGCCTGCTCGTAGGCCGTGATCTTGTCCGCCTCGATACCCGCCCCTCTCGGGTCGGGCAGCTCGGTATTGAATCCGGCGTTCTTCTCCTTTTCCTGCCTGTCCTCCTCCGACGGGGCGAAAATCCACCACATGCAGCCGATGAACAGCAGGAACATCCCGGCAAAGACCAGGTATTTCCTGATTTCCTGCCGATTTTTCAATTTGTTCGCGTCATTACTCATTGCCTTGTCTGTTGAATTGGTTAAAAAACTCTTCCATCTCACGGATTCTCCTGTCCGGAAGCGTGTCTGCCGGAACAAAGTCCGGGATATCCAAAGCTCTATCTCGATGACCTCCTGCCTTGCGTCCTCCCGGCCGATGTCATAAATGGCACGGAAAATCATATAGAAATTCCCGACGGCGAACAGGCTCGCCAGCACCACGACGGTCATCACTCTCTTTTTCGGACTCAGCCCGGCGCACAAGCCGCGCAGTTTTTCTTTCGGCCAAATCCCTTGTTTTTGCAAAATCCTTTTCATACATGTTGAATTTTAACGGTCATACACTCTTATATCCCTGTTCTCCACCACGCGGAAGGCTTCGAGGATGAAACCGTGCGGGTTGTTGTCACTGCGTGTGGAGTTGAGTAGCCTGCCGCGTGTGACGAGGCTGCGCTCCGTCACGCTCTTCTCCCGGATGATGGAAAGGCGGGCATACGTCACCACCTCATACGGATAGGTGTCGAAGTCGCATTTCACGCTGTCAATCCCGATCCGCTGGTTCATGTTGCCGGAGATGACGCGGTTGTAATAGCCCTGCTCCGCCAGATCCCGGTAATGGGCATAGGCGGAACGGTCACTGAGGAACATGGCGCGTTGGATATTGCCTTCGATGGCGCCCTTGTCCGGTGAAAGCGTGAAAAACAGCTCGTGGAAACGTCTGACATGCTCCCTCGCCTCCACGGGACGGTTCTGTTCCAGATCCTGCGAAAGGGCGAGCATCAGCGATTTCCCCTCGTCCAGCACATAGATTTTCTGCCGCTGCGCCTCGGCAAAGCCGTAGGCTTTCCATACGGAGAAACCCACGAGCAAGGTACAGGCGCAGAGATAGACAATCCCGAACAGACGCAGCTGCCTGAAACTGGTCTCGATATTCTTCAATGATTTGAATTCCATTTCAATGTCGTTTTAATGTGATTACTTGATAAGCCTTCCGGCGATGTTGCCCACTGCCGCCCCTGCCGTGCCTGCCACGACCGAACCGGTCTTGGATGCCGCCTGGCTCACGTTCTTGCCGTAATTGCCCGCACCGCCTCCGGCCTGGATGATCCAGTTCGCCACTGTTGGAATGGTGAAATACCCGATGATGCCGATAATGAGGAAAGTGATGTAAACCCCCGGTTGGAGCTGTCCGGGGATGAAATCAGGGTTGGCAAGCCGCTCGATATCCCTCTGTAGCATCAATACCTGGATTCTCGCCAGCACACTGCTGAACAGGTCGCTGACAGGAAGCCAAAGGTAGATGCTGATATAGCGGACGAACCACTGGCTGAGAGAAGCTTGGAAACCGTCCCAGCAAGAGATGGCGAAGGAAACCGGACCGAGTATCGAAAGGACTATCAGGAAGAATGTCCTCAGCGTGTCGATGACCAGCGCCGCCGCATTAAACAGAAGTTCCAGCAGTTCCCGGAAGAAATTCTGTACGGCCCTTTTCATGTTGTACATGGCTCGGTCCACATACATTCCACAGGCTTCTATAGCGTCCAATGCCCCCAATTCGTCCAGTTTGTTGTCAAAAGGCTTCCTTATCCACCAAGTAGGCCGTTTCGGGATTGCGTTTCATCGCCTCCACCTCCAGCTTGTCTTTCTGTGCCCGGTACTCGTTCATGTCAAAGGTCTGGCTTTCGAGAATCGTATGCGTGCCTTTCACGACCGGTGACAGGATGCTGTTCAGCGTACCCAGTACAAGTGTCGGAAAGAACATGATACAAAGCCCCAAAGCGAACGGACGGAGGAACGGGAACACATCCACTGGTTCCGCCCTCGCCAGCGACTGCCACACCCGGTAAGCTACATAAAACAGGGCTCCCAGCCCCGCAAGCCCTTTCGCCACGCCCGTCATCTGCGAGCATAGCGGCATCATATCCGTGTACAGGTTTTGCAGGACCTGATGCAGGTTGTCAAAATTTGCTGCCAACAATACCATAAGCGTTCGGATTTAGGATTACCAATAACGTTCGTTCGGTGAGCCGTAGAGTGCCATCACGCGGTCAAGGTCGTTCTGCTTCTTGGCGCGCAGGTAGGACACCCCGATGTTCTTGTTGGTGTAATACTGTACGAGGCTGCGGTATTGCATCATGTCTGTGTAGCAGCGGTCGATGATATCCATCCGCTCCTTGTCGTTCATCGACAGGCCGTTCTCGTTGACCACCGTCTTCAGGTCATTCAGCAGGTGCGCACTCTCTTCAAGCAGTTTGGTATATCCGAGGGCGATGGCACTCAGCTCCTCCGGCGTGAAGTAAGGGTCGCTGAGCATACGCTCGAAGCTGGTCACATAGATGTCCGTGATGTCGCCCACCATCAGGATGGTCTGCTGCACCTTGCGGGCATCACGGACAAGGTTCTTGACCTTGCGAAGCCCGTCATAGAATTCTTTGCCCTGTTGGTAGATCTTGACGGTTTCCTGAAAATTGTTGAGCATATTGCTTGCGGTTGAAGACGTATGCACAATGTTTTTCGCGGCATTGATGATGCCTTGGGCAAGATTGGTCGGGTCGGTCACAACCCATTGCGCTTTCGCCGTGAGGCCGGCCAGAAAGCAGCCCATACACAGCATGAGGATTTTCTTTTTCATTGATGTTTCTGTTTTTAATTGTGAATAATTCTGTAAAAAGTCAGATTCCCATTTTCCGTCCTTTGGACGGCGGGTTACGGAGGATAGGCTTGTGTACCGGTCTCGGACGGTCTACCTCTGCCACTTCCCGTGTCTGAGGGATGCGAAGAATTCGTCAGCATACGGTCTGCGGCTGGTAACCCGGACTAATCTGTCATCCAGTTCTTTGTAGGCTTTCTGTGCCTGACGGGATTGTTCTTCCGGGGCTGCGGTCTTGTCAATACCGTATTTGATTAGAAAATCCGGTTGCACATTGATAAGGTCGTTTGAAGCATCCGGTGACACGGCGATACGTCCCAATTTGTAAAGATCCCGGTTAAGTCCCTCAAGATAGAAGTCCGGTAGACGGACTCCGGGGATATTCTCGACCGCCTTTTCAGCCGCCGCGCACATCTCAGCTTCTATACGGGGAATGTTCATCCTGACATCAGGCTCAATGCAGCAGTCATCCCTGTCCATCAGATAGCTTTCGAGCCATTCATAGGTACTGCATTTGTCCTCAATGCCATAGCGCAGTTTGACGTAGGTCGATGGCACCATGTTGTATGAGGCGAGTTCGCATAGTTCAGATACATCCCGGCTCTTTCTCTGGAAGTCCAATATTCTTATTGCGGATATTACTTCACTATGTGGCGGGCGTTCAATTCTATTCATCGGATATTTCGTACATCCCCAATCATGCATAATGGTGTACATTGCGAACAAACCATGCACTGATGTGGCTTCCCATGGTGGGATATCCGTCAGTTGAGAACCGTGTTTCGCCATAAATGGAGTATCCGTCAATACATCCATCATAGCTACGGATTCCTTGTTCATCGTTGATATGGGAGAAACAAAGGGTTCGGATTTCGCTATCAGCAGGGCAATCTGTTCAATAGCTTTTTCCGAATGACTGTACTCCCGGATAAGCTTTGCAAGTTCCCCGTGATTGTACACACCGGCAAGACGTTTGGCTTTTTGAGCAATCTCCTGCAATTCCCGGTAGTCCGGTTCCCGGAAGCGACCGACAATCCGATGTCTTATCCATTCGGTAAATTTCATGTCTTTCTTGATTTTTGAATGTTACTTACTGTTACGTTTGCTCTCTGCGAGCTGCCTTATTGCAAGCTCTATATTGCCGCCGAGCCTCTCCGTAAGCCGCATGAGTTCAAGTTTTTCGGTTTCCTCGGTCGTGTAGCACACATACTCCTCAAGTGAGACCTCCGTGGCATAGACCGCCGACTGCGTACCGCCCAGACCAATCCAGACTTCCTTGTATCTCCGGGACGGATTGTTCGCCATGTTGATGGAAAGTATCTGCGCCCGCTCCTTGTCGGTCAGGCCGAGCAACGCCTGGATCTCATCGAACTTGTTCATATACTTGCGCTGGTCAAGCAGAATCTTACAGTCACTGTTATTGATGATGGTCCCCTTGACAATAGGAGAAGAGATAATGTCCTCCACTTCCTGGGTTACGACCACGGCCTCGCCGAAAAATTTTCTGACGGTCTTGAAAAGATAGCGGATGTAATTGCTCATATTGGCGGATGCCAATGCCTTCCAGCACTCTTCGATAAGAATTATTTTCCGGATACCTTTCAACTTGCGCATCTTGGTGATAAAAGTCTCCATGATAATGATGGTGACAATCGGAAGCAGCACTTTGTTATCGCGTATGTTGTCCAACTCAAAGACTATGAAGCGTTTATTCTGTAAATCAAGCTGTTTGTCCGAGTTGAGCAGATAGTCATACTCGCCGCCTTTGTAGTAAGGCTCCAGTACATTGAGGAATCCCCATACGTCAAAATCCTTCTCACGGGTGCGTTTCTTTTCCAGGATATCCTGATATTCGTCACGGATAAACTCATAGAAGAAATTAAAAAAAGAAGGTTTTATGCTGCTGTCCTTGCGTATCTTCTCCAGAAAGAGATTGACCGCATTGGATAGTGCCACCTCCTCGGCACGTGTCGGCGGTTCGTCATCACGCTTCCACAAGGTAAGGATAAGCGTTTTGATGGACTCTTTCTTCTCGATGTCGAAAATTCCGTCTTCCACATAGAAAGGATTGAAGGCGATGGGATTATCCTCCTCGTAGGTGAAATAAGATCCCGTCCTCGCCGTGTGTCCTCGCGTGGATCAGGTTGCACAGCCCCTGGTAGGAGTTGCCGGTATCCACCAACAGCACGTGTGTCCCTTGCTCGTAATATTGCCTTACCATGTGGTTGGTAAAGAAGGACTTGCCCGAGCCGGACGGGCCGAGGATAAATTTGTTCCTGTTCGTGATGGTGCCGTTCTTCATCGGCAGGTCGGAGATGTCCAGATGGACCGGTTTTCCGGTCAGGCGGTCCACCATGCGGATGCCGAACGGGGAAAGGGAGTCCTTGTAGGAGGTTTCCCCGACGAACAGGCACAGGGCCTGCTCGATAAAGGTGTAGAAACTCTCCTCGGACGGGAAATCTCCGGCATTGCCGGGTATTGCCGCCCAGAAGAGGGTCGGCACATCCACCGTGTTGTGGCGCGGCTTGGCCTCCATCAACGCCAGTTGGCTGCCCACATCGTTCTTGATGCGCTTGAGTTTTTCCCGGTCATCGCTCCATGCCATGACATTGCAGTGCGCACGGATGGAGGTCAGCCCCTTGCTGTGCGCCTCGTTCAGATACTCCTCGATCCATTCCCGGTTGATCTGGTTGGAACGGCTGTAACGGGAAAGAGAATGCATGTTCCTTGCGGTCTGCTCGAACTTTCCTGAGAATTTCAGCCGAATCGTCGATGAAGAGGTACTGGTTCACCACATGGTTGCAGGTAAGCAGGATGCCTATCGGTGCGGCAAAGGACAGCCGGCAGTCGCTCCGGTCTGTCGAGAGCCTTTCATAGCGGCAGTCCGTGGACACACCTGACGGCAGGTCTTCCGGATCGGAAAGCGTATGAAGGCACAGGTAGTTGTCGCCTACCTTCATTTCCCCCGCACCGAGCGAGAGGTCTTGCAGGCAGGTAGCATCTTCCTGCGAGAGCGAAAGTATTTCTCGATGATGCCCGCCGAGGTTTCCGTCCCGGTTATCTCCCCGTCCGTCAGGTGTGATACGGAGCAGGCCGCTGTCGTTCACGATGCGCTCGAACTGGCCGCAGCACTCCATGAAACGGGTGACGGTTTCCTTGTCCTGCATTTCCTTGGGGATAATGAATCCCCTTGTAAGTGCATTGAAACTGCTGGTTGTCCGGCTGCGTTCCTTCGTGGTTTTCGTAAGGAACAGGTAACAGGTATGCTGCAAATACGGCCGCTCGTTGAAATGCCGCTCGAAGCTGAGGCTGAGGAAACTGATGCCGTTCTTGCAGATGTCAGGCTTGTAACCCTCTTCCACGAAGAAGTCCTGCTTGTGCACGATGCTGTAGTTCGGCAGCACCTTGACCGCTTTCGCCCAGGTGGAATGCATGGCCTCGTACTCGGCACGTGTCAATGTGAAAAGTTCGGGCAGTTCCACCCTGTATGCCACGGTGATGTCCGCGTCCTTGCTGATGATACAACCGCCTTCCACGGCCAGGAGCGGGAACTTGCTTTCCAATGTCGCTGTTTTCATTACGTTTCTCATGCTTTTCTGTTTTGACGATTGAAGAAAACAACCGAAGGAATTTTCTCCGGTTGATGATGTAGCGGGGATGGTTGTGCAACGCCCGGAGTTTCATAAGGCCCCATTCGCCGTACTTCGTGTTCATCAGGAAGGTCGCCCAGACCAGCACCGAGGCGGAGATGGCCCCGAAACCGATGCAGATCCACTGGCCGATACCTGCCATGTACATGATGACGAACACCACGAACAGGGCAAGCAGCCCTCCTGCAAAGATGAACAGGTACTGGCTCTTGAGCCCTTTGAACTCCGGGCTGCGCCCGATTCCCTTGTTGATAGGATACTTCGCCATGTTACAGGAAGAATGAGCGTAAGATGGTGGCGGCGACAATCAGGAAGATGCAGGCACCGAACCAGCTGGCGGCGGTCTTCGAGGTGTCCGGGTCGCCCGACGAGAACTTGGAATAGACCTTCACGCCCCCGATAAGACCGACAACGGCTCCGATGGCGTATATCAACTTGGTGCCGGGGTCGAAATACGAAGTGACCATGTTGGTCGCTTCGGTAATGCCACCGATACCGTTACCCTGGGCGAAAGCCCCCACTGAAACAAGCAGCGTCATGGCTGCCAGAAAGAATCTTTTTTTTTCATGTGTCGAAACTTTTAATTAGTGAGACAAAAAATCATTTCGACTGCGAATATATAATGCTTAATTCATTGATTTACAAACTGTACGACCTGTGACACCATATGACATCACGTTACATCGGCAAGGGGTTTTCAACCATTCAAAAAGGGTTTTCCCGGCAATATGAAACAGTAAAAACAGGATAAGGAGAAAGCGGCATTTCATTTCTTCCGGCAAAGATAGCCCCGTGTCCCGGGAAGCCCGGCAAGGCGGCTCTGCGGGCTGGTTGCCGTGAAATAATCATCCTCGCTGTGCTTGCGGTATTTTTTTCACGGCAAGCCTTGCGGGATTCCGGACCGGTGCGGAAAAGCCTTCAGGAAATAAAATACTGTTCGGTTTGAATGGATATATAAAACAAAAAACAGAAGATAACATGGAAACAAGAAACAATCAGACAGTGGCTTTCACGGGACACCGTAAGGAACGTATTCTGCAAAGGTTCGGAAACGATCCCCGGATACTTGCACAAATCAGGGAAACTGTGGCTGGAATGGTATTGCCTGAGATATCTCGGATGGAAAAAAGACCAACGGAACAATGGTGTTCCGGGACATGTGGCATTCAAGTGGGGATGACTCGGACATCCCGATATCCTGCTCTGTAAAAAAGAGAAGGACGGCACCTGTCTGCCGGTTCTTCCTGTTGTAGTAGAGTTGCCTGACAGTGAACCGTCCGGACGGCTGGCGTTGTCAATGCGGCGGTTAAAGCTTGATATCGGATTATATATAGGAAAAATATCCGGTTGTATTATCAGACTCCCGGTTACAAGGATGAACCAGTCTGCGCATTTGTGGCGGACTTTCAGAAAGATGACATGAACGGAAGTGCGATTTGCGACCTGCTTCTTTATGAGAACTTCCAGTCCGGAAAAGATGAACGGTTTTGTAATGGATGCCATACATGGGTAATAAGAAAACTTTATACCGGCATTTGTGCATTAATGCTCCCGCTTCATTCCCCATACCAAAAAGCCATTTTTATTCAATGGAAGATAATAAAAATGGCTTTTTGATATAAACAGAATTTTAAATTATATCAGCACCCGTTTCCTGCTGCATCTTTACGCTCCTTCTTTTTCTCTTTTTGCAGCTTTTTTCTTAGCCTCCATTTCCGCCATGATCTGTTTCAGAGGCTTGACCGTTTCCGGTTCCTCACGTTTGAACCGCTTGAAATAGATATTCTCTATGAACTGTGGAAGCGGAGCTTTCCACAGCTCCTGTCTGTGGTTGTCAATCTTGCCGAGTTTGTCAGGATTCAGTCCCATCCCGGGCCATCTGTACCTGCCTGTCTGAAAGGCGGTGACGCTTCTGCGCCACCATCCATTTTTCCAATATCGCCTTTGTTACTGCCATACTCAATCAATTTATTACAAAAGTAAGACTTATAAAGGTATGAACATCTGATTTTTATCGTAAAATCTCCTTAGAATGAAAATTTCAGGCATATTTGTTTATATCGAATACCTCTTTGTTCTTGGATATGGCCTTTCGCTTTGAAAGTGGCTTACCGGCTTCATCCAGATATTCATTGATCAGACTCTCTATTTTCTGCTGACAACCGATTTCATTTTCCAATATATTCAAAATTTCCGTACCGGAAAGCTTGTGATAAATGGTCA
>VOFD01000764.1_pt1 | contig 20001 bp, 21 predicted proteins | sample 5384101 | NCBI WGS metagenome assembly VOFD01 (sample SAMN12384723, study PRJNA508395) | human gut metagenome | isolation source: healthy gut C | host: Homo sapiens
GTCGAAAACGCCGACCATTGGAGTGTTGGGCATGATTGCCTTGCATGCGCGGATGCCCATAAGGTTTGCCGGGTTGTGCAGGGGTGCAAGATCGTTAAGGCTCTCGATGGTTTCAAGAACTTCATCGGTGAGCAGAACGGATTCGGCAAATTTTTCGCCGCCGTGAACAACGCGGTGACCGACTGCGTCGATCTCGCTCATGTCTGAAATAACGCCGTGCTTTTCGTCAACAAGCGCATCAAGAACGAGTTTGATGGCGTCGGTGTGATCTTTCATGTCCTGAACAAGTTCAAAAGGCTCCTTGCCGGCGGGTTTATAAGTCAGCTTGGAGTTTTCGATGCCGATTCGTTCGCAAAGGCCCTTTGCAATAACATCGCCGGACTCAACGTCGATAAGCTGATACTTAAGGGACGAACTGCCCGCATTGATAACAAGAATTTTCATAACAAGTCTCCGAATGGATTAATTTTGTATCTCTGCCGCCGTCAAAAAACATTGACGGCAGCACTGAAATGTATTATAACATAATAAGGTGTTTTTTGCACACCGCAAAAAAATATAAAATGGAGCAAGAATGAAAAACATTGGCATCGTTGCCGAATACAACCCGTTTCATAACGGACATGCGTATCACATTGAGCAGGCGCGGAAGATTGCCGGCGGCGGAAGTGTGATAGCTGTTATGAGCGCAAGTTTTGTCCAGCGCGGTGAACCGGCCGCGTTCGACAAATTCACCCGAACCGCCATGGCTCTTCAGGGCGGCGCGGATATGGTGCTTGAACTTCCGGACATTCTTTCCCTTTCATGCGCGGAGCGTTTCGCCCTCGGCGGGGTTCGCATACTTTCGGCAAGCGGCATTGCGGACAGGCTGTGTTTCGGCAGCGAAAGCGGGGATATCGATGCGCTGCGCAGGGCTGCCGATTCCAAACTCTCCGGAGACGAACTGTCATCCGCGCTGAGCAGCGGATTATCCTACCCTGCCGCCGCTGCAAGGCAGCTCCGTGCACACGGCATCGGTGTCGGTTCAAACAATCCGAATGACGTTCTCGGCATTGAATACATTCGCGCTCTGAACCGCATAGCCCCTGCAATTCGACCTTTTGCCGTTCGCCGCATCGGCTGCGGATACAACGAAAACACTCTGCCCGAAAACTATGCCTCGGCTTCTGCCGTTCGCAGCGCGCTTTTGCATTTGACCGATTCCGAAAATATATGCCGCAGGGACGTACTCTCCGCAATTTCCGGCAGCGTTCCTCCGTTCGTTCTTCTTGAAATACAAAAGCAGCTTTCCGAACAACGTGCGCCCGCCGCTCTTTCGGGGCTTTCGCAAGCCGTCCTTTATCGGCTGCGCTGCATGACGGGCGATGAACTCAGCCGCATTGCGGACGTTTCGGAAGGGCTTGAAAATCCGATACTTCGCGCCGCGAAATCAGCTTCAAACATTGCGGAACTTCTCAACGCCGTGAAAACAAAACGCTACACGCTTGCAAGACTGAAACGGATACTTTTTAACGCACTGCTCGGAATCACGCGTGAGCAGCAGGAGCTTGCCGCGTATTCGGACGATGCGCTGTATATTCGCGTGCTCGGCATTCGGCAGAGCAAGCTGCACCTGCTTTCCGAGTTGCAGGAGAATGCGGCTCTGCCGATCGTTCTGCGCCGTTCCGATGCGGAATCGCTTCCGTTCAACGCAAAGCAAACGCTTGAACTGACACGGAGAGCCTCGCTTATCCGCGCCCTCGCCTGCCCCGGCAATGTATCCTGCCGCGATGACTTTTCGCACAGGCTTGTTATCATTTGAATGCATTGCGGGTTCATATCTGCCGCATTTACCTCATATGCTCGTTATATGAGGTATTTTTTTGTTGCTGTCACGGCAATTCTTTGTTTTGGACTCGTACTTTTCGGTCCGCAGGCGGCAGCGGGCGCGGCGGAGGGCTTTGAGCTTTTTATAAGCTGCGTTTTTCCCTCGCTGTTCCCGTTTTTTGTTTGCGTTGCGCTGCTTAAGGGGCTCGGCGTGTTCGGCGTGAAGAGCGGCCGGGCCGGTGCCGCAATATTTAAAATATTTGCGATATCATTAATTTCCGGAACACCCACAGGGCCGATGCTTATCGGTTCGGTGCTGCCCGAAAACACTGAATTAAACTATAAAAAGCAACAGCTGAACAACGAATTGCGGAGTGCGCTTGCCGCACTTACAAACCTTGCAAGCCCTGTTTTTATTGCGGGAGCGGTTTGCAGCCGTATGTTCGGCTTTCGCGAACAGAAAGCCGCACTTCTGCTTGCATTCTCCCATTACGGTGCAGCCGCACTGTCGGTCAGCCTGCTTATGCTGCTTGCCTCCGTTCTCAACTGCAAATTCCGTCCCGCGGCGGATTCCCAAAGCCGCATTCGGGCGGCTGCAGTTTTTCCGAAAGCCGTTCGTGAATCGGTAAATTCAATTCTGCTTGTGGGCGGAACGCTCGTGTTTTTTGTTGTTGCGGTTCGCCTGCTTGAAGCAAGCGGAATCGTGTCTCTTTTTGGGCTGAACGAACTGCAAAAAGGCACGCTGTTCGGACTTTTGGAAATGACAAACGGGATAAAAATCCTTTCGGCGGATCCTGTGTCGCGGCTTTCTCTCGTTCTCACCTGCGGACTTATGTCTTTCGGGGGACTTTGCATATTTCTTCAGACCTGCGGAGTTGTGAATCTGCGCCCTGTCGGGTATTTCGCGGCAAAGCTTTTCCATGCGCTTCTTTCGGCGGCTCTCTGTGCGGCAATGTACCCGTTGTTTTTTTCAAACGCCGCACCGGTATTCATTTCGACGGCGGAATCTGCGGCTATTGCCGAAAACGTGATGACGGCTGCACAAATCGCACTGCTATGCCTGTTTTCCTCCTGCATATCCGCACTCGCGGCCGTGTTTGCCGTCAAAAGCACGAGGACATGAATTAACAAAGAGTATATGCAAAAAAGGCAGCCGCAGCCGCCCGCAATGAGGCGGACGGCTGTTACGACCTGCCCTTGATTTTATTATGCAATTTCGGCACATTCGCCTGCTCGGAACTCATTCCGTTTTCACAGCATTCAAAAACCGAATCAGGCACATTAAGCAATGCCGAAAGGCTTATTCAGCATCGTCATCCTCGAAATCATCCTCTTGGGAGGCTTTCTTTTTGCGTTTGAACAGATTGCCGAAAATATTCCATCCCGATGCGTCATCGTCCTCATCTGCATCGCCTGCTTCATCCGCAGCTTCGTTTTGAGCGGGAGCGGACTGCGGGCGGGGCTGTGCGCCGGTCGTTGCCGCAGGGCGCGCATCAAGAGCTTTCCTGTCCGCCTCAATTGCGGAATAATACCGTTCAAGATAATCCATCAATTCCGCAAGCACGCTGTCCGCACTGAGTTTTGCATTGCTGTAGACTTGGTTGGAACGCAAAACGGTTTTGCGGCGAAGTTCCTCGGCGCGCTTCTGCGCTTCAAGCGTTACCTCACTTTCGCTGACAAGGCGTTCACGGGTTGCATTTGCTTCTTCAATAATATCACGTGCTGTATCTTTCGCCCTTGCAACGCAGTCTTCATAGTAGCTGTTGCCCTGCTCCGTCTTTTGCTTCAGGTAGTCATCACCCTCGGCAACGCGGGATTCGTAGTAGTCATCCGCTTCGCCCGTTTTATTTTCAAGGTAGGTATCGCCCTCGGCAACCTTGTTGTCATAGTATGTGTTGGCGTCGGTTTCCATCTGCTCGGCATCGATCCTTGCTTTTTCGACGGTGTCCTGTGCAATGCGGTCGGCGTCTGCTTTTGTTGCATTCGAATACTCGTCGGCTTCAAGCATGATCTTATTTGCTCTTGCAAGCACATCGTTCGCCTTGCGGACATTCTCCGGCAGGCAGCTCTTGATTTCAACAAGTATTCCTGCTATTTCGTCAGCGTTAACAATTCTCCGATCCGCGCTGCCGAATCTCGGTATCTGGCTGTTATCGATCAGCTCAATAAGCTCATCAATGCGCCCTTCAATAATCTTATCGTGATGTGCCATGGTGTTTTATCCTTTCAAATGGTTTTTATTATATCTGTGTTCATAATCTCCCGCAATTGCTCCGCACATGATTTTGCGGCAAAAGGCAAGAACATTCTTTCGACAAGGGAGCTGCATCGTTTTGAGTTTTTTCAATCGCTGCAGAATATCGTTAAAGCTTATAATTCTGAAATCTGCACTGCCGAATGCGGTTTTACGCGTGTTATCGATAAGCTCAATAAGCTTGTCCACGCATTCTTCAATTGTTTTTTCTGTTGAATCAAAATACGTATCCTTTCCGACACTTATCCGTCGTTCATTCTTTTAAAAATCCCGTTTTCGGCATTCGGCACAAGATCCTCAATGCCGATATTGATATCCATAAGCTGCCTGACAAGGCTCGAGCTTATATGGCAGTATTCGGGTTTTGAAAGCAGAAATATCGTTTCGATTCTTGAATCAAGTTTTTTATTGACGGCTTCGAGCATACGCTCGTATTCGACATCCTGCCCGCTTCTTATCCCGCGGACTATGCAATCCGCACCGACAAGTCTGCAATGTTCAACAAGCAGCCCTTCAAAATGCGCAACGCGCACGTTGTCAATGCCGCGTACGGCATCGCGTATCAGTTCAAGCCGCTGTTCAAGCGAAAAGCGAGGAAGCTGCTTGCCCGGATTCGGACAAACGGAAACATAAAGCGTTTCAAAATGGGTGCTTGCACGGCGAACAATATCGAGGTGCCCGACGGTGAAAGGGTCGAATGTGCCCGCAAAAACAGCAACGCTCACGATTGTTCCTCCCTTTGTTCCGAATAGATAATTTTTGTAACTGCCGCATCACCGTATTTATGCGTTTTTCCGCACGAAATATTCGGGCAGTTGAACTGCGGCGGACGCTTGAATGCGTGCTCCGCAAGGATTATGCATCCATCCTCAAGAAGATTCAGCCTTACAAGCTCATTCACCGCGCGGGAATAAAAATCGGATTCATACGGAGGATCAAGCAAAACCAACGAAAAGCGGCGTTTTTCGGCGGAAAGCAGCGGAAGCAGCGCAAACGCATCTCCGAAAAGCACCTCGCTTCTGCCGCCGAAGCCAAGAGCCTCTACGTTGTGTTTAATTACATGTATTGATTTTTTGTCGCTGTCGCAAAAGACACAATGCGCTCCCCCGCGGGAAAGTGCTTCAAGCCCAAGGCTGCCGCTGCCGGAAAAAAGATCCAATACCTGCGTGTTTTCAATATCGAACTGAATCATGCCGAACATGGCTTCCTTCACCCTGTCGAGAGTCGGGCGCGTGTTCCTGCCCTCCGGTGCATCGAATCGCCTGCCGCGAGCCGAACCTGCAATGATACGCAATTTCAATCCTCCGAATATAACATACTGATTTTACCACTGTCGAAGGGTGAATTTCAACCCCCGATGCAGTATTTTCGGACAAAATCCGAATTATTTTTCCGTTTAACGCATTTTCTGTTTTTGCGTTCAGCCCTTTTTGAACAAAGCACCGGGAAGTGCAACGCAATCAAGGGGCATATCGTGTTCCTCAACGGGAAGGCTTTCGCAAAGTTGGAAATCGTACCCGACGCCGACCGTGAATGCGCCCGTTTTCTTCAACAGGCGGTCGTAATATCCGCCCCCCTGCCCCAGCCTTCCGCATTCCTTTGTGAATGCCACGGCGGGAACGATAATAAGATCGATATCCTCCGCAAAGACCTCGGTTGAATCCTCCGGCTTCGGTTCAAGAATGCCGTAGCTGCCGCTGACAAAAGAATCCGCACCGTTATTCGGAACAAAAAGACGCAGTCCGCCGTTTTCAATGCAGAGCGGGAACGCAATGCGCTTGCCAGCAGCCTTTGCACACTCAATAAGCGGCATCGGATCAAGCTCGTTTTTTGCCGGCATATATGCCATCAAAAGCCCTGCGGAATTGAACTCCGGCAAAGCCCTGACCTTTTCGGCAACGGCAACCGAGGCTTCACGCACCGCCTCCGCATCGAGCGCCCTGCGCATTGCGCGCATCTGCTTTCGAATGCCCGCCTTTATTTCGGCCGCACATTCCGCAGCGCATACACCGGCTGCATTTTCTTTCTTTCCAGCTGTGTTCTCAGTTTTTATCATAGTCTTTCACCGTCTTTCGCATCGAATTTGTTTTTGTTACAGTTCGTCATGCACAATTCGGCCGTTTATCAGCGTCATCGCGCAGCGGCTGCGAAAATCGAAAGGATGGCCGTAAAAAACCGCAATATCCGCATCCTTGCCGACTTCCAGCGAACCGACGCGGGAATCTATGCCCGCAATGCGTGCAGCGTTTATGGTTATTGCCTCCAGTGCTGCGTCCTCCGGCAAACCTTCCCGAACGGCAAGCGCGGCGCAAACGGGCAGATACTGTACCGGAACAACGGGGTGGTCCGTCATTATCGCAAATTTTACTCCGTTATCGAAAAGAGTTCTTGCGGATGTCAGGCTGCGGTTGCGAACTTCGGGTTTGCTGCGCTCATGCAGCAGCGGGCCGATGATAATCCCCGCATTCAGCTCATCGATGCAGGGTTTTATGCGGTCGATTATCATGTAACCTTCGGTAAAATGATCCAGCGTGATTTTAAGATTGAACTCCTTTGCAATGCGCAGAGCCGTCATTATATCGTCCGCACGGTGCGCATGAATTTTGAGCGGAAGCTCACTGCGCACAACGGGCAGCATCGCTTCGAGTGAATGATCGATTTTCGGAGGTTTTTCGCCCTTTTGCTTTGCGTCTTTAATGCTTCTGTCATATTCAAGCGTATCGAGCAAAGTCCCGCGCAGCTGTGAGGCAATCGACATTCTTGTGTAAAAAGTTTTTTGTGCGCTGAAAACGCGCTTTGGATTCTCTCCGAATGCAGCCTTCATTGCGGCAGGGAATTTTATCGTCATATCCTCTATGCTCCTGCCGAACGTTTTCATTGCAACGAACTGACCGCCGATAACGTTTGCGCTGCCCGGGCCTGTCACAACGCTTGTTACGCCGCCGGCACGAGCCTCCGTAAAGCAGTTGTCAAACGGGTTTATGCCGTCAATCGCGCGCAGTTCGGGAGTTACGGGTTTATAAGAATCATTGCCGTCCGCACCCTCGAATCCTATGCCGTCCTCCCACATGCCGATATGGCAATGTGCATCCACAAACCCGGGAAGCACAAAACATCCGCTGACATTTATCTCTTCCGCATTCGGATAATCAAGATTCACGCCCATTGCATGAATCTTTCCGTTTTCAATTGCAATATCCCCCTCGTAGGGTTCTCCGACCATCGGAATTATTTTTCCGTTTTTTAATATTTCCATTGTTTTTCCTTTTTTGCTTATTTATTCACATGAAATCGGTATTAAAATCAATTGCGGTGTTCCGTGATGCCCGCAGTTTTTTCGATTGCGTCCAAAACGTCCCCCGCCGTTAATGCGCGTTCATGCAGCAGTTCAAGTGCGGACTCCGCCGAGCTGCCGAGAATATATGCACCTGCCGATGCCGCATCGAAAGGTTCCAGTCCCTGTGCCAGCAACGCCGTGATAATTCCCGTCAGGACATCGCCGCTGCCGCCCTTGGCAAGCCCGGGATTGCCGGAAGCGTTGTATCTCAGTCTGCCGTCCGGATGCGCTGCCACCGAGACCGCTCCTTTAAGCAGAACGATGCACCCGAATGCTTTTGCCGTGTTTTCGGCAAATCCCGCAGGGTCACGCAGCACATCTTCGATTGATTTTCCCGTCAGGCGCGCCATCTCGCCGGGATGCGGAGTCAGCACATGCCGCAGGGAAAGCAGTTTTTTCAACTCATTATCAAGGTTATTCAGTCCGTCGGCATCGATAACGGCCGGTTTTCCGCACGAAAGCACGGCGCGAAGCTTTTGCTTAATCGATGCATCGCCGCCCGACCCGCAGCCTATGCCGAAAGCCGTTGCCCACTGCACAAGGCTCTGAATGTCCTCATCCGCCACTGCCATAATCTCGGGGCGGGAAGCAAACATGTGCATAATATCGCGCGGAACAAACGCTTTCGTCAACCCCGCACCCGCACGCAAAGCCGCAGATGCCGCCATAACAGCCGCGCCGCCCATGCCGGGACTTCCGGCCGCAATCGCCGCTTTTCCGAAAGTTCCCTTGTTTGAAACAAGTTTTCTTTTCGGCAGCAGGCTGCGAACAAACTCTTCGTCAATAAGCTGTTCTTTTTGCAGCAGGGCAGCGTGTTCCGCATCCGTGATTCCGATTTGTGCAACGGTTATTTTTCCTACACACTCACGTTCATGAGTGAGCAGCATTCCGCGCTTTACGGCGACAAAAGTCACCGTTTCATCCGCACGGAACACCGTTGGGTGCTCCGAATTCGGTTCCGAGCCTCCGCACTCTCCCGTGTCGCCGTTTATTCCGGACGGAATATCCACCGCAATACGGCAGGCGGGAAGAGCGTTTGCCCTTTCAATCGCCGTTTTAAAAACACCGCTTGGCTTTCGGTTCAACCCTGTGCCGAAGACAGCATCAACGATTATATCCGATTCCCGGCAGGTATTCAACCTGTTAATGTCGTTTGAAAGCGGTAAACCGAGATTTATCGCAATTTGATAATTCAGTTCGGCACTGCTGCGCGGCAACGCAGCCGATTGTTCATCTTTTTTGTTCTGTATCGGCTCAAAAAGCAGAATTCCCTCCGCATTGTACCCCTCCGCCGTCAAAATTCGGAGCAGCGCAAGTCCGTCCCCTCCGTTGTTGCCGGGGCCGATAAGTATGAACACGCGGCTGCCGTTTTTACGCCCTGCCGTATGCTTTTTTATGCTCTGTGCAACTGCGTTTGCCGCATTTTCCATCAGAACCGCGTCGGGTATGCCGATCTTTTCCGTCATATTTTTGTCGCAGCTGCGCATCAATGTCGTTTTGGATACGTTAAGCATAAATTCTGTCCTTTGTGTCGTTTTGTTCTCCGTACTGATTTATTCGGGCATGCGTTCTGCCGTTCGGACGGACACATCCGCAGCATCCACCGTTTTTGTTTCTCCGTTCGGAAAAGCGGCGATCAGTCTGCCGTGTTCATCGATTCCCTCCGCAAACGCCTTAACCTTGCTGCCGTCCGTGCCGTGAATCGTGATTTCCTGATTCAATGTTGAACAGTTATTTATGTAATCCCGCAGGATACGGTCTTTCTCCCCCTGTTTCAGCATGTTAACACGTTCATGCACATGTTTGGCAATGCAGGCTCCGAGTTCATTCACATCGGTTACTGCTCTCGTTTCGATAAAAAGCGAAGTTGCCCGCTGCATCCATGCATCCGACACTTCAGCGGCATTCACGTTCATGCCGATTCCGATAACGGTCATTGTCCGCGTTCCGTTCTTAACAAGCTCAGCAAGTATTCCGCAAAGTTTTTTCTGTCTGAACAGAATATCATTCGGCCATTTTATCCGTACATCTGCTGCGTCGGCTTTTGACCGTTTTTTTGAAGACAGGAGCAAACCGAGCGAATCGAGCACTCCGAGTGCCGCCGCAAGCGTAACCAGAGGAATATCCTCCGCCGCAATATCCTCAGCATCACAGGCAATGCTCATCAGCAGCGCTCCAGATGTGTTTTCCCATTTTCTGCCGCGTCTGCCGCGTCCTCTCGTTTGCCGTTCCGCAATCAATACGGTTCCATCTTTCAACACGCCGTTTGCAGCGCGCCGCTTCAGCTCCGCATTTGTGGAATCCGTTTCATGCACCGTTTCTGCCTTCCGTATGCTGTGCATTTTTAAACAATTCACAGAGCCTGTCCGCCCGTTTTTGTCATTCTTCATCATCTGCACCGTTTTCGGCCGAACGTAACGAAAACTCGATTTCATCGGGTATTTCATCGGAATTCCCGATCTCTTCGGAATTTTCCGCAAGCTCGGAAAGCACCGTTTTTACATCGTCAAACGCATACCCGCACGAAACAAGCCTTGAACCCGTTCGACGCAGTCTTTCTTTGAGAGGAAGGTTTGAATACTGCCTGAAATACTTGCTTCCGACAGCGGCGGCGTTGGAAAGCTCCGTTTCGTCCGAAACGGCGGATAGAGCCTCGTCAATAACCGCATTTTCAACAAAATGCTCCCTCAGCTGTCTGCGCAGTTTTCCTCTGCTGACCGGTTTTGTGTTGAGGCGCGATTCAATAAAATCACGGGCAAATTTTTCATCGTTCAAAAGCCCGTTGTTTCGCAGCCTGTCAATTGCCGCCATGATTTCGCCTTCGGAATAATTGCATTCATCCAGTCTGTTTTCAACCTCGCGCACCGTTCGCGCTTTCGGCGTCAGGAAATACAAGGCTTCATCGTATGCTGATGCGCCTTTCGCTTTTTTTGTTCTCTGCTCTTTTATGTTTTTAGGTATTCTTTGCTTTTTCTGCATATCAGTGTCTCCGCCTGTTTTTTAATTAGGTTTTCATCCCGTCACATTGTGCACGGTTTCGTCCACGGTGCTGCACTGGGCATTTTCACAGTCCGAATCGAAACGTTCCGTGTCGGAATGGTTCAGTTGATTCTTCGCAAACCGCACTATGCCGTTTGAAGGCATCGATGCATCGCCCCACTCTCCGCCAAGTGTTTTTATTGTTATTCTTTCCTCGTCAATCAGGATGTTTTTAATGAATACGGAGGAGAAAAACCGAATTTCCTCCGCGCACTGTATCGGAATATCGGCGGCATGAGCAAAAAAAAACCTGAAATTTGAACGCCTGTAACGCTCAAAAGCTCGCATTCGAGCTGCGCACACCTAAACTCTTCCCTCAGCTCGTCGTACGCCGTTTTGAAATCGTCAAAACAGCCTGCACGATTCATATGCGGCATGAGGCTTTCGCTCCATCCGTTTTCACCGATGCGGTTGATCTCCTCGCGAATCATTTCCAGTCTGCTGTAAACATCGTTTCGGGTTGCCTCCGCCGATTCCCTGTTTTCGGCAATGTATCTGCGAACAGCTCTTTCCATTCGTTCGCTTCCGTTTCTCAGCTGCATCCACAATGCATCATAAATCGCATTTTCAAACCTGACGGCATCAACGATTATTTTGCCGTTTTCACAATAAAACCTGATTTCAGGCTTGTACGGAGAGGCAATATTGACCGTTTGCAAAACTGTTCCGAGGCCGACGGGCAGGATGTTTGCAAACATAAATCTGTGCCCCGCTTCCGCCTTTTCCTTTCTTTGTCTGTTGATACGCGCTGCATACAGCCGAAGGTAATTCGGAACGATTGCGGGATAGGGTGCAAACCCGTCTTTTTCCTCAATACCGAAATATCTGTTGTTTTCGACCATTGCATACACGTTGTGACGCGTAAGCGGCTTGGCATCGGCTGTATTCTGTCCGTTTTCATTCCTGATATCCGTCAAAAGCCTGTTCGCTTCCTTGGCAATTTCGATAACACCCGTTCCGTGCCTGTACATTTCAAATATCTTCCGCACAACAACGGACTCAGCGGGATCCGCAATCGGTGCTCCGTTTTCGAATCTGTATCCGAACGGCACCGGCATTGCGTATTTCGCCCCGGGGGAAAGGCTCCGTCCGCACTTGTGCCGATTGACTTTCCCCGGCATATTTCCGTTCCCATTCATCGCCGCAGCTGTAATAGGATTTTATTGTATGGAGAATCAGCTTTCTTTCATCCGCAATCGGGCTTCCGCCTTCAAAAACGACCGTCAGCCCGTTTCGTACAAGTTTTTTATGCATTGTAAGCCGTTGTATCTCCGAATTGCCGAGGCAGGCATAATTGCGAACGAGGAGCGTTGTCGGCTCCCTGTACACGGCCGAATCGGCATACATGTTCAGCATAATTGTCCGCCCGTCCTGTCGGTCAAAATTACATGCTCTATTGACATTTCATGTTTTTCGGCAAATTCCCGCGCCGACTCGACAAGGCTGTCAGCCTCGCTTTTGCTTCCGCATCTGAAATACAAATCCGCCATTGTTATCCTGCCTCCGATGCATTGCACGTTTGGAATTGCAATTACTCCGAGCGATACGGTTTTCAGCAGAAAGGTTTAAGCCTGTGTTTTCCGCAATCCCCGTTCGGAACACGCTTAACTTCATTTGCTGACTGTTCAGCCTGCCGTTTCGCTTGCGGCAGCCGATTTCCGCTTTATTCTTCCGTTCCGAATTCTTCAAACAGAATGTCGAACATGCAGGGTCCCATGTTAAGATAACGTTTGAAGAATGCTGTCTTGTCTCCGTCGCTGCGATGATTCACGCTTTCGTAAATCTTGTTTGTGTACACATAGCCCATTGCATAGTTGAAGAAATACAGCGGCATATCAATTGAATATTCGTATATAACATCGATGTATTCCTGCTGATCAAGACCGAACGACTTCAGGTAGTCGCCGATATCTTCCGTTGTCCAGCCTTCGCAGTTGACCTTGATGCTCACATATGCAGGAATAAGAATGTTTGCAAGCACACTTTCGTATTCCCGCAGCGTGCAGCCGCCCACTCCGTATTTCTCGCTGATACCTGAGATAAAAAGCTCCGAAAAAACAGCCCATCCCTCGGAATAGCCCGTGGGCGCGCACAGCTGCTGCGAAAGGGGCAGTCCGTCGAGGCTGCGGAAATACTGAGTTTGGTAAAGATGCCCCGGGAAGCATTCATGTGCAAGCGTGAAGAGCATTGTGTCGTCCTCCGCCGTCGGGTTCAGCAGAACGACATTCCTTGTCGGGTCATCGAATGCGGAAATCATATATGCGGCAGGGCTGAAATCCTCCGCAACGGCATCAGGAATCGTGACGTATTGAATGCTTTGTTCCGGAATCTGAGGATAGATTCCGTCGATAAGCTCCTTAAGATATTCAACATCCTTTTCAACATTGCCGGATGTCATATTCTTTTCGTAATCTTTCATTGCATTCGAGTCGGTGAGAATGATTTTTACCAATTTAGCGTAAACACTCGAAATGCTTTCACTGAGTTCATCGGCCATTGACGAATACTCGGCATTGCAGGCGGCATTTGATTTTATTGCGGCAGCATAGTAATCCTTTGCATCAACACCGCGCATGCACGCACCCGCAAAGGAGCCGCACTGCGGGCGAAGCTGTTCAAGAGTGTTCGCAAGGCTTCTGTATGCCGGCAGCAATTCGTTGATAATGCTGTTTCTGCTGCGTTCGAGCAAAGCTGTTTTTGCTGTTCGGAAATTTCGAATTCGGCACTTGCCATTTCATCTTCAAAAAAACCGATAAGAAAACAGTTATTGCCCGTTTCCGCAAACTTGATGCAGGACTCAAGAACCTTGTTCAAAGCATTTTCTGTCATAAACAGTCCTTTTGCCGCCTTTTCACGTTCAAACTGCTCTATCTGACCGATATAGCGCGGGGCATCTTCAAGCAGGAGCACATAATTTTCGGCATCCTCCGCCGAGCTGATTTCATACATCGAGAGCATCAGCGGAAGCATCGTGTGTTCACCGTTGAACACTGTAAGTGGTTCATTGTAATAATATGCATCGGGAACAGCATGAATTTCATCAGAAAGCTTCAGATTGAGAACAAGGTTGTCGTATGCGATTCTGTTTCTGTAGGACAGCTGACTTCGGTCGATTTCGGAAAGCTTTTTGCGTATTTCGGCGTTTTCCTCAAAATCGGCAGCATCAGCCTCCTGCGAAAGCTCACCCCATCCGCGTTCAATATCCTCTTCGGCAATGCCGAAACTTGCAGCATCCTTCACGAATTGATGAAAAGTGATCCCGGACGAAGTAACCACAGATATAAAAACTTCACGATCCACGGCCTCAAATGCTTCGTCCGCCGCCGTCTTTTCATGCGCCGGTTCCTGCGTGGGTTCCTGCGTTTGCTGCTGCGGCGCTTTTGTCACATCGAAGTCAATATCACCGAATTTACAGGCAGCCGCAAAGAGCATGATAAAAGCAAGCAGAGCTACCGAAAGCTTTTTTAATGTATGTGACGCTTTTTCAATGCTTTTAATTTGAATTTGTGAACAATTTTCCATGTTTCCTCCGTCGCTGTATTATTACATGTTAGTGTGCATGTTTGAGAAGCTCAAACATGCTGCATCAATTGTCCGTTTTTGGCGCAATTTCGCCGAACACGTTCAATTCTGCCGTTCGAAAAAGGCGTCATCCGCACATTTTTTCCGTATCTACATTATATCAACAAATCATTGAATATTCAAGACGGGCAGCGATATCGATTATTAAAAACCGAATCCTGCTCTTAAAGCCGATGTTTGCTTATCATGTATATTCATGCGAGCAAAGCGAATACTATCCATGATAAATCAAAAAACGGAGGTTTTCACTGCAAATGAAAGCAACAGGAATAGTACGTCGAATTGACGAACTCGGCAGAGTTGTAATACCTAAGGAAATTCGAAGGACTTTGCGTATCCGCGAAGGTGATGCGCTTGAGATCTATACCGACCGCGAAGGCGGGGTCATCCTTAAAAAATACTCTCTTGTCGGCGAACTTTGTGATTTTGCAAAGGAGTATGCCGAATCCATTCAGCAATCCGTGGGGCATATTGCAGCAATCTGCGATAAGGACACGATTATTGCAATTTCAAGTCCGCACAGGCGTGATATTGCAATCGGCTCTCCGCTTGCCGTTGACAAACCGATACACGATGACGTTGAGGCCGTTATGCAAATGCGCGAGAAGCTTAACCGCAGCACTGCCAACGGCGACACAATGATCGGAATCACTCAGAACGATGAACAAGGGCGCGCATACACCGCCCAGCTCATTATTCCGATTCTTGCCGCAGGCGATGCCATCGGCGCGGTCATGCTTCTTTCGAAAGAGCCCGGCGCGGTAATCTCCCCGACAGACGTTAAAGTTGCGGAAACCGCCGCAAACTTCATGGGTAAGCAGCTGGAAAACTGAGCCGGGTTCAAAATTCAATTCTTTTTTCGGCCAAAAACACGCCCGCGGATTATGCTTTCTGTTTCAACCGACGAAGCATCATGAAGCGGGCGGCTGAGCAATTGATGAAAAGTATTCTTCAATCGTCCAATCCGGAAGGCGTACAATGCGATTCAGCAGGGTTATTCCATCGTATGAAGTGCCGAACTCATTCACTCCGTTGCCGTAGACCGCAATCGTTATCCCCTCCGAACCGCTTTTCTCTGCGTCCTCGCTGCCCCTGCACAACGCCGCAAAACACGGCTCATCAAACATAAGGTTTTTGCAAACAAGTTTTTTGCAGACATGGACAAAGGTTCTGCACGGAACTCCGAACGATTCGAACATCCTCATGCGCTCCGCATTCAAAGCGGCGCAAAACCGAACTTCATCTTCGCAATCCGAAAACCGGCCGGCCGGTTCCGCGATTCCCGCTGCAAGTGCATTTCTGAACTTTTCGGAAGATTTCATCCGTTTGCACAATGATTCATCCGCAGTAAAAACTCCGCGCATTCCGCGCTGCTGCAAAATATCGGTTATTGTTTCGAATGCGCCGCAGTTTTCAAAAAACAGCATTACATATCCGCCCGAGGCAGGGAAATTTCCCGAACGGATATCCGCAGGCAAAAAGCGCGGCAAGCCCCATCTCCTTCATATAGTCCAAATCCGATTTGAGCAGCTCCGCACCGTCACCGTTTTCAATGTTCAGATAGGAAACGGCATAGAAGCCGACGCTTGACGGCAATGCCGACGCGGGCAGGATTCCGTTGCTGTGTACACCGCCAAACACCGTTGCCGCCAGCACTGCGGCAAGAATCACGATTGAAAATGCTGCACTTTTAAGTCTGCGTTTCATTTTCGTACATATTCCTCCTCCGTTTTCACATGGATTCGTGCCGTCATGCACATATTCGGCTTGATTTCAAAACTCATTTCATTATAATATTATGCGGATGGTTTTATTCCCGTTTCGGCCGACGCATATGTATCAATGCCGACCGTTGACAGATGAGGAGTTTAAACCGCCCGCAATGAGCTTTCGGTTTAAGAGAATTTGTTTGAGCGGTTTGTCTGTATAATATTGAAACTGTCTCGAAATGCTCTCTTGAAATACGATTTTGACGGAGGAAATGTTTATGAGATGCAGCTGTAAGAACTGCGGTGTATATATGATTCAATCCGAGGATTCACACCTCGGCTGCGTTTGCCCGGAATGCGGAAACCGCTGCACGGCCTGTCTCGGCACGAACAGCGTTATGGATCGCGAGGCAGTGCGTGCATTGAAGGGCAATCCACTGCTTGCCGATGCAATGCTTAACAGAATTATGGAACCGGAATTTGAAGATGAGGAGCAGGACTGATACTTTTTTGCCGTATACGCCCCGCTCCGTTTATCGCCTGCTGCCCCTGTATTTTGCCTGCGGAAGCAGGCGGCTCAATTTAGGATCGTTCCGATTCGGCCGTTATGCCGTAAGGGTTCGATTTTATGAATTCTATGGCCTTTTGGCGCATATGTTCGGGTTCGATTATTTCAACTTGGGAAAGATACTGCATTGTCCAATAAATAACGCCTTGGGGTGCAGCTTTAAATTTTGCAATGAAGTGCCTGTCGTCAAGCTTGTAAATGCGCAGACTTTTACCGAACTTGTCGATGATTCCGCCGATCGCTTCGTTTTTGCATTTTAAAACAATCTGCTCCGGCTCCCCGGAAAAAAGCATATACAAGCTTGCGAACCGAGTCAAGGTTCACGGCCGAACGCGCAACGGCGAGTTTTTTATCGGTTATTGCTATATTCTGCATCAGGTCAATTCGGTAGTAGCTCAAACCCTCTTTGCCGTCCTTTATGCAGACAAGATAATAGTTCTGATTGTCGCAAACCATTCCGTAAGGGCTTACAACATAGGGTTCGTTTCTTCGCTTTACAAGCCGTTTATCCAACCCGTATTGGTAATAATCGAAAGAAACCCTTCTCTGGCGCGAAATTGCTTCATCGAGAATGTCGATATTGTAGAACACACAGCGATTATCTGTTTTTCTGTCCGCATCCGCCGATGTAAGGTGTTTAAATCCGAACCTCTGATGAATGCTGAGAACGGATTGAAGTTTTTCAAGCAGATCCGCCGTCTGTTTTTGCGGAATGGAATGCATTGAATAAACCGCATCCGTCATCAGCCGCACTTCGGACGGTTCAAACAGTCTTGAACGCAGGTAATAGCCTTTGCCGTTCTCTTTATACACCGAGATGTCATATCCAAGTTCAATAAGTGTGTCTGCCGCTCCGTAAACCGCGCGCCTGTCGATTTTCATTCCGTAGTCCTGCATGAAATAACCCGTTATATCGCTCATGGAAAGGATATGTTCTTCATCGGAATACTTTTCGAGAATTTTGTACAAACAGACGATATTTGCTCTGTCCCCGAGCATTTTTGAACCCTCCAGTGATAGTTTTGTTTATTGGGAAAAACCCGCGTTATACGCAATTCCGGTATCGAGCCGCACTCGTTCACCGGCTGTTCGCATCTGCCTCCCCGAGCAGAAGGAACGCATCGCGCAGGTACTTCACAAAATGAACCTCAATGCCGTCAAAATTCTTTAAGGAAGGGATGAACGGCACAATTGCACGCCTGTATCCGAGCCGCGCACATTCCGCAACGCGGTTATACAGCCTGTCAACGGGACGTATTTCCCCGTTAAACCGATTTCACCGATCACGACCGTGCCTTCCGGAAGCGGTCTGTCGAAAATCGAACCCGCAACGGCAAGCGTTATTGCAAGATCCGCACCCCTGTCGTCAATGCGGATGCCGCCGACAGCGTTTGTGTAAACATCCTTATCTGACACGCGGAGTCCGCCGCGCCGCTCAAGCACCGCAAGCAGCAGCATCAGGCGGTTTGTATCCATCCCCGCCGCCATCCGCCGTGCGTTTGCGAACGCCGATGTGCTGAGCAGGGATTGAATTTCAACCAATATCGGGCGGTTGCCCTCCATTATGCACGTCACCGCACAGCCTATATCGTTCCCGCCGGACACAAACAGCCCGGCCGGATTTTCAACCTCTTTCATGCCGTCGCGGCACATTTCGAATATTCCGATCTCGTTGGTTGAACCGAATCTGTTTTTGACGGCACGGAGAAGCCGCAGCGAATCATGCCTGTCACCTTCAAAATAAAGCACGGTGTCAACCATATGTTCAAGCATTCGCGGACCTGCAAGCGCACCTTCTTTTGTTACATGACCGATTATGAATATTGCACAGCCGTTTTGTTTTGCAATGCGCGTCAGGGCCGTTGTTGCCTCGCGGATTTGCGTTACGCTGCCGGCTGCATTGTTCAGTTCACGGTTCATCATTGTTTGAATTGAATCGATAATAAGAAAGCGGGGTTTAATGCGATCGACCTCGTTTTCAACGGCATCCATGCTCGTTTCCGTCATTATGAGCAGTTCCGAATCGACTCCGCAGCGCACCGCACGAAGCTTCAGCTGCGCTTTTGATTCCTCTCCGGAAACATAGATGACGCCGCCTGTTTTTTTGAGATTTCCCGCCGCCTGCATTATGAGTGTGCTTTTTCCGATTCCGGGGTCGCCGCCTATCAGAACCGTTGACCCCACAACAACGCCGCCGCCGAGCACGCGATCGAACTCGCCTATGCCCGTTGTAACACGCACAGTATCGTTTTCACTCACCGAGCCGAGCGTCACCGCGCGGGAGGACGTTCCGCCCGCCGAATGTGTGCTGCGCTTTTCGGGTGCGGCGGAAACTTCGACAAGAGTGTTCCAACTGCCGCACATCGGGCAGCAGCCCATCCATTTCACGGTTTCGTATCCGCACTCACCGCAGACAAACTTTGTTTTTTCTTTCATAAAAAATCTTCCGCAGCCCTTTTTCCGATTTGCTGTGTTTGAGCGATTTTTCGGGAGTTGCCGAATAGCCGTTTTACAGCGGCGGCAGAGCGTATTTAATTATGTCACGCTCACGCGAAGTCACATCCATCCACATCACATAACCGCCCGAAACGCCGAGAAACTGGGTATTTTCGCGCTCCGGCGTGAGCCTGTAGCTCTTCCCGTTTTCAAAAACATATATCCATACAGCCTCATCCTTGCCATATGCAACGAAGTTCTCCGCGATGCCGAATTCAACAACGCCTTCCGCTGCGGCAACGGGTGTTCCGCTGCCGTCCCACACGTAAAGCTTTGCGGACGGACCGTGCGGGCCGTCAAGCCACGCATAATACTTTCCGTTTGTTTCGGGGTCATGGACATACACTCCCGGATAAAGCTCCCCGATTGAGGTTTCGTTTAAGCTTATGTAATTGATTGAAGAGCAGCGTGCGCGTGTGCTGTCCTCCCCCGCCCAAATAAGCTTGCCGTTCTCAAAATAAGGCATGCTTGCACCGTATCCCGAGGAATTGAAGTATTGAACCACCGTCGTTTCCTCCGTCGGAATGTGGCAGACAAATATCTTGTCCCGTTCGCTGCCCGTGCGCTCCATCCATGCAATGTATTCATCCCAGAGCTTTATTTCCGGTTGACCGACATAAACTTTTTTGATAATCTTCGGTTCTGCACTGCTGTTTTTAAGATCGAGCGCACAGATATCTCCCCCGCCGTTTTTTTGATTTGCATCGAAATAGACAAGGTATTTTTCATTAAATACCGGATAAATCAAGTGATCGTTCCGCGCTTTTATCGGCAGTTCGGAAACCTTGCCGGTTGAAATGTTGTATTTCAGCAATGCACACATCAAAGCTTTTCCGTTCACAAGCTTTCCGGCGGAACAGATTATCTCGCCGTTGAAACAGTACGGATCGCTCAGCCATGTGTAGGACATTCCCGCAGGAAAAACAATTTCTTTTTCCTCGTCTTCACCGACAAAAAGATCCATCGGATGCGGCGTCGGCGTCGGTTCCGGCGGAATATACGGCGTGGGCGATTCAATAAGCGGAAGTTCGATTTTAACAAGTCGTGCAGCCTTGCCAAAGAAACCGTCCGGGCGGAGCGGCGTGTCGATTTTGAAAACACCTTCAAGTACTATCATAATCAAAAGTGTCAAAATTCCGAGTGCGGCAAGCACACCCGCAATACAGCCCGCAAGCTTGAGTATCGGAGCCCATATGCTCGCACTGAAGCG
>VOFD01000258.1_pt1 | contig 20000 bp, 12 predicted proteins | sample 5384101 | NCBI WGS metagenome assembly VOFD01 (sample SAMN12384723, study PRJNA508395) | human gut metagenome | isolation source: healthy gut C | host: Homo sapiens
ATCGGCTAATTCCATTGCCAGCAGCCGCGGTATTGTACGGAAGATGCGGGCGTTATCCGATTTATTGGGTTTAAAGGGGCAGCGTAGGCTGTGTCCTTCAAGTCAGCGGTGAAAGCCCGGCGCGGCTTGCCGGTAGCCGTTGAAACTGGTGGGCTTGAGTCCGCACAGGGCAGGTGGAATTCTGTGGTGTAGCGGTGAAATGCATAGATATCACGAAGAACCCCGTCGGCGAAGGCGTCCTGCCGGGGCGCGACTGACGCTGAGGCTCGAAGGTGCGGGTATCGAACAGGATTAGATACCCTGGTAGTCCGCACGGTAAACGATGGATGCCCGCCGCAAATTCGGTTCATAGGAATCGGTGGCCAAGCGAAAGCGTTAAGCATCCCACCTGGGAGTACGCCGGCAACGGTGAAACTCAAAGGAATTGACGGGGGCCCGCACAAGCGGAGGAACATGTGGTTTAATTCGATGATACGCGAGGAACCTTACCCGGGCTCGAACCCGGCTGCATGGGCCGGAAACGGCCCTTTCCTTCGGGGACTGCCGGGGAGGTGCTGCATGGTTGTCGTCAGCTCGTGCCGTGAGGTGTCGGCTCAAAGTGCCATAACGAGCGCAACCCCTTTCCACGGTTGCCATCGCGTGATGGCGGGCACCCGTGGATACTGCCGCCGCAAGGTGCGAGGAAGGCGGGGATGACGTCAAATCAGCACGGCCCCTTACGTCCGGGGCCACACACGTGTTACAATGGCGGGCACAGAGGAAGCCACCCGCGAGGGGGCGCGGATCCCGAAATCCCGTCCCAGTTCGGACTGGAGTCTGCAACCCGACTCCACGAAGCTGGATTCGCTAGTAATCGCGCATCAGCCATGGCGCGGTGAATACGTTCCTGGCCTTGTACACACCGCCCGTCAAGCCATGAAAGCCGGTGGTGCCTGAAGTCCGTGACCGCGAGGGTCGGCCTAGGGTAAAGCCGGTGATTGGGGCTGTCGTAACAAGGTAGCCGTACCGGAAGGTGCGGCTGGATCACCTCCTTTCTGAGCGCCGGACGCGCCGCAGGGCGCGTCTCCAAGTTTGCCCTTCTTGCCTGTGCTAAAATAAAAAAGAAGATGATGCAAGGGAGACCGGGAAGCCGGGCTTTATGCCCCAAAAATCCCGCAGCCCCTGACGGTGGAACGGGAAGCCAGTCCTATAGCTCAGTTGGTCAGAGCGCCACACTGATAATGTGGAGGTCGGCAGTTCAACTCTGCCTGGGACTACGGACGGGGATTAGCTCAGCTGGCTAGAGCACCTGCCCTGCAAGCAGGGGCCGACGGTTCGAATCCGTCATTCTCCACACGCGTCCCGGAAAGGTCCGGGCGAGAGGTCATTGACATATTGGGAACAACAAGGCGAAAGCAAGAACAGAACGTAGAGAACACAATCCAAAACAAGCGCAAGCGGGGAATCTGGCGCGCGGCTTCCCTGGGGGATGTCCGCAAGACGGAGAGGAAAACATGCAAGGGCGCACGGTGGATGCCTAGGCTCTCACAGGCGACGAAGGACGTGGCAAGCTGCGAAAAGCCGCGGGGAGGTGCAAACATCCAGTGACCCGCAGATGTCCGAATGGGGCAACCCGGCACCCGTGTGGGTGCCATCCGGCCGATGCCGGAAGCGAACGCGGGAACTGAAACATCTTAGTACCCGCAGGAAGAGAAAATAAAGAATGATTCCCCGAGTAGCGGCGAGCGGAAGGGAAGAGCCCAAACCGGGGGCGTCGAGGCGCCCCCGGGGTTGAGGGCCGCGACAGCGCAAGACACCAGGCGAGGGGAAGGCGCTGGAAAGCGCCGCCACAGAGGGCGACAGCCCCGTACCCGAAGTCCGGCGAAGCGTAGCGGTACCCTGAGTAACGCGGGACACGTGGAATCCTGCGCGAATCCGCCGGGCCCATCCGGCAAGGCTAAATACTCGTGAGAGACCGATAGCGAACCAGTACCGTGAGGGAAAGGTGAAAAGCACCCCGCGCAGGGGGGAGTGAAACAGACCCTGAAACCGTGCGCCTACAAGCGGTCGGAGCCCCTTTTTCAGGGGTGACGGCGTGCCTTTTGCATAATGAACCTACGAGTTGCCGTCCCCGGCGAGGTGGAGGGCGAAGACGCCCGCAGCCGCAGCGAAAGCGAGTCTAAAAGGGCGCCTAGTCGGTTGCGGCAGACGCGAAACCGTGTGATCTACGCTCGTCCAGGATGAAGTCCCGGTAACACGGGATGGAGGTCCGCACCAATAAGCGTTGAAAAGCTTCTGGATGAGGCAAGTGTAGGAGTGAAAGGCCAATCAAACCCGGAGATAGCTCGTACTCCCCGAAAGGCATTTGGGTGCCGCCTGCGGTGTTCCCGCCCAGAGGTAGAGCGACCGGATAGGATGCGAGGGCTTCACCGCCTGTCAAGTCCTGACAAGCGGAAGAACCGGAAGGGCGCGGGTGCTGAAGGTCCGCGCCCGAGAGAGAAGAATCCAGACCACCGGCCAAGGTCCTGAAAATGCAGGTTAAGTTAGTCTAACGCAGTCCGGCCCCCCGTGACAGCTAGGATGTTGGCTTGGAAGCAGCCATTCATTTAAAGAGTGCGTAACAGCTCACTAGTCGAGGAGCCGGGCGTGGATAATAATCGGGTATTAAACCTGCCTTGCCGTGGGATGCTTATAGCATCGACCAGGGGGAGCATTCCATGCCGCGTCGAAGGCGTTCCGCGAGGTACGCTGGAGCGCATGGAAAGCAAATGTAGGTATAAGTAACGACCCGCGGGGTGCGAGCCGATTGGTAACCGGCCCAAGAGTGTAATGGCATAAGGGCGCTTTGACTGGGAGGCCGACAGGCCGCACAGGCAGGAAACTGGGGCATAGTGATCCGGCGGTTCCGCATGGAAGGGCCGTCGCTCAAAGGATAAAAGGTACTCCGGGGATAACAGGCTGATCCCTCCCAAAGAGCTCATATCGACGGAGTGGTTTGGCACCTCGATGTCGGCTCGTCACATCCTGGGGCTGGAGAAGGTCCCAAGGGTTGGGCTGTTCGCCCATTAAAGTGGCACGCGAGCTGGGTTCAGAACGTCGTGAGACAGTTCGGTCTCTATCTATCGCGGGCGTTGGAAATTTGCGTGGCTCGGGCACTAGTACGAGGACCGGGCCGGACCGACCTCCGGTTTGCCGGTTGTGCCGCCAGGCGCACCGCCGGGTATCCGCGTCGGGTATGGATAAGCGCTGAAAGCATCTAAGCGCGAAGCCTTCCACAAGATTAGATTTCCTTAATGAGAGGGTCGTCAAAGACGATGACGTCGATAGGGCGCAGGTGTAAAGACGGCGACGTCAAAGCCGAGCGCTACTAATAGCCCGAAAGTTTCCCTCCGGATGCCGCGTTCCTTCTTTGCGCGCAGGGAGGTGTTTTCCAATTGGCGCGCTGTCCTTCTTTCCCTTGTATTCCGATATGCAAGCTATTATGGCGGCTATTGCGGCGGTGTCCCACCTCTTCCCATCCCGAACAGAGAAGTTAAGCCCGCCCGCGCCGATGGTACTGCCCTGACAGGTGGGAGAGTAGGTCGCCGCCCTTTTTGATAATAGGGTTTCCCGCCCGCGAAGTGAAAACCTCGCGGGCGGGAATTTTTTTATGTGCGCTTTCGAGCTTTCCCGCGGCGGACGGTGCGGTGGGGGGAATGGGGTTTGCTGTTCCGCTTTTTGTAATCTCCTAATAAATATGATAGTTTCTTATTCTTTTATAACCTTTTGTGGCAGGTTGTGGGATTTTATGTAACTTGCGCGAAATTTAGAACAAACAGCTCGGAATATTTGTACTAATATAATAAAAGTTATGAGGAAAGGTTCATTAATTTGTTGTGCTTTCTTGTCCGGTGCATTCTTGTTGTCGGGCTGCGTAAGCAAAAAACAATTTACTCAATTGCAGTCTGACTACAAGAATTTGGATAAGGATTATCAGGATGCAAAGATGAAGTTGGTGGCATGCGGAACGAAGTCGAAGAGCTTGGAGGAGCGCTTGGCTGAAGCGCAGAAAGCCAATGAGGAATTAAAGGCTTCGTATGCCGCACTGCAGGGTTCATTGGATAAGAGTATCCAGCAGAATTCGCAAGGCAACGTGAATATTTCGAAGCTTGTGGATGAAATCAATGCGTCGAACAAGTTTATCAAGCAATTGGTGGAGGCCAAGGATAAGTCCGACTCCCTGAATATGGTGCTGACCAACAACCTGACGCGCTCGCTGACCCGCGAGGAGATGCAAGACGTAGACATCCAGGTGCTGAAGGGCGTGGTTTATATTTCCTTGTCCGACAACATGCTTTATAAGTCGGGCAGTTATGAAATCAGCGAGCGTGCCGGAGAGACGTTGAGCAAGATAGCCAAGATCATCATGGACTACAAGGACTATGAGGTGTTGGTGGAAGGCAATACGGACACCGACCCCATTTCACGGCCTAATATCCGCAACAACTGGGACTTGAGTGCGTTGCGTGCTTCATCCGTGGTGCAGGCGTTGCAAAACACTTATGGAGTGGATCCGCGGAGATTGTCGGCGGCGGGACGTGGCGAATATAATCCCATTGCCTCCAACGATACTCCCGAAGGCAAGCAACGCAACCGCCGTACGCAGATTATCATCACGCCGAAGCTCGACCAGTTTATGGATTTGATTGAGCAGGCACCGGAGTCGGAAGAGCCGGTCACGGAAGAGTCGGTGCTGGGTGCCGTGGCGGAATAAGGTTCCGGCTGCGAGCTTTTGAAAGACATTTCATACACCATGCGGGGCAATCTTGTGGAAGCAAGATTGCCCCGCGGCATTGAAACGCGGCCCGGTCTCCAAAATCCGTAGTTTGTTTACAAGCAGTTCCGCTGAATTGCCGTATCTTTGCACCGTATGAAATCGAACGACCTGCTTGCGCTGATTCGCAATGGCCAACCCATGACGTTGGGCCAACAATTGAGTTTGACGTGGAAATTGAGCATTCCTGCCATCATGGCGCAATTGTCTTCCATCGTCATGCAGTATATTGACGCGGCGATGGTGGGCAGCTTAGGCGCCGGTGCAGCAGCTTCCATCGGCTTGGTATCCACCACGACGTGGCTTTTCGGCGGCACTTGTTCGGCCGTGGCCACGGGCTTTTCCGTCCAGGTGGCCCATGCCATCGGCGCGGGCGACATGTTGCGGGCCCGTTCCGTGCTTCGGCAGGCTTTGGTGGCGGTCGGCTTGTTCGGTTTGTTGTGGGGCGTGGCAGGTGCTTCTATTAGCGGTTCGTTGCCTGTCTGGTTGGGCGGAGATCCTCCATTTGCCGCGATGCCTCTCTTTATTTCCTGATTTATTCCGCTTTTCTACCCGTTTTGCAAATCTACATCCTTGCGGCCGGCATGCTGCGTTGCGAGGGGAACATGCACGTGCCGAGCATGTTGGGCGTGTTGATGTGCCTGTTGGACGTGGTTTTCAATTTCTTCCTGATATTCCCTACGCGCGACATGGAGCTGTTCGGCATGGCGGTTCGCATGCCCGGTGCCGGTTGGGGCGTGGAAGGTGCGGCCTTAGGCACTGGGCTGGCCGAACTCGTGGCCGGAGGATGGGCGTTGGTTTACCTGTGTACCCGTTCGAAGGAGATGCGCCTTTCGCACGAGCGCGGCAGTTTCCGTCCGGCAGCGGCCACGCTGAAGAATGCCGTGCGCATCGGATTGCCCATGGGGGTGGAGCACGCCGTGATTTGCGGGGCACAGATCATGACGACGGTCATCGTGGCTCCGCTGGGCATCTTTGCCATTGCGGCCAATTCCTTTGCCATCACGGCAGAGAGCCTTTGTTACATGCCGGGTTATGGCATTGCCGACGCAGCCACGGTGCTGGCCGGCCAGAGCTACGGTGCAGGGCGCGGCGATTTGTCGCGGCGTTTTGCCGCCATCACCGTGTCGATGGGCATGCTGGTGATGGGGTTGATGGGTGTTGTCATGTATGTGGGGGCGCCGTTCATCATGGGCACCATGACGTCCGACGCCGAAGTCATCGCCTTGGGCGTGGAGGCTCTGCGCATCGAAGCCTTTGCCGAGCCGATGTTTGCCGCGGCGATAGTGGCCTACGGCGTGTTTGTGGGCATGGGCAAGACGGTGGTGCCCTGCGTGATGAATCTGTTCAGCATCTGGGCGGTGCGGCTCACGCTGGCGGCCTGGCTGGCTCCCACCATGGGTCTGAAGGGCGTGTGGTTGGCCATGTGCATTGAGTTGTGCTTCCGCGGCGTCATCTTTTTGCTCCGTCTGGGTTGGGTGTTCCGGAAGAAGCCGTCTGCCGTTTGAAAGGTTTTTGAAACCTTGTCCGCCCGCATTCCGCGCCATGGAGGGGGTGAAGGTGTTTTTTTCCCGGCCGCGCGCCATGACGGAATGTTTTTTGTCGTACCTTTGTTTCTCACTAAATAGATGCATGGATATGAGAAACTTTTTGTTAGCATGCTTATGCTTTGCGGCTTATAGCTTCCCGGCCCGGAGCCAGGAAGCGGCAAGTTATTATCGGCCGGTGGAAGGATTGAAACGGGCAGAGCTGAAGACGGCGCTGCATGAACTGATTCAGCCGGAACAGGTGTTGGACTATGGCGGGAAGGGCGAAGGCTACACGTGGGCCGGATTCGCCGTGACCGACCGCTCGGAAGACGGGACGGTGCGCGACCGCTACAGCGACGTCGTCCGCCGGTTCGAGGGCCTGGAAGCCGTGCCGGGCATGAACATCGAGCACGTCTTCGCCAACAGCTGGTGGGGGCATGCGGAAATCGAAGCCTATTGCGACTTGTTCAACCTGTTTCCCAGCGATGCCACGGCCAACGGGCGGAAGAGCAACAACCCGATGGGAGAAGTGACGGACGGCGTGAGTTTCGACAACGGGGTGACGCGCGTGGGCAAGTCGGCTTCCTATCGGCCGGACTCGCTCATCACCGTGTGGGAACCGGCAGACCAATGGAAGGGCGACTTTGCGCGCACTTACTTCTACATGGCCACGTGTTATGAGGACTACCAGGATTTGTGGCAAACGCCGGAAGGCCTGCTGGTGGTGGAGAAGAACCGCTACCCCACGTTGCGCCCGTGGGTGAGTGCCTTGCTGCTCCAGTGGAACGAGGCCGACCCCGTGGACGAAATCGAGCGCGAGCGAAACAGGGCCGTCTATGGCATACAAGGCAACAGGAATCCTTTCGTGGACTATCCGCAACTGGCCGACTACATCTGGGGCGACAGCACGGAATATGCTTTTTATACGGACAAGCAGGCCACGGCCCCGGAACTCTTCGTGCCGGCTGCCGGAGACACCGTCGACTACGGATTGCAGGCCGTTGCCAAGGGGCTGCAGGCGCAACTCGTGGTGCGCGGGCGGAATCTGCCGGGAGGGTTGGTCCTGCGGGCGGACAACGAGGCTTTCGTGCTCGACCGAACGGAGCTGACGGCTGAAGAGGTAGAGCGTGGAGCGGTCGTCGGTGTGACCTGTGCGGCGGGACTTCCGGCCGGAGAGCATGCGGCGGTGCTGACACTGTCCGGCGAAGGGTTCGAGCAGGCCAACGTGTTGCGGGTGGAGATGGTGGACGGCGTTCCGGCCTATCCGGCGGCGGACGTGGTTTGCTCGGTGAACGCCCGGCGCTTCACCGCTTCGTGGATGGACATGGGGCAGGGGCTGGCCTATCGGTTGGAAGTCTACACCAAGGACGGACAAGGCGGGCGGCAACTGCTCGACGGTTTCCCGCAGGAAACGGCCGCGACGTCCATGCGGGTGGACGGCTTGCGCCCGGCCACTACCTATTATTATCAGGTGAGCGTCCTGGACGAAGGCGGCCAGCCGGTCATGGCCTCCAACGAAGTGGAGGTGGAGATGCCGGAACTGGAGCCGGTTTTCACGGTCGATGCCCAATCGTTGTCCTTTTCCTCCGTTCCCGGCCGGCCTTCCGTGGCGCAAGTGTTGGAGATTACGGCATTGGCCGTTCCGCAGGATGCCACGACGGTGACCGTTGAATGGCCTTTCGAGGTGAGCGCCGACGGAGAGTCGTGGGGGCAGTCGGCCCATGTCTCCGGCGCAGAACAAAGCGTGCAGGTGCGTTTGGGCAGTGTGGACGAGGAAGGCCATGTGGAAGGCGAGGCCGTGGTGTCCACTCCGGGCGTACACGACGTCATTGTCAGCCTTTCGGGCGAGGTGAATGCCCAGAAAGCTTTCTTCGAGACTTTTGAAGCCGGCAACAAAGGCGGCTATGCCGAGGCCGAGGCCACCTGCGTGGCGGCCCGTTGGAGGATGGCCCAGTCGCTGATTGGCAATCTGGAGGCCGACAAGAAAAACGGGGCGAAGTCCGTGAGGATGCAGGCCAAGAACGGCGTGGAAACGGAGCTTGAGATGCTGGACGACAAAACCGGAGGATGCGATTCGCTATGGTTCTATGCCGGGCTGTACGGCAGCGACACGGGCGTGAAGCTGACCGTCAGCTATTCGCTGGACGGCGGCATGACGTGGACGCCGGTGGACGCCGGGATGTCTTTCGACAAGGGCGAATGGAAGCGCTATGGCTATAAGTTGGACGTGGACGGGCTTGTGCGCCTGAAGTTCACGGCCACCGGCTCTTCCTCCAAGCGCTTGAACGTGGACGACATACAGATGAGCGACTACGACGGTGCCGACGGCGTGGGCGAGACCCTGGCGGACGACCCGGAAGAGCTGGTCGACGTCTACACCCTTGGGGGAATCCGGGTGCGCACGGCCAAGCGCAAGGAGGCCCTGCGGGGGCTGAAGCCCGACTATTATATCGTGAAGTGACTTTGCCGCGCTGCTGCCGGCAATCCCCGGGTGTTTAGGGCGCAGTCGGGGGAGGTGATGTGCGGTGTGGCGCGCAGTACTCTGCGGCAAGTACTCGAGTACTCTCCGCAGAGTACGCTGGCGGACTCCGCACGGCGTGGCGGCGCCTACCGCATTGCCTTGTCCGGGAATGGTGCGGGAAAAGAGAGACGCCGGGGGCAAAAAAAGTCTCGCCTGATGCCATGGAAGCGGAACCGGGACGAGAATTCCGCTTGATGGTTCGCGCGGCAAGTCTTAAAAACAGTATCTTAAAACAGCTTCTAAATTTGCTCCTTCCCCGGCCTTGCACTATCTTTGCATCCGTTTACGAAACCGAACGGATGCAAAGATATTTTTTATACCTCGCTTACGACGGCACGCGCTACCATGGCTGGCAGGTTCAGCCCAACGGACTCAGCGTGCAGGAGGTGGTGCAGGACGCGCTGACCACCCTCTTGCGGCAACCCGTGGCCGTGACCGGTGCCGGGCGCACCGATGCCGGAGTGCATGCCCGCCTGATGGTGGCGCACTTCGACTTCGAGTATGCGGGCGAACCGGAGCGGCGCATCGACGGCCCGTGGCTGGCGGACAAGCTCAACCGCCTGCTGCCGCCCGACGTGTCGGCCTACAAGGTGGTGCCCGTCCGCGCGGACGCCCATGCCCGTTTCGATGCCCTCTCGCGCACGTACCATTATTATGTGCATTTCTCCAAGTCGCCTTTCCTCCGTGCCTATTCCTGCCGCTTGTTCCGCATGCTGGACTTCGCGAAGATGAACGAGGCGGCCGCCACTCTCTTCGACTATACCGATTTCACCAGCTTCAGCAAGGTGAACACGGACACCAAGACCAACAACTGCCGCATCATGCGTGCCTGCTGGACGGAACTCTCGCCCGGCGAATGGCGTTTCGAGATACAGGCCGACCGTTTCCTGCGCAACATGGTGAGGGCCATTGTCGGCACGCTTGTCGAGGTGGGGCGCGGGCGTCTGACGGTGGACGGCTTCCGTGCTGTGATAGAAGGGAAAGACCGTTGCGGGGCGGGAGAGTCCATGCCGGGGAACGCGCTGTTCCTCGTGGATGTGGAATATCCGGCGGACATCGCGGAGGAATGACCGCCCCTGGCCCCGGAGAGGCTGTGGATTTGAAGTAAAAAGATTGATATATTATGTGGTTAATTTGGGCGTTCACGTCGGCAGCTCTGTTGGGCTTCTACGACGTGTTCAAGAAAAAAGTCGTTGAAGGACAATGCGGTGATTCCCGTGCTGTTCCTCAACACGTTGGTTTGTAGCTTGATATTCCTGCCGTTCATCGTGTTTTCCGCCTGCGGGTGGCTGGACGCCGGCAGCATGTTTCACGTGCCGCAGGCCGGATGGGATGCGCAGAAGTATATCCTGCTGAAGTCGTGCATCGTGCTTTCCTCGTGGATATTCGGTTATTTCGGCATGAAACACCTGCCGCTCACCATCGTGGGCCCCATCAACGCCACTCGGCCCGTGATGGTGCTTGTCGGCGCGTTGCTGGTGTTCGGCGAGCGCCTCAATGCCTACCAGTGGGTGGGCGTGGCCTTGGCCGTGCTTTCCTTTTTCATGCTCAGCCGCAGTGGAAAGAAAGAAGGCATCGACTTCAAGCACGACCGTTGGATTTATTTCGTGGTGCTGGCCAGCCTGTTGGGAGCCGTGAGCGGGTTGTACGACAAATACCTGATGGCTTCGCCCGAGAACGGCGGGGTGGGGCTGGACCGCATGGTGGTGCAGAGCTACTACAATCTCTATCAATGCGGCATGATGGCCGTCATGTTGCTGCTCCTGTGGTGGCCGCGGCGTAAGCAGACCACTCCGTTCCGCTGGGACTGGTGCATCATCCTGATATCCGTGTTCCTTTCCGCCGCCGACTTTGTCTATTTCTATGCGTTGAGCCTTGACGGGGCGATGATTTCCATCGTCTCCATGGTGCGGCGCGGCAGCGTGGTGGTGTCGTTCCTGTTCGGGGCGATGGTGTTCCGCGAGAAAAAACCTGCGGAGCAAGGTGGTGGACTTGGCTCTGGTGTTGCTGGGCATGGTGTTTCTCTACCTGGGTTCCCGTTAACGTGAAGAGATGTTATTATGTGTGGTGCGGAGGCCGTAATGTCGGGAAAAATGCGTAAGTTTGCACCACACAAAATGAAGTGACGCATGAAACATTGGATTTTTTTGCTCATGGCAGTGTGGTGGGCGCAGGCCGTTCCGGCGCAGAAGATGCGCGACGTGTTTGCCGCCCTGCCCGACAGCCTGCTGGGCATCATGACGAAGAACAACAGGCTGGACTGCATAGATTTCATAGAGAATGACATGGAAGCCAAGGTGCGCAACCGTTTCGACGGCTTCACGGTGATGAAGGCACTGACGCTGGACTATCTGGACTTGCAGCTGACGGAGAACTGCCGCGTGGAGATGAAGCTCCTTCCCGTCGGCGATTCGGTGAGCTACGTGTGCGTGGCGCGCACGTACTCAGGTCCTGTGGCCGAAAGCGTGGTGGAACTGTACACACCGGAATGGGAGCGGGTGCCCGAGACGGAATGGATTTCCCGTCCGGAGTATGGCGACTTCTGGCAAACGAATGATTCCGTGGATGCAACGGAGGTGGAGCGCCTGCAGCATTTGCAGGACATGCGTTTCGTGTGCGCCGGCTTGCAGCCGGACGACATGCGGCTGACGTTCACCCTGCTGCCGGGCGAGGTGGACAAGGAAGAGGCCGAACGGATGGAAAAGGTACTGCGACCGTTGGCATACGAATGGAACGGTCGCCGCTTCGTGCGGGTGGAATAAAAGGCCAGTTGGAGTAAGACGTATTTTGACGATAGGGAAAGAAGCGCTGCGCGGTGTGACGGATTGCCACAGGCAACGCTTTTTCCGTTGTGCGCGCAGCATTCACGATTTGCCAGAAGGACCGGCATCTGCCGCTGCACGATAAAGGCATCCGGTCTTGTGCCGGCATCCGGTTGTGGGGAGGCCGGCGACGGGCCGTGGAGCTTGGCGGCGACGGGCAGGTCATTCCCGTTAAAAAGACAGAGGGGCAAGGATGCTGTTTTGCATTCCTTGCCCCTCTGTCGATGTCAGGCTTTTGCAGCCCGTTTATCATTTGCGGCTCTTGGCGTAGCGGCTCATGAACTTGTCCACGCGGCCGGCGGTGTCTACCAGCTTGCTCTTGCCCGTATAGAAGGGATGGGAAGAGCTGGAGATTTCCAGTTTCACTACAGGGTAAGTTTCGCCTTCGAATTCCACTGTGTCGTTCGTTTTGCAAGTGGAACGTGAAAGGAACATGTCGCCGTTGCTCATGTCTTTGAACACTACGGGACGGTAATTTTCGGGATGAATATCTTTCTTCATTGTCTTAAAAAAATTTTGTCCGTTCTGTTATAGCTGGTAACTATATGTGTAATGGTCTGATTTTACGAGGTGCAAAGTTAGGGCTTTTCTATCGAACAGCCAAACTTTCCGGCAGTTTTTTGACTATAATCCGTTCCATAATCCCGGATCGCAGTTCCGTTCCACGGCGTTTTCCACGGCATCGGGCAGGTTGCAGAAGAAGTCGATGCCCGTGAGCGTCTCCAGTTCGTCGATGCTCACGGCCCAGGAACGCAGGTCGGGGCTGCCCCCGTATGATTTGTGCTCCACCCAGAATCCGATGGCCTTGTAAGTGTTTTGCCCGCCGGCGTATTTCTTGCAGAGCAGGGCGGCAAAGTAGTAGCGGGGCACGGTGATGCCGCTGCGGGTATGCGTCTTGATTTGGTCGTCGCGTATCGTGCCGCCCTTCACCACGAAGAGCGTGTCGCGGAATGAACTGTTGCGCCCCCAGTTTTGGATTTGGCCTTCCAGTTTCACCCAGTCGTCTTGGTTGAAGTTGCTTTGCTGCGGACTCATGTTGGAGAGATAGAAAGTCTGTCCGTTGGCATCCATGGAGCACAGCCTGTCGGCCGATGCGCAGAGGTGGCCGCGGTCGTACCCGCTGCCGCGGAAATCGGCAAGCTCTGTGCGTTCGCCGGCGGGGATGTCGGGGTCGGGCTGGAAAGGGTCGCCCTCCCAATATTGTCCGTCCCAATACGCGCCGTTCCATTTGTTACGGTTCCAGTGAGTGGTGGCGGTCGTATTGGTGAAGACGAAGGCCACCCATCGGGAGTGCTTCTTGTCGGCGTGCCAGTCGAGGGCGTAGTTCAGCAGGCGTCCGCCTTGCTCCGTCGTGGCGTAGTGGACGTAGATGTCGCCCGTTTCGTTGTCAATGCGCGGGATTTCCAGATGGCCGGCTTCGGGAAAGAGGGCGGGGTTGGCGTTTTCGTTGGCTTGTCCGGTGCCGGCGTGTTCCTCGTCGGAGCAGGCGGTGAGCAGGGCAATGCCCAGCAGTGGGAGGAAATGTTTAATGTTCATTGTCTCGTTACAGTGTTTATTATGGAAAACAAGTAGAGACGCGATTCATCGCGTCTCTACTGTGACATGTTCAGGAAGGATTTTCATGCTTGCCCTTTCGGGCGAGTCTCCGGTTCCCGATTAGTTCTTTTTGAACAGGCAAGGCATGATGCCCCGTTCGTTGGCATAAGAGCCGAAGCTGTCGTAGTTCTCGTCGAATTGCATCCACTTGTCCATGGCGGTATTGGTGATGCGGAAGCTGCCGTCGGCATTGCCTTCAATCGTATAATATTGCCCGGACGTGGGACTTTCCTCCAGATTCCAACTGTCGAACGAGCCCTGCATGATCATGTATCTTCCGCTCTCGTCTTGTATGGTATAACCGTTGGCCGTGGAGGTGATGGTGAAGGTCAATCCGGCGGGGTCGATGGTCATCACATTGTTTGTCACTGTGGCATCGTTGACATACAAGTAACCGAAAGTCCTGTCGGCAGCGATGTTTTGGGCCACCTTATACGTGCCGTCCACATTCGCGGCGATGATGTAAGTGCCGTCGCTTATTGTGGTGACTTTGGTGAACGTGTTCTTTTCCACGGGCGTGCTCTCGCCTGCCAAAGTGTATTCGCTGACGCTCTTCAGGCCATAGGTGCCGAAGTATTTCTCCAGGCTGCCCAGCAAGGTGACTTCCTTGCCCAAGTTTTCCGGGTTTTCCTTCAGGTTGAGGGCGTTGCGCACGTTGCCGCTCGGCAGTTGGATGACGAGGCACTTGGTGTGGTCGGTTTCATTCACGTCGTCGGCAATCATCAGGTTGGTGTTGGACACGTTTTCGCCACTGGCGCCGAACGTGGCCCCGTCGATGCTCATGCCTTCAACGTAGCCCACGATGTATCCTTTCACACGCACGTTGGCTTGTGGCTTGTTGGCGTTGTAGCGGGCAATGGCTTGGGCCACGGTGAGGCTTTCATTCGTGTCGGGCACTTCGGGCGTGGCTCCGGCCTGCCTTTCCTGCACGAGCAGGTTCTTCAGCTCGTAGGTGCCGGCCTTGGTGGTGCAGACGTACTTGAAGCCTATCTTCACTTTCTTACCTTTATAAGCGTTCAGGTCGATGTCGCCGGAGTTGACGAAGGTGAAGCCGGTGGGGTAGGTGGGCACGTTAAGCTGCGTCCAGTTCTCTTGGGCCGCATCAGTAATCCACACCGTCACGTCGGTCTTCACGTCGTTGAAGTAGTTGGCGGCATGGTCGAAGGTAAGGGTGGCCGCGCTGGCACCGCTCAGGTCGATGACGGGCGACACGAGCCAGCTTTCCGTCGGGATGTCCTGTCCGTTCTCGCCGCCGGTGTACGAAGTGGCCTTGGCGCAGACATACTTGCTGTCGTAGGTCCACACTTCGCCGCCGAGGCCTTGTGCGGGTTTCACGTTGTCGATGGTGAACGCGCCGAGTCCGCTGTCGAATGTTTCGCCGAAGAGAGTGGCGCCTTCTTCGCCGCCCGGTTCCTCAATGGCTTCGCCTGCACCTTCTACGACCTTCAGGTTGCGCACTTCCCACGTGGAGGAGTAAGAGTCGGTACAAGTGTGGCGGAGGGCCACGTAGACGGGATTGATGCCGATGTAGTCGGCGGGGATGCTGATTTTACCGGCGTTGACGAAAGTGAAGTCGGAGTTCGTTCCTTCCGTATTGATGGCCAGCTTTTCCCATGTCGCCGTTGCCGCATCGCCGTTGTAGTCCTTGCTGATGAGCAGTTCGTGGTTGGCGGCGATGTCGCCCCGTTCGTAGTTGAGGGCGTGGTCGAAGGTGATGTAGGCACCCGTGGAGCCGGAAAGGTCGATGGCAGGACTGATGAGGTAGGTCACTCCGGCCTGGTTCTCCTTCTGCCCGTCGCCGTCGAAATCCTGGTATCCGGTGATGCAGGCCGATTGGTAGTCGTGATACCAGTTCAAGGTGCCGGAGGTGCTTTGGCTGACGAAGTCGCCCAGACTGTTAGTAAAGCTCTCGTCAAGGTAACTTTCGCTTCCCGTTTCGTCGGTAATGCCCGGTGCTTGGTAAGGAGCCGGAACGTCCTCGCAGTTGGTCAGCAAGAACGCGGAGGCGGACAATATGCACAATGTTTTCCAAAACTTCTTCATAATATAAGTCTGCTTTTAATGGGTTATTGATTGTTCGAATGTAGGATGATGTCCCGTGAGGTGCGGGCTTTCAGCTGCCAGTCGTTGCGGAAGCGGGTCAGCACGCCGGTGATGTCCACTGGTGCGGTGGGCATCACTTCTGTGGCGAAGTTGGCGTAGGTGCTCACGCGGAAAATCAGTGAGGCGTCGCCCACCTGCAGGTTTCGGTTCACTTCATTGCCGCTCAGTATGACGCCTTCCTCGGGGGCGTACATGGCTTTCTCCGTCGGCTTCCTTGAGCGTCACGCCGCTCACCTTCACGAAGAGCGGTGCTTCTTCCATCGGAGTGTTTTCGAGGAAATCATCGTTGATTTCCACGGGTTGCAGTTCGGGATAGGACAAGTCGGGCGTGCCCACGAAGCGCACATGTTCCTTCCACATCCTTTCCTCCATGCGTCCGATGGAGCCGTTGTAGAGCGAACCGATTTGGGCCAGTTGCCCGTAGCCGCCCACGTGGAGTCCCGTGCAGTCGAGGACAATCTTCTGGCCCACGGGGCAATAGGCGTAGAGGCCGGTGGAGTTGATACCCACCACGATGGTGCCCGTGGCGTCCCTCACGTAGAGCTGTTTGTAGATGTTGCCCGATTCGTCGTCGGCCACGACCACGCCTTCGATGATGGTCGGTGTTTCCACCAGGGCGGGCGTGCTGGAGGACTGTATTGCGCTGCGGTAGGTCTCCTTCAGTTGCGCGATGGTGGTGTTGGCCTCTCCCACGGCGGGATTCCCGTAGGTGTAGCCCGTAGGGTCGTCGTGGTGGTCCATGCATCCGGCGAAGGAGAAGGCCAGGACCGCTGCCAGTAATATGCTTAACTTTTTCATGTCGTTACGTTTTGGGTTGAATGATTAGAAACGGAAGTTGATGTTGAAGAATCCGTTGATGCCTTGTGCGTAGTAATATTTGGAATTCCTCGAGAAGCGATACACCCTCACGTCGCCGTCAGGATAGTTGTCGTCCCGGTTCTGTTCGTATCCGCCGGTCTTCATGTTCGTGTTGTTGAGCACGTTGTTCACCGTCAGGTTGATACTCATGGTGCGTCCTTTGGCCAGGCGGATGTACTTGCCGATGGAGAGGTCGAGCATCCAGCCTCCCTTTGAAGCGTTCCTGCTCGGGGATGTTGATGACTTCCTCGCCGTTTTCTCCGATGGAGACGTTGCCGTTCTGTTTGAGGATGCCGTAGAGCCGGCGATAGGTGGAGAAGTCGATGTAGCCGCGGTGATAGTAGTTCCCGTTGACGTTGAAGAACCAGCCGTCCACGCTGTAGTCCAGTCCGATGCTGTAGGCCGAGAGCGGCGTGCCGCTTTCCTTCATGCCGTCGATGCACACGATGTCGCTGTTCGTCTCGCTTTCGTTCTCATACGTCAGGTTGGCCTGCGGGTTGTTGATATATTCCGCGTTGCTGATGGTACCGATGGCATTGAAGGTCAGGTTGGAGATGATCTTCACGCTCAGTGCGGCCTCCACGCCCATGTGCTGTTTTTCCACGCCCGTCATGGAGAGGTAGGTGTAGCGCGACTGCTGGTCGTTGTAGAACTGGTCCAGTTCGGTCACGTTGTTGAAGCGGGTGTAGTAGCCGCTCAGTTTCACGCCCACGATGGGCCCGTTGTAGGCATAGCTGGCTTCCGTGCTGATGACCTCCTCGCGGGTGAGGTTCGAGGCGAAGTCGTTCTTCAGTCGCGGGGCGACGAAGGCGTTGTAGGCCAGCGGCGCGTTCTGCTCATAGCCCACTCCCAGGTTGAAGACGTGCTTGCCGCCGATGCGGAAGGTGGCACCGGCCTTTGCGCCGTGTTCCAGGAACTTGGCCACGCCGCTGCTGCCCTTGGAGTTGTTGGCGGCGCGCCCGTTGCGCATCAGGCCTTCGCGCTCCATGGTGGTCCCGCCGAAGCGTCCGGCGAAGAACAGGCTGTAGTAGTCCTTGTCGTATTGGTAGTTGGCCCAGGCGTGCGCCTTGTTGACAAAGATGTTATAATCGTATCCGAACTTGTCGCCTTCGCCGATGACGCGGTTGGGATGGTCCAGGTCGTTCTGTATCATCGATGAGTTATACCCGTAGTCGCGGACGGAAAACTTGTCGATGTCGGTGAAGCGGTCGGCGCCCAACAAGTCCTTCATCGTCTTGTAGTGCATGCCTTTCGTGGTGTTCAGGGCAAGCCCCGCCGTGATGCGGCCATACTCTTTCATGTCGCGTTTCAGGGTGGAGGCGAGGTTGAACGCCATTTGGTCGTTGTGCCGCTTTTCCACGTAGTAGAGCGCTTCTCCGCCCAATGCTTTCTGTTGCGCGTTGGCGAAATACATGGCGTCCCAGTCTATCTGCCGGTGGGCCTTGGAGCTGGTCCAGTAGCGGTAGGCGTCGTTCCACGTGGCGATTTCCTCGTCGGTGTATTCGTCTTCGGTCCACACGTCCACCTGTCCGCTGGGCAACTTCTTATAGTAGTCCGGCCGCGGGTCGGCTGCATTCCCACTCCAGCCCAGCGCACTGTTGGCGTACATGCTGTACTTGCCGGAGAAGGAAGTGGAAAGGCTTGTGCGGTCGTCGATGTCGAAGTCCCAGGTGAGTATGGCCGTGGGCTCAAAGGAATTCACCACGCGCGCGTTCCGCTTCTTTCCGTTCTGGTATCCCCAGTTCGGGTTATAGTAGTGGTCGTTGGCCAGCCAGTAGGCTTCTTCGGTGGACGAGCCTTGCTGTGCGCGCTCCGTGGGCGAGCCCCAGGTGGTGAAGCTCAGGCTGTGGCGGTCGTTGAAGCGTTTTTCGAAGCCGAAGAGGTAGCTGAAGGAATTGTAGAAGGTGCCTTCCACGAAGCCCTCGTTGGCCCAGCGGTAGCCGACCGAACCGGTGAAGGCCCATCCGTTGCTCATCATGCCGGTGGAATAGGTGTACATTCCGCGCGCACGATAGTTGCGGTTGGTGCCGGAGAGGGTTATCTTGTGCCCTGCGGCATATTGTCCGGCGCGCAGGTTGATGTCGTCGGCTCCTCCCACGGGCGTGTATCCGAAGTTGTTCATCAGGAAAAAGGGCGACCCTTCGCGGTTGCGCGTCACGTCATTCAGTCCTCCGATGGAGCTGTAGCTGAACACGCCCCGTTCGACGTCGTTGAATTGCACGCCGTTGATGAACATGCCGTTGCTCGTGTTGCGGTAGGCCCTGAGGCGGAAGCGCATGGGCGAGAACAGGTAGCCCACTTCGGAGAGGTATAAGTCGCTGCCGATGCCCGTGATGGCGGCCACGGTTTGCCCTGCGTCGTCGTCGTCTCCCAGTTGCGATTCCGTGAACGAGAAGTCGGCATTCTCGTTGAGCGACCGTTGCTGGAACACGGCCAAGGTGTCCGCCTGTTGCGCGTGGAGCAGGGCGGAGGCAAAGAACGCCGACAGAATCATTGTTGTCTTTTTACCCATGTTTCGTAAGTTTATTAATATTGTTGTTACAAAGGAACGCATTTTTTTTAGATTATGAGCGACCGGGGCTAACTTTTTGGCTGTTTTTCTTGGCGAGGTGCCCGAAAAAGGCCATATTTGTAACAACGAATTAATAAAACGACAGAGAAATGAAACGAATGCTTGTGTTGGTGGGCTTGTTCGCGGGGATGCTCGCGGCCGTGTGCGCCCAAGAGAGACGGTTTGGCCTCTATGCGGTCGGATTTTATAACCAGGAAAACCTTTTTGACACGATTCACGACGAAGGGAAGAACGACTACGAATACCTGCCCGGGGGGACGATGAAGTGGGGCGGGATGAAGTATTTCGCCAAGTTGAAGAACATGGCCAAGGTGCTTTCCGAGATGGGCACGGACAGGTTGCCGCAGGTGGGGGCTGCCGTCATCGGCGTGTCCGAGGTGGAGAACAGCCGCGTGCTGGCCGACCTGGTCGCCCAGCCGCCCTTGAAGGCCCGGGGGATGGAGTTCGTGCACATCGAGGGGCCGGACGTGCGGGGAATCGACTGCGCCCTGCTCTATAACCCGCGCTTCTTCACGCCCGAGAAATCTTTTTTGCAGCCCTACGTCTATGAGGAGAAGGATAGCGCGCAGCGCACGCGAGGCTTCCTCACCGTGCAGGGCAAGCTGGCGGGCGACGACGTGACTTTCATCGTCTGCCATTGGCCCAGCCGCGCCGCCGTGTCGCACTACCGAGAGCGCGCCGGCCGGCAGGTGCGCGCATTGACGGACAGCATCCGCAAGGCGAGCCCGGAAATGAAAATCGTGGTCATGGGCGACATGAACGACGACCCCTTCAATCCCAGCATGGCGAAGGAACTGGGCGCAAGGCGGAACGTGAAGGACGTGGCCCGAGGCGACTTCTACAACCCGTGGTGGAACGTGCTGGCCAAGGAAGGGCGCGGCACGCTGATGTACGACGGGAAGTGGAACCTGTTCGACCAAATCGTGATGTCGGACAACATGCTCGACGCCGACGGGCGGAAAGACTATTCCTCGTTGACCTTCTTCAAGAACGAGATCTTCTCGCGGAACTACCTGTTCCAGACGGAAGGCCGCTACAAGGGAAACACCAAACGGACGCACGCGAGCGGCACGTGGCTCAACGGTTACAGCGACCACTTGCCCGTGGTGGTCTATTTGGTGAAAGAGTTGAAATGATTTTTTTTATTTAAAAGATAGGGCGTGCCGGCGCGAGATTGGAGAAATTTGCGTATCTTTGCCCTACACAA
>VOFD01000352.1_pt1 | contig 20000 bp, 19 predicted proteins | sample 5384101 | NCBI WGS metagenome assembly VOFD01 (sample SAMN12384723, study PRJNA508395) | human gut metagenome | isolation source: healthy gut C | host: Homo sapiens
TGCGCCGGTTTGCGGCCGATGCGGTGACCCGGGAACGGAGTTTGGCAGCATGAACACGGAATTTTTCAATGCAGCAACACAAAAAGAGAACGGAACAAACGTGTGCGGGCGAATCATTCGCGCGGGCGGGCTTGTTGCGTTTCCGACCGAAACCGTATACGGACTCGGTGCAAACGGGCTTGACGGCTGTGCGGTGGAAAAGATTTTTGCTGCAAAGGGACGCCCCGGAGACAACCCGCTCATTCTTCATATTGCAAAAAAAAGCGACCTCAAACAGCTTTGGAAACATGTTCCGGACAAGGCGCGGCAGCTTGCGGACGCATTCTGGCCGGGTCCGCTCACCATGGTCTATCTCAAAAGCGACATTGTCCCTCCGCAAGTCACGGCGGGGCTCTCCACCGTTGCGGTGCGTATGCCGGAGCATAAAACCGCACTTGCTCTGATTCGTGCGGCCGGCGTTCCGATTGCGGCACCGAGCGCGAACCTTTCCGGAAAACCGAGCCCGACCTGCGCTCAGCATGTTCTGGATGACCTTGACGGATGCATTGATGCAATTATTGACGGCGGGGATTGCAGAGTCGGCGTTGAATCCACGGTGCTTTCCCTTGTCGGCACACCGACGGTGCTTCGCCCCGGCGGAGTCACAAGAGAGATGCTTGAAAGCGTCATCGGGCATGTTGATATTGCTCATGCGGTGCTCAACCCGTTAAAAAACGGAGAAACCGCCGCTTCACCCGGCATGAAATACAAGCATTATGCGCCCGAATGCGATGTTGTCATCGCTGACGGCGGCAATGACTGCAAAAAAACCGCCTCCATCGCCTGCCGTGAATACACCCGCGCAGAGCTTTCGGGCAAAAAATGCATCATACTCGCAACGGAACAAACCAAATCCCGCTATTCTGGAAAGCGGCATGTCGTTATCGGCGACAGGACTCAACCGCAGACGCTGTGCGCCGCCCTTTTCCGTGAACTTCGAAACGAATCGCGCGGCATGGATTTGATAATTGCGGAAAGTGTCCCCGCCGAGGCTCAGGGGCTTGCATACATGAATCGTCTGCTCCGTGCCGCCGGGTTTACGGTTATTTCCGAATGACCGCTGCGATATGCCAACGACTTTTCGGCTGCGTTCGAAGCCGTTCGGATGCCGTCGGTGTTTACGGAATTTATTCTTGCTCAATCACAAAAATTTTTAATATTTTTAAAGACTTTACGGAAAGGATTTCCCGCGCACCGCACGGGACAATAAAAAATGAAAATTGCAATTGCATCCGACCACGGCGGATACGCACTCAAGAACGAGCTTTTACCCTATATTACTGAACTTGGTCACGAATTCAGGGATTTCGGCTGCTGCTCAACCGACAGTATGGATTATCCCGACATCGCATTTCCCGCCGCAGAAGCTGTTGCCTCCGGCGAGTTTGACCGCGGAATCCTCATCTGCGGCACCGGCATCGGTGTTTCTATCTGCGCAAACAAGGTTCGCGGCATCCGCTGCGCACTCTGCGGAGATGTTCTTTCCGCGGAACTGACCCGTCAGCATAATGATTCCAACATGCTTGCAATGGGCGGAAGGATCATCGGCATTGAAACCGCAAAGGCGATCGTCAAAACATGGCTCTGCACCGAATTTGCCGGCGGCAGGCACGAACGCCGCATCGGCAAAATTTCCGATTACGAATGCAGATAAAAGCTTCTTGCTTGATTTCAACTTATTTAATAAATAATTTTACAAAGGGGTATTAACAATGAAAAACTACATGGAAAACGTTGTCGTTATCGACCATCCTCTCGTTCAGCACAAGCTCACCCTCATGAGGGACAAAAACACCGGCACAAAGGATTTCCGTATGCTGCTCAACGAGCTGTCCACGCTCATGGCATATGAAGTCACCCGTGACCTTCCCATGGAGGAAGTTGACATTGAAACTCCCGTTGCATCAATGCGCGCAAGAGTGCTTGCAGGACGCAAACTCGGCATCGTTCCCATTCTCCGCGCCGGTCTCGGCATGGCAGAGGGCGTCATGGAGCTGATTCCCGCCGCAAAAGTCGGACATATCGGGCTTTATCGCGACCCCGAGACGCTCAAGCCTGTCAGCTATTACTGCAAGCTGCCCGGTGATACCTCCGAGCGCGATATGATCGTTGTTGACCCCATGCTTGCAACCGGCGGCTCCGCTGCCGAGGGTATTCGCATCGTCAAGGAAGCAGGCTGCAAAACCGTTCGCCTGATGTGCCTTGTTGCCGCTCCCGAGGGCATTGAAATGCTGCATAAGCTGCACCCCGATGTTGTCATCTACACCGCTGCGGTTGACAGCCACCTCAACGATCACGGCTATATCGTTCCCGGTCTCGGCGATGCCGGCGACAGGATTTTCGGAACGAAATAAACTGCTTCAAGCGCATTAAAAAACTCTGCATCGGCTTAAATAAACCAAACGGGACTGCTGCATTCACCGCAGCGGCCCCGTTGCTTTTTTATCAAAACAGCTTAATCCGTTCTGTTCAATTATCGGTTGATTTATCGGTTGATTCCGACCGATATGCGGACAGTGTTCACTCTTCGTCAGGCTCTTCGATGCGCTTAATATCGGCACCGAGGGCGCGGAGCTTATGTTCGAGTTTTTCGTATCCCCTGTCGATATAATAGATATTTCGCACACGGGCAGTTCCTTCCGCCATCAGAGCCGCAACTATCATTGCCGCGCCCGCACGCAGGTCGGAAGCATAGATATCGGTGCCGTAGAGCTTATCAACGCCGATCACGGTTGCGGTTCTGCCGTTCACGATTATGTTTGCACCCATGCGGTTGAGCTCGCGAACATGGTTAAACCTGTCCTCAAACAGATTCTCCGTGATGAAGCTGTTGCCCTGTGCAACCGCCAGCAATGCGGTCATCGGCTGCTGCAAATCCGTCGGAAAACCGGGATACGGCAGAGTTTTGATATTCACCGCCCGCGGGCGGGAGTTTGAAATAATCTGCATGTAAAAATCATTGCCGTTATCCCCTTCAATGACCTCCACTCCGCATTCCATAAGCTTTGCGGAAATTGCCTCAAGGTGCGCAGGTATGACGTTGTTAATCACAACATTTCCCTGTGTTGCGGCAGCGGCAATCATGAAAGTACCCGCTTCGATTTGGTCGGGTATTATCGCATAGGTGCAGCCGTGCAGCGCATCGCAGCCCGTTATGCGGATAACATTCGTTCCCGCACCGCGAATGTTTGCTCCCATGGTATTGAGAAAATTTGCCACGTCAACAACATGGGGTTCGCGCGCGGCGTTGTTTATCACGGTTTTGCCCTCTGCACGACATGCGGCAAGCATAATGTTTATCGTTGCACCGACGCTTGCCATATCAAGATAAATCTCCGCACCGCGAAGCTTGTCGGCCGAGGCGGTAACTATGCCGAAGCGATCCTGCACATTTGCTCCGAGAGCGCGCATTCCGTTGATATGATAATCCATGGGACGCTGCCCTATCGCACACCCTCCCGGCTGAGCAATTTCGGCACGGCGGAATTTTCCGAGCAGCGCACCGAGCATGTAATACGACGCACGCAGCTTGGCCGCCATTTCGTTTGTTACGCTGTGGGACTTTATTGTTCGCGGATCGATAACAACAACGCCCGGAGCGGGGCGCGTAATCGCTGCACCCATTGAACTCAAAATCTCCGTGATTCGATTAACATCCTCTATATCGGGCAGGTTTTCGATTCTGCAAGGTTCATCTGCCATTATCGATGCACATATTATCGGCAGTGCAGCGTTCTTTGCGCCGCTCACGGTCACGCTGCCGCGAAGCGGGATTCCGCCGCGAATTTCAAAAAAGCCATATAAACTCCGTATTATATAAATTTAATAATTTAAACAGTAATTCTATTTTGCAACCCGCGAAATAACGCTCCCTTTTCGAATTCGGAAAAAGGAACAAACGCACAGCTGCATCCGAAACGCAAACCGAGTTTGTTTTGCATATTCCCGGAGGCAGTTTATTCTTCAATGCGGAATTGCAGTCACATTTTGATTTTAACACAGGCGGCAGAGTTTGGCAACCCGCATAAAAGCAAAATTTGTTCTGTCAACGGTTCAAAACACTGTTTCCGCATTGAAAAAGCATGGTCACATGCTGTTCATTCACTGCGTAAGCCCGCTTATATAGGCTTTCGGGTCGCACGGAACCCCGTTTGCATAAATGCCGAAATGTATTCCGTCCGCACCCGCCGTGCCGATTATGTCGCCCGCTGCAACGGTTGTTCCGACGGAAACATGCGCCTTTTCAAGCCCTGCATACACTGTTGCAAAACCGTTTTCGTGACGAACATACACGGTCAAACCCATGCTGCCGCGCTCAAGCACCGCAACAACGGTTCCTGCTGCCGCTGCCTTGCAGTTTTCGCCTCTGTTCGCCGCAAAATCCACGCCCTCATGCATACTGCCGTTGAGCAGTCCGAAAAAGCGCACAACAGCAGCATCAACGGGCCTTGCAAATGCAATACCCGAAGCAGGGTATTCACCCGTTGTTATTCCGTTTGCTGCCGGGCACGGTCTTGTTCCGATGATAACGGTTTCTTTCAGCGGCAGGTCAAGATACTCGCTCTCAAGCATTCGGCTGCTTTGAAGCGTGCCGTTAATATAAATGTATTCATAAGCACTCATTTTTTTGCCATTCCGTCCGTATTCGGCAACAAAGCGGGTCCCGCAGTAAAAATCGCTGCTGTTAACCGTCGATACCTCATACGGAATCGTTACAAATTCGTGCTCAATAAGCCTGCTTTGAACCCTGAGCGGCGTGCTGTTGCCTGTCAGAAACGCAAATGCCTCATCATAGGGCATGACCGCCGCATTTTCGTCCGCCTCAACAAAACCGATTTCATTCAAAAACGATGTGACCGCTCCGCTTTTGTTCACAAAACCATCGAAATATGTACGCACGGCTTCAATAAGCTCCTCCGCCGCGCTGCCGCTTGCAAGCGTTGCGATCGGGCTGCCGTCCGCAATGACGGTCGTTTTAACGTGCGCCAAAGTTTCACCCTGCGGGAACGGCGTATCCGAAACCTCTTCTGTCGGTTCAACGGTAAAGCCGCGATTTTCTCCGTCTCCGTTCTCATCAAACGTCGCGGCGTTTTCCTTCCCTGCATCCGTAGTATCATCCATCGCAGGCACGGAAGCACTGCCGTACCGCTCCGCCCCCGTTCTGCCGAGCAATATCAAAGCAACAGCGGCGACATCAGCAAGCACCTCGCATATTATGAAAGAAATAACGCTGTGTTTCCTGTATGCTTCGTTGTTTTTTTCTTTACCTCGCATGTCCGAAGCATCCGATGCATTGAAGTTTATTTTCCCCCCATTGACATCCGCACCGGACTTCTCATTGCCGTCCGCACCGGACTCATCATGGCCGTCCGCACCGGACTCCTCATTGCCGTCCGCACCGGACAGGCGGAACCTTTCGGAAGCAGCCTTTTTAAGTTTTCTTGGTTTATTCCTTGCCATGCTGATATTATAAACCCCGAGTGCGCGGACAGCAATGCTGATTTTTTAATAATTTGTGACAAATTTCACGTTTTTTTGCAGACTGACGCAAACTCGGCGGATTGCGGAAGCCCTCCTGCGCGAAAGACGGATACACCGCCGCGACCCCGCCTTTTTCTTTCGTCCCGAAGTGACGAAATTACTTAAAAAGTGTTGCAAATTTTTATGTTGTTTGTTATAATAGCAGTGATACCGGCAATGAAGGACAACACTCCTCGTCGGGCGGCGTCCCGGCTTGTTTTTTATTTGCACTATCGGGCGTAAACTTTATTCAATCTACGGATCGCAGCATTTTGCCTGCGGCTGCCTATTGGTCTTTGTTTATGTAAAAATCGCATATGAAATTTATTTTTTACGCGTTCGATACCGTGTGGTTATTTTGTTGCACTGCCCTTTCGGCAGGTTTGTTGTTTTCGGTCTGTCGGTTTAAGGGAGTTTTGATTTCGAGATCTTTCCCGCAGAGTGAATCATTCAAAGCATTCCCGCACTATGTAAGCGCATATTTTGCTTTGCGCAAAGGAGGGTTTATTTGCTCAACATTTTCAGGTCGCTTGCCCGTTCAAAACGGGCAATGGTATTCGTTGATTACGAATACTGGTTTTATTCGTACAAAAACAAATATAATCTTCGTCCCGATACAGCCGCATGGCGTGCCGAGCTTGAAAAGCAGTTCGACATTGAAGATATTATGATTTTTGCCGATTTTTCATCCCCGGCATCGGTGAGGAGCTTGCAAAGCTGCGCAACATCACCAACACCATTATCGAAACCGGCACGGCAACGCAGTATCGCAAAAAAGATATGACGGATTTTGTTATGCTTGATTATATTTATCAGAACGTAACATCCAGAAACGATGTCGGCACCTATATTATCTTCACCGGAGACGGTCATTTTCAGTCCGTTGTCAAATATCTTGTGCAGAAAAGGCACAAAAAAGTTGTTGTTTACGGTGTGACGGACACGTTCAGCAAACGGCTTCAGGGTGTTGCAAGCGACATTCGCCTGCTTCCCGATGAGGAGGAGCTTAACAACTCCTATATGCGCATGATAGTTCGCAACCTTGCGCATGTTGAAGCAAAAGCCAATATCATTCCGACGTTTTGGGGTACCATTGAAGCGGTGTCAAAGCGAAACAATGTTCCCGACGACAGGGTAAAAGCCACACTTTTGCGCATGATGGCAAACGGATACGTTTTCCAAAAAGATTTTTCAATCAATTCAAGCAAACAGGTGCGCATCGTTGCCGCCGATTGGAAAAAAATCAAAGCAGCCGGCCTTTACGACGAAGGCTGAAAACAACCGGCTGAAAATTAAACCCGCAGGAGCCGCTTCCGCCGAATTTGCGCAGCGGCTCCTTTATTTATTCAAACTATCGTCGGTTTATTGCTTATTTCGTTTTTTTTGCTTCACCAAAGTTGTGTATTGCAGCGGAGAGAGTTCTTCCGCCGCTTCAAGTTCAGCACTGTTTTGCGGAGCGGTCGGCATCATGCCCGTTGTTTCGTTTGCCGAAGCTGTTGCATTCCCCGCATCAATACCCAAATTCTGTCCGCAGAAATCCGCATCCTGCATTTTAGGCATTTTCCGTTCGGAATTGTTCTTATCATTTTTCATCTCTTTTTTCATCGGATTCACCTCTTTTTTGTTTGCTGCCGAATAAACATTGTTTTTCCGAAAAAACATTGAGTTTGCACAATTTTTTCGAATCCAACGGTTCGACTCGGCGCGTTTTCGTCCTTCCGTATGTATTGTTTGTGTAAAATATTGAAAAAATTCTTGATAAATACTTGAAATTTCGGGAAGAATTATGTATAATACATTGCTGTACCAAGTGTGTATAAAAAAGAAAACACGGAGGATTCATTATGTCCCACAAATATGTGTACCTCTTCAATGAGGGCAACGCAACCATGAGGAACCTTCTGGGCGGCAAAGGTGCCAACCTTGCCGAAATGACCGGTCTCGGTCTGCCCGTTCCTTATGGCTTCACAGTTTCAACCGAAGCCTGCACCCGTTACTATGAGGACGGCCGCACAATCTCCGATGACATCATCGAGCAGATAAAAGCAGCTCTTGCCGTTACCGAAGAAAAGGCGGGCAAAAAATTCGGCAGCACCGAAAACCCCTTCCTCGTTTCCGTTCGTTCCGGCGCACGTGCAAGCATGCCCGGCATGATGGACACGATCCTCAACCTGGGTATGAACGACGAAACCGTTGTTGCTCTTGCAAACCTGACCGGCAACGAGCGTTTTGCATATGACAGCTATCGCCGTTTCATTCAGATGTTCTCCGACGTCGTTATGGAAGTTGAAAAAGCAAAGTTCGACGAGATTTTCGACGGCGCAAAGAAAAAATACAATTGCGAACTTGACACCGACCTTACTGCCGACAACCTTAAGGAAATCGTTGAAGCATACAAAGCCATGTTTAAACAGGTCAAGGGATTTGACTTCCCGCAGGAACCCATGACTCAGCTTCTCGAAGCTGTCAAGGCAGTTTTCCGCAGCTGGGATAACCCCCGCGCAATTATCTACCGCCGCATGAACGATATCCCCTCCGATTGGGGCACCGCGGTCAACGTTCAGAGCATGGTATTCGGCAACATGGGCAACGACAGCGGTACCGGTGTTGCATTCACCCGCAACCCCTCCACCGGCGAAAAGAAACTCTACGGCGAGTATCTCATGAACGCACAGGGCGAGGACGTTGTTGCAGGCATCCGCACTCCCGAACCCATCGACCACCTCAGGCAGACCAACGAAGCCGTTTACAACGAATTCGTAAGAACGGCCGAAACTCTTGAAAAACACTATCGCGACATGCAGGATATGGAGTTCACTATTGAACGCGGCAAGCTCTTCATGCTCCAGACCCGCAACGGCAAGCGCACCGCAGCAGCAGCTCTTCAGATCGCTGTTGACCTTGTGAACGAAGGTATGCGCACCCGCGAAGAAGCGATTGCAATGATCGACCCCAAGAGCCTTGACGCTCTGCTTCATCCCACCTTTGACGCCGCCGCACTTAAGGCAGCAAAGGCAATGGCAACCGGTCTTGCCGCATCCCCCGGTGCAGCATGCGGCATGGTCTACTTCTCGGCAGACGATGCAAAGCGCGCAAGCGAAGCGGGCCACAAGGTTATCCTCGCCCGCAAAGAAACCAGCCCCGAGGACATCGAGGGCATGACCGCTTCCGAGGGCATCCTCACCGCTTTCGGCGGCATGACCAGCCACGCTGCGGTTGTTGCAAGACAGCTCGGCACCTGCTGCGTCTCCGGCTGCAAGGAAATCGTTATCGACGAACCCGCAAAGACGCTCACCTTCACCGACGGCACCGTTCTTCACGAAGGCGACTGGATGAGTCTTGACGGCTCAAACGGCAAAGTTTACGCCGAAGCGATTCGCACCGTCCCCGCCGAACTTTCCGGCAATTTCGCAACCATTATGGAATGGGCGGATGCAATTCGCACCCTTAAGATCCGCACCAATGCGGACTCCCCCGCACAGGCTGAAATGGCAGTCAAGTTCGGCGCAGAGGGCATCGGTCTCTGCCGCACCGAGCATATGTTCTTTGACGAAGCACGAATCCCCGCAATGCGCGAGATGATCGTTTCAAAGAATGCGGATGAGCGCAAGGCTGCTCTTGCAAAAATTCTGCCCATGCAGCGTGAAGACTTCAAGGGCATCTACAAGGCAATGCAGGGTCGTCCCGTTACGATTCGCTTCCTGGATCCGCCCCTCCATGAGTTCCTTCCCACCAAGGATGAGGAGATCGCCGCTCTTGCAAGCAACATGGGCATCACCTTTGATGAGCTCAAAAAGACCGTTGTCAGCCTGCACGAGAGCAACCCCATGATGGGCCACCGCGGCTGCCGTCTGTCCGTTACTTACCCCGAAATTGCGGAAATGCAGACCCGTGCCGTTATTGAAGCTGCAATCGAGGTTCGTCAGGAAACCGGGCTTGAAATCATCCCCGAAATCATGATTCCCCTTGTCGGCGAAACCCGTGAGCTTGCATATGTTAAGAGTTTCGTTGTTGAAACCGCAAAGAAGGTCATGGAAGAAAAGGGCATGGAAATCCCCTACCTTGTCGGCACCATGATTGAAATCCCCCGCGCCGCTCTCACTGCGGACGAAGTTGCAACCGAGGCGGAATTCTTCAGTTTCGGCACCAACGACCTCACCCAGATGACTTTCGGCTTCAGCCGCGACGATGCCGGGAAGTTCCTTGAAGACTATTATAAAAAGCAAATCTTCGAGAGCGATCCCTTTGCACGCGTTGATCAAAACGGCGTAGGCAAACTCGTCAAGATGGCTGTTGAGCTCGGCAAGCAGACCCGTCCCAACATCAAGCTGGGCGTTTGCGGCGAACACGGCGGTGATCCCTCCAGCATCGAGTTCTTCCACAAAGTCGGTCTTCAGTATGTTTCCTGTTCACCCTTCCGCGTACCCATTGCAAGGCTTGCGGCAGCACAGGCAAAGCTGAACAACAACTGATTCAACCCACCTAACCCATTAACTTTTCCCGCGCAGCTGCCGATACTTAAATGATTCGGCGGCTGCACGGTGCAGACATCAAATAAGGACGGCAGAAATTCGGAATTGTTCCGTTTCTGCCGTCCTTTGATTATCATATTCATGCGCACTGCTTAATATGCACTGCTGTCAAAGCATTCCCATTTCATTTTCCTGATGCACCGTTGTGCTCATGCCGTGTGCTCATCAAAATGCTTTTCAGTGCAGCCATTGAACTTGTATGACTTCTTGCAACGCGAAGGTTCTTTCGCTTCGCCTGCCCGGAGGCAATCTGAAGCATTTTATGAGACATTGTGTTTGTGAAAAGCACGACCAAATCCGGTGTGCCGAAGTTCTGAATTCCTTTATCCGTTTCAATATAAACCTTTGCTTTACATGAATATGATTTGCAAAGCTGCTCATACTGCCTTATCATGCGCTCATTTCCGCCTACGATAACAACGCTCATTTTCTTTCTCTTTCTCCTGTTTGTTATTTTTAACTTTTCGCTTTAATCTTCAATTTCTTTCCGTGCCTTTTTCAATTCCGCCCGTTTTGCTTTTAGTTAGCCTATGCTAACTTCAGTTCTAAAAATAAAACTCTCTGCCGGTGCTTTCACAGCAATACGGATATGCTTCTCCGTAGGGGCTGAAGCGCGAAAAGCATATCCGTTCTGTTTCACAACTTTTCAACCTTTTTTAGTCTTTATGCAGAATGCCCGCAAACAGTCCGCGCCTGCCTTCAATGATTTTTGTCGAGGCGGAGATGAATTCATAACCTGTCTCTTCAATTGCGCGCTTAAGCGCAGCTGCATCGGGTTCTGTTTCGGACTCGATCACCGTTTCACCTTTTGAGTGCGATGATTTCACTTTCTTAACGTTGAAATTCCTTCTTATTGCATCATTGATATGCGCTTACACATTCCGCACATCATTCCATCGATTTTTACAACGGTTCTGAACATTTTTTCTCCTTTCCGCAAAGCTGTTTCCGTAAATTCGGCCGGCATTTTTCCTGCTTGCACCGGTTTGCGGCCGACTGATTATTTTTATGGCAGGAGCCTGCCATCGGACAATGGGCGCACTTGCAGCCGCAGGAGGACTTGCCTTTTCTTTTGTCTTTAACAAGGCTCACAATGATAAGAACCACAACAGCGGCAAGCACAAGGCAGATAATAATCGTTGAAAGATTCCGAGCTATCCAATTGAACATATGACCTTCTCCTTTCATGTTTCTGTTTTCGTGAAAAATAAAATCGGTTTTTGCTTATTTTATTCCCGAATTTGCCGGAAGATGCGGAGGCAATGCATGGCGCACCGCCGTCCGCATCGTCATCCGGGTTGGGGAATTCATTCGTCGAACCGCATCGTATTGCCGAACGCTGTTCGACTCAAACCATTGCTAACGTTTTGATTTATCCAATCTTAACGTTCTTGGTAAGTTTTGTTGCCTCTTTGTAGGGGCGGGCAAGCATGTAGATAATGCCGGCAAGTGCAGCAACAGCAAAGATGAGGCCGACAACATGTACATTACCCGTGAACAGGCAGCCGAACTGATAAATCATCAGAGAGATGATGTACGCAAATCCGCACTGGTATGCAACTGCGAACCAAGTCCATTTCGGGCTGTTCATTTCGCGCTTTATTGCGCCGATTGCCGCAAAGCAAGGTGCACAGAGCAGGTTGAACACCAGGAACGAATATGCCTGAATGCCGTTGAAAACATGTGCAAGGGTCGCATAAACGGGACCTTCTGCGCCGTAAAGAATGCCCATCGTGCCAACGATGTTTTCCTTTGCAACAAGGCCGGTGATGGATGCAACCGCTGCCTGCCATTCGCCCCAGCCGAGGGGTTTGAAGATCCAGGCGATCGCATTGCCGACTGCCGCAAGAATGGACTTGTCAAGCTCGTCTTCCGCAAGCATTCTGAACCCGTCGGAAGTAAATCCGAAGTAGGAGGTAAACCAAACGAGTATCGTGGACAGAAGAATGATCGTGCCCGCCTTCTTGATGAAGGACCAGCCGCGCTCCCAAGTGGAACGGAGAACGTTGCTGACAGTGGGAAGATGATATGCGGGAAGCTCCATTACGAAGGGAGCGGGTTCGCCCGCGAACATCTTGGTTTTCTTCAGCATGATACCGGAAATTATGATTGCCGCCATGCCGATGAAATATGCACTTGTTGCAACCCAGGCTGAACCGCCGAAGATTGCGCCTGAGATCATTGCAATAAAGGGAACCTTTGCACCGCAGGGGATGAACGTTGTGGTCATGATGGTCATGCGGCGGTCACGTTCGTTTTCAATCGTTCTGGATGCCATAATACCGGGAATGCCGCAGCCCGTGCCGATGAGCATCGGAATGAAGGATTTGCCGGAAAGACCGAATTTGCGGAAAATTCTGTCAAGGACGAATGCGATACGCGCCATATAACCGCAGCCTTCAAGGATAGCGAGCAGCAGGAACAGAACAAGCATCTGCGGAACAAAGCCGAGAACAGCACCGACACCTGCAACTATACCGTCGTTGATAAGGCCTGCAAGCCAATCAGCTGCGCCTGCCTTTTCAAGGCCTTCGCCCACAAGCACGGGAATACCCTTTACCCAAACGCCGTATGCGGCGGATCGGGTTCATCGAATCCGTTTTCCTTAAGGTATTTAACGGCATCAACATAAGTCATGCCGATGGTTTCATCTTCCTTTGCGTCTTTGGGGATCGTGGAATAATAAACGGTCATTTCGTTTACCGCAAGAGTTTCCTCATCCTCAACGCCGATGGTTGCGGTTGCGTTCTCGCTCTCGGGCTTGTATGCTTCGAGTTCGGCAAGCACTTTGTCAGCATCAAAATCTTCGGCTTCAGTGTCGAAATCAACAAATGCGCCGGCAGCGTTCATTGCGTTGCTGTAATTTTCGGCAGTTTCGTTATATGCCTTTGAGCCGATGCCGAACAGATGCCAGCCGTCGCCGAACAGTCCGTCGTTTGCCCAATCCGTTGCCGCGCTGCCGACTGTTACCATTGAAATATAGTAAACAAGGAACATTACTGCAGCGAAGATGGGGAGACCCAGCCAGCGGTTGGTCACGATTTTGTCGATCTTGTCGGAAGTTGAAAGCTTGCCCGTGTTTTTCTTTTTTGTAGCAAGCTTTGATAATCGAACCGATGTAGATATAACGTTCGTTGGTGATAATGGATTCGGAATCGTCATCCATTTCCTTCTCTACCGCCTCGATATCCTTATTGATATGCTCCATAACCTTAGGATCAATATTCAGATTTTCAAGCACCTTGTAGTCGCGCTCAAAAATCTTCACGGCATACCAACGCTGCTGCTCCTCGGGCAGTCCGTGAACGGCTGCTTCCTCGATATGTGCAAGTGCATGTTCAACAGGGCCTGCGAAGGTGTGCATGGGAACGGTTTTGCCGTTCTTTGCTGCATCGATTGCCGCTTCCGCAGCTTCCGCAATGCCGGTCCCGCGCAAAGCGGAAATTTCAACGACTTTGCAGCCAAGCTGACGCGAAAGTTCGGCAACATTGATTTTGTCGCCGTTCTTGCGAACAAGGTCGATCATGTTGATTGCAACAACAACCGGAATGCCAAGCTCCGTAAGCTGAGTTGTAAGATACAGGTTGCGCTCCAAATTCGTGCCGTCGATGATGTTCAGTATCGCATCGGGACGCTCGCCGATAAGGTAGTTGCGCGCAACAACCTCTTCAAGTGTATAGGGTGAAAGTGAATAAATGCCGGGAAGGTCGGTGATGATAACTCCGTCATGTTTTTTAAGTTTACCTTCTTTTTTTTCAACCGTGACACCCGGCCAGTTTCCGACGAACTGATTCGAGCCGGTCAATGCGTTGAACAGCGTTGTTTTGCCGCTGTTGGGGTTGCCCGCAAGGGCGATTCTCAAATTCATTTTATCCTCCTTATCCGTCATACGGTTATATTTTTTCCGTTCTGCCGCCGAAAGCCGAAATGCACCTTTCGGCGAAGCATTGTTAGCTTTGGCTAACCTTTTGTTCCGAGAAATACGGGGTTTCCCCCGCATGTTTCCCGGTTTATTCGATTTCGATCATTTCAGCGTCCGCCTTGCGGAGTGAAAGCTCATAGCCGCGCACCGTGACTTCAATGGGGTCGCCCAGCGGTGCCACCTTGCGAACATAGACCTCAACCCCCTTGGTGATGCCCATGTCCATGATGCGGCGTTTTACGGCTCCCTCACCGTGCAGCTTTACAACCTTTACGGTATCTCCGATTTTTGCCTGTCTGAGTGTATTCATGATTATTCCTCCCGACTTTATTTTTATAATTTATCTTTAATTTTTCATTCACATTCGCAGCATCGCCGTTTGCAAACCGCAAAAATTTGCGGGCCGCAAAAGGTTGCGGTTTTTCCGCATCAGACCATTATGCGGCGCGCCATTTCTTCACTTATTGCAACACGCGACTCCTTGACGTTCACAATAACGTTTCCGCCGAGCGCATTCACGACAGTAACGCTTCCGCCGACAACAAAGCCGAGATCCTCAAGATGTTTTTTAATCTCCGGACTGCCGCCGATCTTCTTTATCGTGTTCTCCTCGCCGATTCCGGCCAACATTAACGGCATCATATCATTACTCCTTGCTCAATAACACGAATTTCAAATTAGCTTTTGCTAACTTTCTGTTCAAAAAAAAATTAGCTCTCGCTAACTTGATTCGTCTAAAAATAATTAGCTCTCGCTAACCGAGACATATCATACAACCGCACTCGGAATTTGTCAACCCCTTTTTTCAAAAAAACTCAAAAAATTTTTGCTTATTTTGCACAAATCGACAGTGTGGCCGTTCACAATGCGGCATGTCCGTTTTCGGCTTCTGCTGCCTTCCGATATGTTGTTTCACTTCAAGCTTACCATATTTCTTATGCAGTGCCGTCTCCGAACAATGTTTCGGCATCGAACGCATTTTTTACAATACAAAGCTTCCGTTATTGTTTGTATTGCATTCATTTGCAGAAGCTGTACTGTTTTATGTACCGAAAGTGCTTTGTTTTATGTTGACACCGTATATTTCGGGCGGTATAATACAATTGTAAAAGCACCGAAGCTTTTTTATCGTAACCCCTCATGCAGAAGCCGGCGGAAACCTCACCCGCCGGCTTTTGTTCCGCTTTGTCCGCTTTGCAGCCGGAAAACTCAGTAAAAAAAGAACCGTCCTGTTACGGGCGGTTCTCAAAAAACAACCTGCTTCGTCAATGTTAAAGTCGGATTGATTCAAAAAATTGAGAATCATCCGCACTCACAAGTTTTACGGATTGAGCCTGTCGGGGCTGCGGAACAGGAACATAGCTTCCTTAATGTTGAGTCCGAGCAGCAGCATGGTCAAACGGTCAACACCGAGACCGAAACCGCCGTGCGGAGGACAGCCGTATTTAAAGAATTCAAGGTAGAACTTAACGTCTTCACCGAGTCCTTTTTCGTCCGCCTGTTTTTTGAGGATTTCGTAACGATGCTCGCGCTGTGCACCGGTTGTGATTTCAACACCGCGCCAGATAAGGTCATAACCCTGCGGAACGCCGTTTTCATCGCGCATATGATAGAATGCGCGCTTTTCTGCGGAGTAATCGGTTATGAAGAGGAACTCGTGATTGTAATGCTTCTTCACCCAATCAAAGCTGAGTTTCTCTGCCTCGGTGGTCAAATCGCCGCGTTCGCCTTCCGCGGGAACATAGCCGTATTCCTTTTCAAGAGCATCGTAAAGCTCCGCAAGAGTGATAACGGGGAACGGAAGCGTGGGCACAATGAGTTCAATGCCGAAAGCTTCCTTTATGCGTTCGCCGTATTTTTCGTTGACAACGCCGAGAGCATATGTCAATATTTCGGCCTCAATCTGCATAACATCGCGATAGGATTCGATATAGCTGAATTCAAGGTCAAAGCCCGTAAATTCGGTTGTGTGCTTGCTTGTGAAAGATTTTTCCGCACGGAAAACGGGACCGACTTCAAATATACGTTCAAAACCCGCCGCCATTGCCATCTGCTTGTAGAACTGCGGACTCTGGGCAAGATACGCCTTGCGGTCAAAATATTCAACTTCAAAAACATCCGCGCCGCTCTCGCTTGCCGCTCCGATAAGCTTCGGAGTGTGAATCTCGATAAAGTCCTTTTTAAGGAGGTATTCGCGCATTGCGTTCACAAGGCAGCTCTGAACCTTAAACAGGAGCTGGTTCTCGTCCGTGCGCAGATCGATCCAGCGATAGTTCAGCCTCTGATCGATTGCAGAGCGTTCGACCGCCTGTTTTTTCTTTGTTGCGGGAATTTCCTTGCGGATAATGGGCAATGCGTCCGCAACGGATTCGATTTCAAGTTCCGTCGGCAGAAGCTCGATTCCGCCCATTTTAACGTACTCGTTTTCCGCAACAAGTCCGGTGCAGCTGATTACGGAATCGGGAGTTATGCGCGCAATGTCGTCAACAAGCGCGGGGCATTTCTCTTTTTCGACGGTTATTTGCAGCTTTCCGGTGATGTCCTTGATGACGATAAAAGCCATTGACTTGCCGTCGCGGATGTTTTCAACAAAGCCCGAGACCTTTGCCGTTTCGCCGCATTTTGTTCGAATATCCCTTATGAAGGTTCTTTCCATTTTTGTTCAATAATTCCTTTCGTTATTGAAACGCCTGCGCTTTTTTGCACACAGGCAGAATTCTTCCGCTTATTATTATACTCATATTTTGCTGTAAATCAAGGCTGAAATCACCGTGCACAAAGCATTGCGGGCAGTTTTTCGGCAAATTCGGGCCGCTGCCGCGCCTTTTTGACGCACCGGCGGCGCGAAAAAAGGCTTTCCGCATTATTGTTGACGCGGCAAGTCTTTTTGCTTACGCTTTATGTATCCTTTTTTGCTTTAAGTCAGCTCATTCTTCGGCATCGACAGGTTCGGAATCCGTCTCGCAATCGATGCTTCCGCCGTTTGAAAGATCCTTTCCGTCCAAAAGCAGCAGCTTTTCGGCAAGCAAACGCGAAAAGCCCGCGACTATTGCGGCGGAAGCAACGAGTTCTTCCGTGGTTTGAACCGCAATATCCGGCTTTTCATCATGATCCAAAAGCGCCGCGCTTGCAAGACGAACCTGCTGAACAAAATATTTTGCGGTCAGATCATGGCGGCTTATGAACGACTCATATGCGCTGCGCACACCCGATGTGCAGCTGTTTTCAGCCGAACCGACCGGAGATTTTGCACATTCGTCGCAGCGGGCATCTGCGCTGCACTCACATGTGGGCAGCGCGATTTTTATCATTGACATGTTAAGGCTCTGTTTCAGCGTGCAAATCATGAGCAGGCACGCAATATGGGGTCGATAGTACTTTTTTTTAATCGGACCCGGCATGATCCCGCGGCGAACATAGTTGTTGATGGCGGAACTTGTAACAACCTCTTCATTCTTCAGTTCGGGCGGCAGATAATCCAAATATTTGCGCAGCAAATCAACGGTCTGCTCCATATACAGACCGAAATCGGGTATCTCATCCCATTCGGGAAGGCGAAAGCGCATAAGATGCTTTTCCCACCGACGGAGCTTACCCGCAATCAAGGCTTTATCATATGACATTATTTTTCCCCCTGCGTCCCTTTTCGGGGCGCAAATTGCAAAAGATTATACGGCATTGTGCATATTGTACATTTTAAGCATTGTTCCGCATTTTTCACAATTGTATTATAGTGCAGGATTCAAACGCTGTAAAGCGCATTTGTCCGAAATATATGCTCAAAAGTCTCATTTTGTTGCATTGAGCACTTGACACATTCATATGAACATGTTAATCTGTTACAGTAGATTAGATTATGTGAGGTGAATGAACGTGTACCGAATTATTACCGATACTTCCGCAAATCTCGAGCTTGAGCTTTTGGAGCGGAGGGGCATTGCGGAGATACCGTTTTCATTCAGTATACCGGAAAAAGGCGGAGATGCGCTGTACTGTCCGGATTTTTCGGCTTTTGATTCCAAAGCATTTTATGATGCAATGCGCAGCGGAACAAGAGTCACAACCTCTCAAATAACGCCCGCTCAATATACTGAAAAAATGCGTCCCTTGCTTGAAGCGGGGCAGGATATTCTTTTTATCGGCATGTCATCCGGCGTGAGCGGATCATTTCAGGCCGGAATGGTGGCGGCGGCTCAGCTGCGCGCCGAATTTCCCGAACGGAGCATTGAGCTTATCGACACTCTCGGAGCCTCGCTCGGCGAAGGGCTTGTTGTTCTGCGTGCGGCGGAACTCCGCGATTCGGGAATTGCCCTTTCTGCGGCGGTACACCTGCTTTCGGACTATCGCGACAGGATATGTCAGGTTTTCACGGTTGACAACCTCAAATATCTCTGCTCGACGGGCAGGCTTTCGAATGCAAAGGCTGCAATCGGCAACATTTTGAATATCAAACCCCTTTTGAAGGGCGACAGCAAGGGAAAAATCGTCAATTTCGGCAAAGTTCGCGGAAGGAAACACTCCCTGCGCGCAATTGCGGAACAATATCGCGAATACGTTGTTGACGCTGCAAACCAAACAGTCGGCATCGCACATGCGGACTGTATCGAAGATGCAAACACTCTTGCGGAGCTTATATCAGAAATTGCTCCGCCGAAGGATATTTTAACCGTTATGTACGAGCCCGTGACGGGTTCCCATGTCGGTCCGGGGACACTGGCATTGTTTTTTGTCGGCAAAAAAGGCTTCAGACAGGCAAAGAGCTGATTCTTCTGTCCGAAGCACCGAAAAGGAATTCCCCCCTTCCTTAATGAAACGTTGGTTTACCGCGTTTCTGTTGTAAAACGAAAAAGTCCGCGTGCCCTCCCTGCGGACTTTTTCGTTTTTTAGCGTTTTATATTAGTTGCATGATTCGATGCAGATCCCGTTTTCTTTATGTGTGCATGTTGTATATTTATGTTTCTCTTCCTTTTATATTTCTTTTTTGCATGGCATTCAAAATCCGTGCTTTCCCGCAAAAACAATTCTCAATTCAACATGCGCCTTGCCGCAGCAGCATCCCACCGTTCGGTTAAAAACCGTTTATATCGCTTCGCATCGTGAAAAATGAATTGTTAACAAATTTGATATGTTATCATGCAAGTGTATACAAGAACTGCATCGGAATTCGCTCCTTTGCAAAACAATCTGCGCAGAAACGCCCCGCACCCGACGGCTGAAAATCCGTTGGGGAAGTGAACAAATCACTCTCAGTTTCAAGGAGGTATTCAAACAATGAAAAGAACGCTTTCCATCGTCCTTGTTTTCTCGCTTATGCTGTCCGCATTTGTTCTTGCATCCTGCAAGGGAACCGACAAAGACGCACAGAACACCGCCCCGCCGCATTCGGCTGCTTCCGAAACCGCCGCGCCGACGGAGCCCCCCACCGCCGCACCGGAAACCGAAGCCCCAACAGCAGACCCAAATCCGAGACCCGATCCCGTAACCGTCGAATGGCTTGCAGGGGAAATGCAGCGCCGCTATTACGTCGGCTGTATGAACCTTGAGCTTATGGATTTTTCCGACATTATGGACAGAAACGAGGATACGGATCTGTTCTTTTGGGATAATCAGCTTGAGATCGACAGAATGATGCTCGATTTGAAAGACAATTACATTAACGTAACTGTTGAGGAAACCGCAATTAAGAATATCGTGAACGAAACAGAAACCGCAATCACCGCAGATGTGTATGTCTACACGAGTCACCCTTCTTCTGATCAACCTCTGAGCGGCATCGGTAAGTCTTTTCGGATCACAGTTGATAAAGAGAGGATGGTGATTATCGCCTACTCGGAACCCGATGCGTGCGAAAGCCGCTATGCCAGTTGGCTCAGTTACCTTGCCTCAAACTATCGTAAGGAAGGGATGACCTGGCAGGAGGCAAATAAAAAGGCATATGAAGAGATTTATGCCGAATATGTATATGAAGCAACCGCGTATCCGAGGCA
>VOFD01000426.1_pt1 | contig 20000 bp, 21 predicted proteins | sample 5384101 | NCBI WGS metagenome assembly VOFD01 (sample SAMN12384723, study PRJNA508395) | human gut metagenome | isolation source: healthy gut C | host: Homo sapiens
GCATCAGGCTGTTGGCCGCACGAATATCCCGGTTCAGGTTGCCGAGAAAGGTTTCCACCCCGCGTTTTTCCATCTGGTGTGCGGCGGGACCGAGATGCACGGTCGGTATCTGCTGGATGCCCTGCCGCTCAAAGGAGCGCAGGTCAACACGTTCTGGTCTGCCCGCAGCTTCCAGATAGCGGTTGGTGATGGTTTCCCAACCATGCCGCCAGACCTCAGCGTACTTCTGGTCGTTCCAGTCCACCGTGTTCTCTTTATGACATTTCCAGTTACCGGAAGGGAGCCGGATGCGCTCGCCGTTTTCATCAAGGTCGTACACCTTTCGGGCTTTTGGAAGCCACCTGCCGTGTTCATCCATTGCCCGGAGCGTCAGCAGAATGTGGGCGTGTGGGTTTCCATCGCACTTGTCGTGGATGGCAAAGTCGGCGATCATACCTTTGGAAACAAACTGCTCCTGACAGAATTCCTTTATCATGGAGAGATACTGTTCTTTCGGCACCTCCACCGGAAACGCCAGCACGATGCGCCGGGCAAGCTGGGAGTTCCATTGGTTTTCCACGGCTTCCACGGCGTTCCAGAGCGTTGCACGGTCTGCAAATCCGGGTGGTGCATGGGACGGCAGCATGACTTCGGCGTGGACAAGTTCTTTCTTCTTGTTGTAGAATTTCGTTTTCTGGTCGTACTCGCTGAACAGCCGTTCGCCGCTCTGGTAAGCGGCCCCAGCAACAGCGGACTGTCCTTGGCTGCGCTTGACGATGGTGATTTTGAAATGCGGACACGGAATAGGCATCACCTCCTGATGACATTTGAATCGTTCTCTTGTAAAAATCACGGAATTATGGTACTATTATTTTGGATAAGTAAGCAGAAAGTTGTGAGCCAATGTCGGAAAGAAAATCACAACAGGAACTAGATTTTGAACGGAAACATGAAGAAGATTTGCAGCGGTTGCGTGGATTGCGGTTGATTGATGATGATTTCATGGCTGCGGTGTTTGAAGAACGTGCTTGTGCTGAGTTCCTTTTGCAGATCATCTTGAAACGGGATGATTTGACCGTCAAAGAGGTTCACGGCCAGTACAGCATCAAAAATCTGCAAGGGCGTTCAGTCCGATTGGATATTTTGGCAGTGGATCGGGAAAACCGTGCATATAATATTGAGGTGCAGCGCAGTGACCGTGGTGCGAGTGAAAAACGTGCACGGTATAACAGTAGTCTGTTGGATGCAAACCTGACTGACGCGGGCGATGATTACGATGCGCTGAACGAAACATACGTTATCTTTATCACCGAAAATGACGTATTAAAGGCAGGTCTTCCAATTTATCATGTTGACCGTACAGTCCGGGAAACGGGAACGTTTTTCAACGATCAGGCTCACATCGTTTATGTGAACTCACAAATCAAGGACGAAACTGCATTGGGAAAACTAATGCATGACTTTTTCTGTACCAACTCGAAGGATATGAATTATTCCATTTTTGCGCAGAGAGTTCGTTATTTTAAAGAAGATACGAAGGGAGTGGCAGCTATGTGCAGAGCTATGGAAAAGATGCGGGATGAAACCGAGCATGAAACATCGGTCAAACACGCATTGGCAATGTTGGCAGATGGTGTGCCTTGTGAAAAGGTGGCAAAGTACACCGACCTTTCAATTGAGGAAGTCCGGGCATTAGCTGAAAAGAAATCTGCCTAACAAAAGATAAGCCGATTGGAAATGTTTGCTGTTTCCAATCGGCTTTTTCTATGCGTGTTTTATGGTAGCGGGCAAAAGGATAGTTGCAAAGCAGCGCAAGGAAAACGCAGTTTTCCTTGGGATGGAATCGGGCTGGCGCATAAACGCCAGCTTCGATTCCATCGAGCCGTCTGCAAGACCGCAATTTCACCGGAACGGTGTATAATTGCGCCCTTTATTCTAGAGGGTTTTGGACGTTGCTGCATTCGTGAACATCATGCACCATCTTTGCAAGTGCCAGCACGACTTCAGGTTGGCGGAACGAGATTTTCAGCAGTTCCATCACCTGATCATCGGTCAATTCTCCCGGACAGACCAGAAAACTTTCCAGCATTCCATAGATGTAGTTTTGTTCCGCAGCTTTTTTTTCAGCCATCGTTCGCAACCGATATACGGATTAGCACCGCCAATAAAGCAAGCATCCCCCATCTCTTTATCAATATAGATTCTGGCAAGTTCATATTGCGCTGCGGCAACTCCTGCACGTGCACCATACTCGTAGTATCGTGCGGCTGCGACGATGTTAGGCTTTTCAAGACCGGCACCAGTTTTACAGCAATAGCCACAGTATATTGTCGCATTCAAATCGCCTTCCCAAACAGCTGCACGGAAAAGTTGAAATGCCTTTTTTTCGTCTTTTTGAATGTTTTTTCCAATCAGGTATTCATAACCCAGCTTACGCATGGCAACAGCGTCACCTGAATTGGCTTTTTGAGTTAAGGTATTGATGTCTTCCATACTTTTTCTCCTTAATCATACATGCTAGAAGTATTGTTGTTATTTAGCCATGCTTCAAGACCAGAAATCAGAATTTCATTGATGGACTCAATATAATTCTTGATTTTAGGATTCTGAGCTTGTTTTAAAGTAATCAGTCGATTTTGGTATTTCTGATTCTGTTCGATTGTATCAACCGCCTGAGTGCATTGGGAGTCTTTCGTAGGCAGATACAACGCATAAATAGCGAAGGAAACTTGTGTCATGGTAAGCTGTTCACCAGTAACAACAAACGAAAGCCACGGATATTTAGCGCTGTCGGTTGCTTCAATATAGACGGAAGGCTCGTACTCTACTTCATTTGAGAGTACTGCACCGCAGTTTTTAATTTTGGTTGTATACAGATCACCAAAATTTTCATGGAGATACTTATCAAGGTAAACTTGCATAGCATCTGTACTCCAGCGAATATTTTTTTGAGGAATTTTCTTGTTCCATTCAGCAACAACCATAGGAAGATCGAGTGTTTTGTCCTCGCTAGTTAAAAGGTTCATATAGGAGTTTATTTCCGAAACTGTCCAAGAAATAAATCGATAATCATATGCAATTTCATTATCACTTGTCTGAATGCTAAATTCCTCTATGCTGTTGGCCGCATTACTAATGTCATTTTGATTAAGATTTTTCAAAAAGTTTAACCGACGATCAATTTGCTCAGTACGAGGAATATTGTTTTTGACTAAAAATTCAAGAACCTTTCTCTCCTGAGAATACATTTTGAGGTAAGCAAAAACTTTCTGAAGTATGAAAAGCTGATCTTCCCAGCTAGATGTACAAATCAGAGGATAATATTCAAGGAACTCATCGAGATTGGCATCAACTTCCTGCGGGCTACCAGATTTCGAAGATTTAATAGATTGAGCAATCAAAAGATCGATTGGCAGGATTTGCTCTGTTGATGCAGAAATAAAAGGATTATCTTTTCCGACTTTTTTCTTTAGCTGTTGAAAGCCGTAAATAATTCATAATAACCGTACAATATGTATCCAAAAGAAGAGCGGTAGCTTCGTCTGTTTCCTCCATAGAGAGACAGAGAATCATTTTTTTCATACCTGCATAAGGCAACCTCTTGATCGGCAAAAAGTAAATTGGAAACAGCAGCAACATAGTCTTCCGATTTCAAAATATCTTTCAAAGCTGCAAGCCTTGACAACGGACTGTTGCTTCCAACCATCGCGAGATAATTATCAGAATCATTTTTGGCAGCTTCTAATCCTTCCGCAATGCTGTCGAAATCTGTCAAAAAACTGCAATCGGCATTGTCAACAGGGAAGAAAGCATCATAATGACGATCCAAGCCTCGAATGCTAGGGACAATATCGGCGAAGCGCTGTAAATTGTGAATTGTCTGCATAACAAATCGAATGGAAATACAACACTTTTGATGCAGTTTAACTAGAGCTTCGCAGCATAGATTAACAACATCAGCTGCCTCCTGCTTATAGCTATCGCTGCTCTTCAGTTCATCGCTCAAACTATCCACAGCAGAAAAATCAAATTTTCCGGTATCCTCAAAAGAATCCATCAGAACATCAAAGGCATCATGAATGATAGTATTCTTTTTAGCCGCAAAATAGTTGCTTCTTTCATGCGTGAGCCAGTCTTGATAGAGTTTTTCATTTGCTTCAGCGTTTTGAGCATCGCGCTCCATCATTATCTTAATGAATTTTTCGGTTTCATTTTGATTCATTGTTTCTGTGATAGTTTCCTTTGCGATATCGGCGGCTGCCGAAAAAAGAGATCCGAGTAAGCCCATAAATAATTCCTCCCATTTTAAATTTGATCTAACTGACGGTAGACTTTTTCCAAATCCTGCATAGCTGAAATGACTTCACCTTTTAAGCCGGTTGCTTCCTGTAAGTGGTCATCCAGCTTGTTTACTCCTTTCTCCAATGATTTTCCAACACCTAATGTGTCTAACAGCTTCTTGGTTTGGTCGAGTTTCTTCTTCGCCTTTTGACTATCTGTGATTTCATCGTCAACATTTTGCCGGATTTGTTCAAGGCTCTGTAGATTCTGATTTGCATCCTTCGAAACGTCATAAGCTTTGTTCTCAACATCACGCAGAGAATCGTTAATGCTTTCCATAAGGGTAGCTTGAACAGCTGAATCTAAATTTGAAGAATCCAACGCAAGCCCGGCATCCATAAGACTCTTTTTTTGTTGCTTTAACTCGTCCAGCTTTTGTTTTTTATCTTCAATAGTTTTCTTTACCTCAGTGATTTTCGTTCTGGAATGCTCAATACTAAAATTTTCAGCCATAATAATACCTCATTCTAATTGGCCATTCGAATCAAGAAAAACAACGTTATTTTTGATTTTTTGTTGGAGAGATTCTCCTATACTGCGAATCAATTCATCCAACATCGCTTTTCTTTCGGCTGAAATGAAAAGTTCATTTATCGCCTGACAGTCTCTTCGGTATTGTGAACGAAGTATTACAATCGAGGTGTAAATATTTTCCATGTGCCAATAGAAATCTGTGATTTGAGTGGATGTATGTACGGATGAGTCATATTCGGAGAGTGCACAAAGAGCTTCAACCTCCTTTTTCTTTAGTGATTTAACATTTTCTTTTAGAGTTTCTAGCTTTAGATTTTCTTCTTTTTTGCGCCAACTGAAAAAATGCTGGCTTGTGAAGCATAATATCATATAGTTCGTCGTCATTGGGCGTTTCAGAACCATGACCTTTTTGCTCTTGCATTCTGAGTTCAAATGGTCGCTGAAGTCCTTCATAAGACATTAGGGCCTCACCCGGACGATAAACTGCAACATGTTCTAGTTGAATGCCACTAGCAGACATTGTGCTGCCAATCAGTTGTCGATCATCTATAGAGGTAAGTCTATGAATCAGCTTGATATTAGTATTTTTAATAACTTCAGGTGCCATAGCAGTAGGAAGCTGGTCTGCGATGATAATACCTTCGCGTAAAGCACGAACCTCTGCTAACATTTTAACGATATATGCTGTAGCAGCAATTTTAGGATTTGAATCTTGACCAGATGCTACTTGTGCTTCAGGAGCGATAAGGTTATGGGCTTCTTCGATAAAAATGATATGCCGGACAACCTTTTCTTCATCTGCACGAGGAGAGGCTTTCAAAGTTTCTCGAATGAGGGTACATAATAACAACGTAACAAAGTTGGCAGGGCCTTCTCCTAACGATTCGAGTTCTACAATGACAGGGTGCTTTAGCCATTCCTCTGGAGAGAATGTAGAGTGTTTTACATCAAAAATGTCCTTCATTTCCCGACGTAGGAGACTGCCAATACGCATTTCCAGAACAGATTGAATATTACCTTGAATTTCGCTGTCATAAGTTGTTTGGCTAAGTTCTTTTTGAAAGCGATCATATAATTCCGACATGGTCGGATATTCTTTTTCCCCTGTGTTAATATCATTGGTATTCCAACCATGTGCTCGATAAATACCTTCGATAGCTTTATCCAATATAAAAGGAGCTGGTGGAGCAATCGGAAAAGCACCCTCAAAAACCTGACACAGTTTAGAGATATGTTCTGAAAGTGTGAGTCCTTTTCGGGAATTCGAAGGGATTCAACCTCATAGGAAATTTTGTACTAGCTGAAGGAGAAAGAATAATTAACTCTGGAATATCATACCTAGAAAGTTCTCGATATTCACGCTTGGCGGGTTCCAAAACCAAAAAAGGAATAGGATCACTTTCTTCTTTAAAAGTGACCGACAAATTATCGGTATCATCCTTGATTAGCTTTTTATGATGCCATAGGCTATTAGCGAGATGCAGCATGGTGTTAGTTTTACCAGAGCCGGGAACACCACATATGAAAGCGTGTTTTTGAAGGATGATGCATCGATAAAAGCGCTCAACCCATTGTTGGTTTGTCCAAGGTAAATGCCAGTTTGCTCCAACTTCGGAGCAGTTTCCTTCTTTATTTCGATATTCTCGCCATCAAATAGTATTGGAAGCCGAAAGAAAGAAGAAAGTTCATCAAGTGTATAAGCGGTTGGCCAGAATGCTAAAGAGGGTGGTAGAAGATTGCAGTAAGGCTGATTTACTTCCTGCAATTCCAACGGTGTGGCCGTACTGGGAATTCCCTGAATTTCACAAGTTCCTTCTTTGATAGCTTCTCCGCAGACAGCATCCATCAAAAAATGCGCACTACTTTTTTGGTTTGCGTAAAGTAAAATGTTGGCAAAAAAACAAGGCGATTTGGCAACATCTGATAAAAACTCTTCGTATATCCGTAGGGTTTCTTCGGCTGAGACATCTCGCGGACGATTTTTGTTATCGGCGAGGGTGATTTGCCCACTACGGCCCAATGCTTTCTCACGTAGAATTGCGATAGGCTTTTGTAAGGCCTGCTGTGCAGTTTTATAGGTGTCACTTCCATAGATTGAAATATGATAAACCATATCCTCATTAAGAGCCTCTGCGGTTTTTTCCATTTCATAAAGACGTGACTTGGGATTGGATTTCCAGCCTTCGACTGTAAATAGCGTATCTCCTGTGGAAAGACGTGTTTGTTCTTGTTTTTTGACCAGAAGAATATTTGCAAATGATTTCCGCAAGCAAACAGGAACATCTTCAATAGGAGCAATCTTATAGTAGTCAGCTAAAGGACTTGCTTGCATAAGCGCATCTATTGATTCAAAGTTTACAGTCTGATCGGAAGAAAATGCCAAGAAAATTTGCAGACGACTCCCTTTTGGACGTTCATGAGTATAGCTAAGGAAAAAATGTAGGGTTGTATGGATTAGAACAGTATTCCTTTGCCATTGACGTAAAAAACGATTATGTCGCTCAAGAATACCATCTATACCTTGTTCACCAAGAGATTGATATTTAACTAGCTCTAAATCGGGAATGTACGGAATCTCATAGAAATGCCACATCATGGGGTACGCCCTCCGTGCAATCGAAGCAATTAGTCTTCATAACTAAGACATCCTTGGCGCTCTCTCGGATAGTAGTAAGCATCATAATGCGAACAGTACTGGCGGCCATTACTATCACGGTCATAAGGGTTCCAATAGATACATCCGTCAGAACAGTTGTGTCCGCAAAAGGCACCCGCAAATTTTCACAGAGGTTATATTGTTTTTGTCCATAATGTTTTTCTCCTTTTTATTGTATTAAAGTGTCAGATTCAATTCTTCGGGCGTAATAGAAAGTCCGGATAATTGATCATAAACTGCGAGATAAGGGAAAACTCCAGTATGAGGAATAACAATCGGAAAATACAACTTTTTCACATAAGCATTCATAATTGATCGAATATAGACAATATCCGCAGATGACAAGCATTGACATCCGTGCCCCTCTTTATGGGTGTGAAATATTCCTTTAAAAATAATTCCTTGAGCGTCCCAGTCCGATATTGTTTGATTCAAAAGCAATTCATTGGGAACATACTGGCAAGATTTCCTAAAAGATATTTTTCCTGAATCGACAAAAATGGTATTAATTGTGTTTTTTGATTGCCCAAGCAAGCCACCCATTTCAGGTGGAGCGGATGGAAGGTTGTAGAGCAAGTTGTACAAAGATTCGGTAATTAACACGACAAGACATCCTATAATTACAGTAGTGGAACTTAATATTATAGCTGAAAATAGCATACTCACTTTTGGGTTAGCGGTTGCTTCGAAGTGTTCTTTGAATTTAAAAGGTGTACTTTTCAAAACGCCAACAAAATCTTGGTGAAGTCGCCAAATTCTCTTGAATTGGAGCGGGATTTGTGGCATAATGCCTTATAAAGAGTGAGCTTTGCAAAATTTGGAAAGGTACACATTTCAAAATTTTGCAAAGTATTTGCTTAGGTGGACTTTTCAAACTGAATGGCTTTCCCATAGAACGTGCCTACGGGCAAATTACAGGCTTCAGCAGCTTCTTTAAGGGTTATTTTCTTATCTCTCCATGCTTTGTGAACCTCATAGAAGTTATCTGGAAGTGGTCTTGGTGGCCTGCCAAACTTCACGCCACGGGCTTTTGCCGCTGCAATGCCCTCTGCTTGCCGCTGCCGGATATTGGTGCGTTCGTTTTCAGCCACAAAGGAAAGCACCTGCAGCACGATGTCGCTCAGGATACCCATCAGGTCTTTGCCGCGCCGGGTGTCCAGCAGCGGCATATCCAGCACCACGATGTCAGCGCCCTTTATCTGGGTAAGCAGCCGCCACTGCTCTAAAATTTCCGCATAGTTGCGTCCAAGACGGTCGATGCTCTTGATGTAGAGCAGGTCGTTTTTTCAATTTTCGCACCAGCCGCTTGTACTGCGGACGGTTGAAGTCCTTGCCGGACTGCTTATCCATAAAAATGTTTTTCTCCGGAATCTTCAGTTCACGCAGTGCAATCAACTGCCGGTCCTCGTTCTGGTCACGGGTGCTGACCCGGATATAGCCATATAAATTCCCCAATAAATCGCCCCTCTGCTAAAAGTGAATTTCATTGTTCTATGTAAAACGGGCAAAGCATCCCTCCTGACGCTTTGCCCGTTGCTCTTTATTCTACCATAGCAGATTGGTTATCGCTCTCAAGATACCCGCACCGGCTGGATAGCCAGCGCAGCACCCTTAACCTGATACGTCACCCCGCCAGTTTCGCCTCTTGCTTTCCTCTGGCACACCTCCGGGTGCTCCGTAGTAAGGGCATCAAGCTGCTTCTGCAGGGCGGGATTCAGCGTGAACACGCTGCTTGTTCCGTCCTCACTGGCGTAGATCATGGTTTCCAGCTTAAACATCGTCAATCAGTTCTTCCTCCTCGGATTCGTCAAAGATGGTCGGGCCCCAGTCCTCGTCCTCCTCGATGTCCCGTGACATTTTCTGCATCATGGTATAATGCTCCATCTCGGAATGGACAAAGTAGAACATCTGGTCGTACCAGTCTGCCAGCGTTTCGTCCTCCAGCTTCCGGCAGAAGTCATACACCTGCTTGTTCTGGTCGGGGTCAACCGTCAGCCCGGCAACTCCGCACAGCCGCTTGTGGGTCGTTCCAGATCGGCGCAGCCATAGGTGTAGAGCAGCTTTTTTTCTTCAAACGTCAGTTTCATAGGCTTGTACCTCCGTATTAAAAAAGGGTCTGCCCTGTGCAGACCCGATGTAGCAAAAAGAGACCGCCGTGCGTTGTGCAGGGCGGTCAGGGATGAGATATTATATCAGACGAAAATCAGCTCGGTCTTGATAATCTCCTCGGCACGGTTGCGGATGCTGTTCATCCGGCGCACCCATTCCAGTTGATCGGCGGCTTTCAGGGCTTCAGTCACGCCCTCAGCCTCCTGCATCTGTTGGACGGTCAATGCAAGCTGTTCCTCGGCCTGCTTGTCCAGCTTGGCAAGATAGCCGTCCAACTCACCGGACAGGAGCAGTTGGTTATACCGGATGGGGTGCTGCTCCTTCAGATATGTCTTATGTAAGCGGCCCCACCGCCCGGTGGGGTGCTCTGCCGGGGCTGCTGCGGTCAGGTTCGGCAGATAGTGGTTATTAACAAGGGTGTAGTCCAGGCCGGTAGTGTTGTCATGGATAGATTTCTTCAGTTCGTTCATGCGGATTCTCCTTTCATTTCTTCAGACGGTTCAAATTGAATGGTGACTGTATCAGCAGGCTCCTGTTGAGCCAGCTTTTTATTTTGGGCATACTTGCGGCATCGTTCACGGCCTTTCTGCAAGAGGGCTTCATACTCTGCTGCCGCCTGTGAATCAGTTTTAGCCGCTTCACGCAGAGCAGCACGTTTCTTTTTGCGGTTTTCCCCGGAAGTTTTCTGATATTTCTTACGCTTGGCAAGTTGCTGTTCTGTAAGATTTTTCTTGTCGCCGCGACTAATCTCAATTTGACTAGGAACGTATCACCGATAAAATTGAAGTAGATGTCGATTTGCTGCTGACGGTAGATCGTCCGTCCGCCAGATGCGGAATGAATCACCACTTTTTCTACCAGTTCGTACAGCATTTCATCTGTCAGCGTTTCACAGTCCTTGTATTTCCGAATCAGTTTGATAAAGCGTTTCAGATCAACTTCGTTGTTTCAGCGTTGTCCAGTTCTTTCTTCAACTCGGCAATGCGAGCTTCGCAGACAGCTTGTTCCTCATCATATTGCGCCATCAACCGCTGATACTGTCGTTCTGGGATTTTTCCTAAGACGCTGTTTTCATATAGGCTCCGAATCAAAGCATCCAACTCGTCTATTCTTTTTTGAACTGAATGCAGTTCTTTTTTACTCTCGGAAGATACCTGTGTGTTTTGGTTTTCCCATGCAGCTTGAAGCTGCTCGGCAAATTCATCCTCATTTTCAATAATTTCTTTTGTCATCGCTTTGATTGCATTGAGAATAGCGGCTTCAATGGTTGAGGTCTTGATAAAATGGGATGTGCAGGAAACGTACATATTACGGTATTTGCTGCACTGCCATGAAGAATCCGAATCATACACCACATGAGAATCCCGATGTTTGGATTCGGGGCTGGAAAAGCTCATTCGGGAGCCACAGTCGGCGCAGAATACCATTCCGGCTAACCGGTGCGAGTATGTTCCACTCGGAAGTTTTTTCGGATTCCTCTTGCGCAGCCTCTGTGCTTTATCCCATGTTTCTTGGTCGATGATAGCCTCATGAGTGTTTTTGAATATAATCCTTTCTTCCGGGGTTGCAGCACGGCGCTTTTTCAACTTGAAGTTCTCACGGATACTTTTACATAGCACTGTATAGCCGAGGTATTCCTGCCGGTCAAGAATATAGGTCAAGGTGGTCGTATTCCACCGATAGGGGTCGTGGTACGAATGGTGCCGAGCAGATTCAGGATGATACCGTTCTTCATATGCAGACGGAATCAGCACTTTTTCGTCCGAAAGCGTCTGGCCGATTTGTGCAAGACTGGCACCGCTGGCTGCCATATCGAAGATCCTGCGGACAACGGAAGCTGCTTCCTCATCTACATGAAGGGTTTGCTTATCGCCGGGAACCCGCTTATAACCGTAGGGAATACTGCCGCTGCACCGTTTGCCATCCTGCATCCGCGATTTGAAAACGGCACGGATTTTATTGCTGGTATCCTTAGCGTACCACTCGTTCATGATATTCAGGAACGGAGTAAAGTCATTGTCCGTGGGATTGGCACTGTCAACATTGTTGTTGATAGCGATGAACCGAACACTCTTTGAAGGAAACTGAATTTCTGTGTAAAATCCAACTTCCAGATAGTTGCGTCCGAAACGGCTCATGTCCTTTACAATGACAGTTGCAATGTGCCCAGCTTCAATTTCGGCAATCATAGACTGGAAGCCGGGACGATTGAAGTTTGTGCCGCTGTATCCATCGTCCGTAAAATGCTGGATGTTGTTAAAGCCGTTTTTGCGAGCGTAATCTTCCAGATACTTTTTCTGATTCAGAATACTGTTAGATTCACCTTGCAGCTCATCATCTCTGGAAAGCCTTTCGTACAGATGAAGTTATACCATTGACCGCCGACACGCCTTGCGCCCAAAATGCTGCCCATGTTGCGCTTGGCGTTCTGTATCGTCCTCTCGGATATTCCGGCTTCGGCTGCGGCCTTTACAATGTCCTCGCTGGCAAGCTCTTTCCCGTCTGCAAGCAGGTCAAGTATCAGCTTCTCGGCTTGCTCGGTCTTGGTGGCGGTGTTGCCGCCCGCGCCGGACAGCAGCTCGTCGGCGGTTATGTCATATTCGCCTATCCATGAAAAGCCTGTTTCCGGGTCAAGGCAAAAGGCAACGGGCTTGCCCTCCGGCGCAAGGGAAGATTTGTCATGGACGATAACACGCACATTCGGCTCCCGCTTCACGCGCCCGATCAGCAGGACGCTCCTTGCTGCGGCGCGGAAGTCAATAGAACCTAAGCCCCGGTATGCGCTCTGCCCTCCGGCAGCTTTGTTCAAGTGTCCGATAAGGATAACGGCGCACCCGGTACGCTCGGCAACATCGGCAAGGCGGCGGAAGATAGGGCGCACCTCGTTTGCTTTGTTCATGTCGGCTTTGTCGCCCATATACGCTTGTATGGGGTCAAGGATAATCAAACGCGCCCCGTTCTGCGTGATTGCCTTTTCTATGCGCTCGTCGGAGAGGGTAAGCTCCCGCTTGGCTTCATCAATCACAAGCACGCGGTCAAGGTCGGCTTCGGCTTCTATCAAGCGGGGCTTGACGGTATCGCCCAGCCCGTCCTCGGCGGTCTGGTAAATCACTTGGAATGGCGGCAAGGGCTTCATTCCCGGCAGCGTTCCCCCGGTGGTGCAGGCGGCGGCAAGGCGTAGGGCAAAGGTGGTCTTGCCCTCGCCGGGGTTGCCTTGCACAATGGTTACTTTCCCAAAGGGGATATACGGCTCCCATAGCCATTCAACGGTCTGTGTGTCAACCTCGCTCATGCGGATAATCTCAACGGTTTCTTCCTGCGGCGGCTCTTTCAAGCCGTAAATCGCTTCCCGGATATACTTCCCGTCTGTGATTTCTGCCCGGTGCTGCAATACCTCGTTCCAGTCCTTGTAAAGCGGCACAAGGCGGTGGACGGTCAAGCCCTCCGGCACAAGCTCCGCAAGGCGGCTGCAAGCATCGTTTCCGGCTTGGTCGCTGTCAAGGCAGAGATAGACGGTCTGAATGTCTGGACGGTCAGAGAGGAAGCGTAAGAGGGCTTTCTCGCCTACGCCGCCCAACGATAAATAGCTCTGCTTCTGCCAGCCCTTTTTGAACAGGCAGAGGAAAGATAAGAGGTCTATCGGGGCTTCAAAGACAAACAACCTTTCGCCCTCGCCACGGTAGCAGAAGTTAAAGGATTTGTCGCTGCCTTTCACATCAAGCCGAAAACTCCCGGCTGTGCCGCGCTGATGGGCGTATCGCGGTATGCCGCTTTCATCTCTGCCGACGAATACGGCGTTATGGTGGGCGGCTTCCTCGTAAATGTCGCCATTGGAAAGAAAAAAGCCCGTCACATCTTCATCAATGCGGCGGGCTGCTGTGAGGTAGTTCCTCGCTATGCGGTTGTCGGTGCTGCGGGGTGGCAGTCGGAAGTCAGAGAGGGGCGCGGGGCTTGGTCTGTCCGGCGGCGGGGCGGCTCCTTTTTCGCCTGTCAGCAGTTCAACGGCTTCGGTGAAGCTCTTGCTGAAAAACTCCATGACAAAATCAACGGGTGCGCCGCCTTTGCTCTGGCTGTGCCTGTACCATTTGTTTCCCCGGACGGTCAAGCTGTCGTGCCGTTTCCAGCGGTATTCCTGTCCGGCGCGGGTAAGCTGCTCGCCCTGTGATTGCAGGAAAGAAACAAGGTCGGCTTGGTTGGCGCGGTCTATCTGTTCTTGGGTGTAATACATGGTTAATACCTCTCTTTCTGTGGTTGAATTGTTCATAGTTTTGAAGTAAAATAAAGTCAACAAACTTGAATTTGACAAAGGAGTGTGATTGTATGAAAAGGCAACTGCAAGTATAGTGTATAGCATTGATTTTAGTTAGTATCCTGCTGATGTTAGGATATGGCAATGTGGCTTTTTTTGATTTAAGTTTCAAATGGGCTTTAATCTTTTCAGTTATCGGCATTACTGGCGTTATAATGACATTTTTACCCGATAAGAAGTGAACACATTCCTTTGTCGGATGGGAATAGAGGACGGACAGGCAAAGCAGCTTGCCCGTCCTTTTTCTTTATCGCTCCTGTTCGTGCCGCTTGGTGCGGCTCTGTGTTTGCTCCGGCTGCTCGGCTCTCAGCGCAATATCAACGCACTTGCGTATCTTCTGAAGCTCGGCAACCTCGGCGCGGGTAGCTTTCAATTTGGTGTAGTCGGTATCTCTCTGCTCTTTGAGGTCGGCGTATTCCTGTTTCCATTTGGAGATAGGCAGCGTCTTTGTATCCGTCATATTTGCATGGAGATAGCGGCTTGCTGCGTTCCATAGGGTCAGCTCGGCGCGGTGGGCTTCCTCATACTTATCCCGTTTGTTCGTCCAGCCGTTTTTCAGCTTTTTCAGTTCGGCATGAATAGGCTTGTACTGCAAATAATTCTCGCCGTTCTCTATCAGCTTTTGCAGCTCTTTCATGCGCTGCTCGGCGGCTTTCATTCCCTCCCGGATTGAAAAGGCTTCATCACTGACAGAGGAAAGGGCTGCGTCCAGCTCATCAAGGGTAGAGATACCATGCTCGGTCAGATAGTTGACCGCTGCCGCTATGGTTTTCAGTTCATCGGCTGTGTGCTGTTGTTGCCAACGCTGCGAATACTTCCGGCTCTTTTCTCTCTGAACGCTCAAATACTTCATCAACAGATTTGCGAGGTTGGGAGATTGCGGCGGCTGTTCTGGGGCGGTTTCCCGCGCTTTGAACAGGTCGGCAATCCATTCTTTGAGCTTTCCAATCTGCGCCCGGATTTCCCGTATAAGGCGGTTTGCCTTTTGGATATTCCGGTTCAGTTCGCCTTTCTCGGTGGCGATACCTTTCTTCTCCATCTGGCAAGCCGCCACGCCCATGTGGACGGTGGGTATCTCGTCAATTCCTCTCTCGGCGTTGCTGCGGTGGTCGATACGCTCCGGGCTTCCGTTTCTCTCCAAAAAGTCGTTGGTATAGTCAGCCCATGCCTTGCGCCACAAGAGGGTGTTGTCCTTGTCGTTCCAGCCTGTAAGGTCAACTTTGTGGGTTTTGTATCTGCCACTTGGCAAGCGGATACGCTCGCCGTTTTCGTCAAGGTCATATTCCTTTTTGGATTTCGCCGCCCATGCGCCGCGCTCGTCAAGTGGTCGCATAGTCAGCATGATATGACAATGGGGGTTGCCGCTGTCGGTGTCGTGAATGGCAAAGTCAACGCACATTCCTCTGGAAACAAATTGAGAGGAACAGTATTCCCGGACAAGCCGGATCTGTTCCTCTCTGGATAATTCTATGGGGAGTGCTGCGTCAATCTCTCTGGCAAGCTGGGCGTTCCCGGCTTTCTCGTAAAGCTCCACACTGTTCCATAGGGTAGCGCGGTCAGAGAAAGAGGGCGGGGCATGGGGCGGCAGTAGGATTTCCGTATGGACAACGCCGCGCTTGCGGGTGTAGTCATGGGTCATTCCGTCCCACTCGTTTGTGATTTTCTCGCCGCTTCGATAGGCGGCTGCGGCAACGGCTGACTTGCCTTTTCCTCGGCTCACAATGCCGATGTTACAATGGTAAATAGCTATGGGTATCACCTCCCGGATAGGATAATAAAACCCGCAAAAATAGTACAGACGCGTAAGCGTGTGTACTGTTTTTGTGGGTGTGCAGGGATAGCCGCGTAAGCGGCGCAAGGGGTGCAGCCCCTTGTTGCGGCAAAGCCGCCATATCGGAGCGCGGGGAAAGTTCCCTGTGCGGAGATAAGCCCTCGGCAGAGCGCACACGCCCGTAAGGGTGTATAAGTGCGCCCTTTGTTCCAAAGGGATTATTCCGCGTTCCCGTCCTCGGCTCGTTTTTTCAAAAACTCCTGTGCTGGCTCACTGGTTAGGGCAAGCCGGAGAAGCGCGGCGGCTTCCTCGTCAGTCATGTTCTTTGCTTCCGGCACAATGCTTTCAAAGACCGCGCCCCGGACAATAAGGCGGTGGCTGCGTGTTCTGCGTTCCTCTTTGGATAGCTTTTGACGTAACATCTTTTCCCGGTTCTCAAGCTGCCGGAGTTTCTTCTTTCTGTCCTCAATCTCGGCTTGCAATTCCTCGCAGGTTTTCTCTCTCGGTTTCGTCATGGTTGGTCGCTCCTTTCTGTCCGTAGACATAGAAAAAGGACAGTCGATTTGCTCGGCTGTCCTGATGGTAGTATTAAATTTTCATGGGGTTATCCGTTGAAAGAACTTAGGTCAAGCGCACCATTATTTATCAGCTCTTGGATAATGGTAGCCAAATCGTTTTTCACACTTTCGCTTTCAGTTTTTGCACCCGCATTTTCAACGTATACGGTGCTATCTCCCAACTTAAAGGTCGCATAGTAAATTACATTCTGTTCTCCCACGCTGTTCCGGTCTGTTACAAAATATCCTGCCGTCACGCTTGTGCCATTTACTTCGCTACTTTCTTCACTTCCTACAATCTTCGTATCAAGTAGTGCTATATCCGTTGTAGATATTACCACTTTGGCATTTTCGATTTTTCCCTCAAAACCAATCAATTCTTTGTTGCTGTCGGAAACAGTATCATCAACACGAAAAACTGCATGAGCTGTAACGTTCAAGTTTGGAAAAAGAGATGCAGCTTCCGTTTCCGTAAGTTGCCTTGTTGTTATAGTCCCGTCAATGTCTATGCTTGAGCCAGCAGTTTCCGATTTTACAAAGATGATTTCATTTCCGTTGTCCAAAGTGGCAATGTCAGTTTTGTTCCCGAACAATCCACTTTGAAATACGCCTACGCCTAAAACAGCAATTACTGCAAAGCAAGCCGCCATAGCTCCCCACTTAACCCAACCGGGTTTCTTTGCTTTCTTTTTGTAGTTAAGGGCTTCATCAACATATTTCGTATCAAGTTCACTCATAGCGTCGGAAAACTTCTTTGCGTTCATACGAATACCTCTCTTTCAATCAAGTATTGTTTCATCTTCTCTCGGATACGGGTCAGCCGGACAGAAATGTTTTTTTCTGAAAGCCCCATAACCTCGGCTATGTCCTTATAGCTGTCGGAAAACCAATAGCGGCGCATGAAAATAACGCGGTTTTCGGTAGTCAGCGTGTCTAAAAAATGCTTCAATGATACGGGCTAACTCTTTGGCTTCGATTTCTGCTTCTACTGTATTCGGGGCTGCTATACAGGCTTCAATTTCTTCCAAAGCAATCGTGTAATGGCTGCTCCGTTTGGCTGCTTCCTTTCTCCAATAGATTTTGAGTGAAATGTTCCGAACGATTTTAACAAGATAAGATAGCAGCGGGTTAGGTCGTGCCGGGGGAATGGCGTTCCATGCGCCTAAATAAGCGTCGTTTACACATTCCTCCGCGTCTTGTCTGCTGCCTACGATATGGTAGGAAAGATTGTGGCAGACCTTTCCGTATTTTATATCCAGCTCCCGTATGCCTTGTTCTGAACGTCCAAAAAACATTTCTATGATTTTTTCGTCGTCTATCATCACATCGCCTCCTTTCGGGCTTCACCTATGTACTACGGTTTCAGCGGCAAATACTACATCTAATCCGAAACTTTTTCAAAAAAAATTATAGCACATCTTTTTGAATAGGGTGTGTCAAGTTGCCGGAATGTTTCTTTTGCCGCTTTGCTGGCGGCGTTCCTCCGTGCTTCGCTGTATGGGGCGGTCAGACGGAAAGAGAAACGCCCCTTTACAATCTCAAACTCCATGCAACCCGTTTCGGGGTCTGCGTCGGTCTGGCGGCACTGGTCGGGGTACTGTCCGGGTAGGCGGCAAGCCGCTTCTTTAAGTCGGTGTTGTGTGTGCGGATATGGATAAGGGGGTCTTTCTCGTCAAACCATATATCGGTGGTCTTTTCCTGCTTCGTAAGCCCTGTTCTCATAAACTCTCCTTTCTGCGCCCCTGTTACGCAATAGGGGCATTTTTCGGGTGTTTTTCTTGGCTCTTGACTTGGGGAAAATGAGGATTTTCAAATAGAAACCGCCCGGACAGGGAGTGTATCGTCGGGGCGGCTGTTATCGCAAGATTTCTGTTTTTTCCGGCTCTTGACCGTCAGACGCGGATAAACGCGAGCTGTCGGCAAGTACCAGTTTGAGCAGCTTGTCGCGGAATGTTTCTGTGCTACTGTGATTGAAAAACAACTCCGCAACAATGGTCTGCCCGTTCCTCTGGGTCGTGATGATACTGTCGGGGTCTGTTCTGCCATAGGCGGCTCCTTTCTTTGGGCGCAAAGAGGGATTTCCCGTAGTTCGGAAAATCCCTCTTGGTTGACGGTTATTCTGTTTTACTGTGTGGGCTGTGCGGCTGCCTGTGCCGTTCGCCTTGCCCGGTATTCCCGCGCTTTCATGCGGTCATACTCCCGTTTCAAGATTTCTCGCCCGGTACTCCTTTGAATACTGCCGGTGATAGGCGCGGCTCTTTTCCTTTTTGGCTTCTTCGATTTCCTCCCGCATTTGCCGGATTTCCTCCTCGGTCGGCTCTGCAAGCTGTGTCACTTCATTCTCAAACTTGCCGATATAATTGAAATATATGCTGATGTGCTGGATTGCGTATCTCGCCCTTTTCTGGTCGCGCTCATGCACTTCAATCCGGCTGATAAACTCGTTGAGAATGGTGGGTGTAAGGTCGGTAAAGGCGGCATGGCGTTCCGTCAGCTTCAAAAACCTCTGCGCCCGTCCTCCCGCGTTCTCATAAGCGGATAGCTGCTCTTGTAGCGTGGCAAGTTCCGCTTTCAGCGCGTAGTATTCTTCTGAATACTTCTGCGACATCTGCTCATAGCGGTCTTGCGGGATCGTGCCGAGGGCGTTGTCCTCATAGAGCTTGTTCAGCACCTTGTCAATCTGTTCAAGGCGTGTCGTGATTTGCGGAATACGCTTCTGCTGTTTCTTGGTCTGGTCGGTCTGCTGCATGGCAAGGTTCTTTTTTTTCACTAAGGCTTCAAACTCCGCCCGATTGCTGATAGAATAGTCCTCGATTTTCTTCAGCACTTCCGTGATGGTCTGCATGAGCAAGTCCGCGTCCATGATGTGCGGGGAGTGGCATTTAGGGTTCTTGGCTTTTCCCTTGTGGTACTCGCTGCAATAGGCAACATGGCGCTTGCCGCCGTTCCGGTAATCTATACGAATGTGCATTTTTGCGCCGCAGTCCTTACAGAAAAGCAAGCCGGACAGAGGGTGGATTTCCCCGTCCCCGTTGGGGCGTTTGACGGGCGCGTTTTTCAAAATCCGCTGTACGGTTTCAAAATCGCTGCGGCTGATAATCTCAAATAGGTGCAGACTGGGCAGCGGATTTGAAAATGCAGCCGGGAGCGTATCCATCAGCGATACGATTTTGTCGCCAAGTTCCTTACCCGCAGCCAGCCGCCATGCCTCGCCCAGATTGGTAGCTACAAGCCCAATCACCACATAGGGCAGATAGAGCGCCAGCAGCTTGGAAAGCTTCTTTTTTGCTCATAGGCCGCGCTCCTCCTGCTTGTGCCGCACTTTGTCCGGCAGATTTGCAACGGACTGCGCCAGATCATGTAGCTTTGCCAGCACGGAAGGACGCTTGGTTTTATCCAGCACCGATGCCGAATATTCCTTGAAAGCTGCATTCAAGGCATCCGTGTCCTGTGCCTTGAAGTAGATTAGATACCGGGGCGGCTTGCAGGACAGGTCTTTCTGGATGGAGTAGTCGATGTGATACCGCTTAGCATAGCGGTCAAAATCCTTGATGCCGGTTTTCTGGATCTCCACATTGGTCACGCCACGGTTCTGCCGTACCAGCCGCTTCATGGACTGCTTGCCCTGCGAAGCGTTCTTGTCGTACTGCCGTAGCAGAAACTGCATCCCACGCAGCAGGGTGCGGGCAGACAGTTTTGTGGTCGAGATGGCAAGGTTGACCGTCTTATGCTCGATTTCTTCCTGCATTGTCACCACCTCCTGTGCAGAAAATCGTCTTAGCGGTCATGTTCCACCGGGGGCTT
>VOFD01000742.1_pt1 | contig 20000 bp, 31 predicted proteins | sample 5384101 | NCBI WGS metagenome assembly VOFD01 (sample SAMN12384723, study PRJNA508395) | human gut metagenome | isolation source: healthy gut C | host: Homo sapiens
CAAAGGTAGGCATTTTTTCTTGAATGGCAAGCGCATGAAGCCGGAAAAATGACTATTTCCAGATTTTTTTCGTTTTCCCAACCTTCGGCAAAGCCCATTGCGGAAAGTGACGCTACGCCTTTATATTCATCGACCAACGCTTTCAGCCTATCCTTGAATGAAGAAGTGGGATTGGCTGTCTGTAAGAGGTATCCCAACATACAGAAGAAATAATACACCTTGCCACGCTGTACCGTATCAGGATTGCTTATCCATACCAGCCTTTTGGAAAAATGCAGTTTTTCAGGCACGATGCTCATTTCCCTATTCCAAAGCCTTGCATGGTGGGCGCACAAGTTGCGCACGTAGTTCATGGTATGCAGCCATGAGCAGAATGTCTTTGGAGGCAAGCCGAAATAATCGGCTATGCCGTTGATGTCCGCCCTGCTCTTCAATCCCGTACAGATACGTGACAGGTGGTTGAAATACATGATTTCCACACTCATCCACGAAGGAGGATTGACCGGATTGTCATATTTGTTCCGGTAGTGCTGGATGAATACCTCCGCACGGTTGCTGTGCAATTGGTCGCTGATATGTTTCTGGATTTCGGCATACACATCGAATGTCACGATTGAACCGTCACGCAGCACACGCCGTTCCGGGGCTTTGAATATGGAGGGATTGTCTTGCCAATGGGAACCGTATTTGTGGCTTAACTGGTAAATGATTTGTGTCCGGACGGCGATTTCCAGCCGTTCAATGGCATCGAACACGAGCAGGCGCAATTTCCGGTCGAATACGTACAGGTCATACACCATGTCCCATGTCGTGCCTTCCTTGAAGTTGTCAATGATTGTGCCGTTCTCCTTTTTCTTATAAGGCAGCATATAGGCACTGAGCCGGTAATAGCTGATGTTGGCGAGCAGTCTCTCCGCCCGTGGTATGTCCGGAACAGACATGCCCCTTGATTGCAACAGGGTAACTTGTTCCGTATAGCTCAAAGGCGGTTTCTTATATGTTTCCATTCTGTATGCTTTATAAAATTGAGCCACCTTTTAAGGTGGCGAGCCTTAGCTTTTTCCATCTAAGGGGGATAATTGTTACAAAAGTAATCTTTTTCACGGAGAAAACAGGCAAGGAATAGTCTTTTCTTCACGGATGCGTATAAAAAGCAGGCAAGGAGACGCCTCACGCGCCCCCTTGCCTGGTCTCAAAAGAAAATATATGAATGAAATGATTTATCTTTTCCGCATCCGTTCCCGCTCCTCGTCCTCCTGCATGCGCCGGTTCAGCTTCTCCGCCGCCTTGTCGAAGAAATAGGTGCGGCTGTCGCTCTTCCGTCGCTTGATGTCGGCATAGGCGTTGTAGCATTGCTTGTCCTTCAGCTTCAGGCCGAACAGCTTGCCGAAGCCCAGCAGCAGCTCGGTCACGCCCGTCTCGCCGCCGTTGATGCACTTCAGCGAGTCCAGTCCGTACACCATCTCCACGAAGTCGGAGAGGTTGCCCGTCCACCGCATGAGCAGGGCATCGGCAGGAGTGTCGTCTTTCTTTTCGTCTTTGAAGGGGATGGAGGATAGTGGCGGCACTTGGGTCTTCACGCCGTCGAGCAGGTGGCGCACCAGCGACAGCGCCTTTTCCACGCAGGGGCTGGCACGCCCGCCGGCATATTGGCTGACGGCACACAGTTCCGCTTCCGCAAAGGCGAGCGTGAAATGCAGGTGGCGGGGGCTGCCGCCGCCCGTATAGACGGCGAATATCTGTTCTGAAAACTCGGTATAGGCGGCTTCCTGCTCCGGGAGGCTCATCCCTTTCTCTTTGGCGAGGCGAAGCAGCCCGCCGCTGGTCAATGTTCGGTAATCCATATCGGTTATTCTTTTTAGTTCGTTGATGACGGTCGGTTGCCGTACCGTAAAGAATAAGCCAAATGGTATGCCGGTTATGCCCGCACGAAGTGAAAAACAATGTAATATACTGATAGATAAGCAGATAAAAATTTTAAGTTCGGAAAGTCGGAAAAATAAAATCCTCTCATTTGAGAGGACTGACAGAACCGTTGAGAGAATCATTCCGTCTTTTTCCGATAGACCAGCCGGCAGATGCCGTTGCCGAAACTCCGGCTCTGGCGGAGCGTCCATGCCGAGGCACGGGGCAGGTCTGCCAGCGGCGAGAGGCCCCCGCCGGAAAGCTGCGGCAGCAGATAGACCACCAGCTCGTCCACCATACGGTAGAGGAACAGCCCGCGAAGCAGCTCCACCTGACCGGCGTCTGTCACCTCGGCCACATAGGTGCAGCCCTCGCTCATGCTTTTCAGTTCGCACATCAGGTCGATGAGCGGATAACCGGGAGGAAGCGTGAACGTGCAGCGGCTAAGCCACAGCGGAAGGCCTTCCCGGTCGTGCCGGAACCATTCCATCCATTGCCCGCCAGCAGGCGGAAAATACCCGTCGAGGGTGAGTGCCATGATTACCTCTTTCCATATTAAAGCCGAAAGCGTGAAACCCACGCGACTCCGGACAGAGGCTCTGGTAAGCCCGAAAACAGAAGTGCATGGGCTCACGCTATAAGGTATAGCATAAGCCTCACGCAACAGCTTCCGTTTCTTGAAATCTGTCCGAAACTCTTGCGACTTATGTATAATATCGGCAACAGACACCGTCCGTTTCTGTGGCCCGGCCATTGCCATGAACAGCCAAACCGGTTACAAATGTACGAAATCCGACCGAAATTCGGGCAGGATACGCCGTTTTTATTTCCTTCACCCCGTACTTCTTCATCTTGCGGTACAGCGTCGCCTCGCTTTGGCAGCGCGGCGGCGTGACCCCGGTGTCCGCCGCCAGGGCGACCCAAACCGGGTTGATGCCAAGGATGCCGCCGTCGGGGAGGTCCAGTTCCTCCGTACCCACCCGGGCTTTCGGGCACGGTTCTGCATACGCGGATATTTTTAGGTAGGACAACAGACTCCTCCACCCGGCGTGAAACCCTCCGTCGGCTTCCTCCGCCTCCCGGAAGAAAAACCCGCCAGCGGCAGGATGTCCGCACGGCTGCGCAGCGCGGGCAGATGTTCTCGAACTCGGCGAGACGGTGGTACAGGTCTTCCCCGGAAACGGTTCTCGCGGATGAAACCCAGATCCTCATTGGTGGCGGCGACGATGCCGTCCGCCCTCCGTTCCCGGTTGCCGCCCACCGGCGGCCAGGTCCTCCTGCAACACACGCAGCAGCATGGACTGCGCCTCATACCCCAACGTGCCTATCTCGTCGAGGAACAGCATGGTGCCGCCTATCTTCGGCCATGCCGAAATACCCCTTCCGTGTCCTTCTCCGCACCCGTGAACGAGCCTTTGGCGTGCCCGAACAGCAGCGACGGGGCAAGTTCTTTCGAGATGACGCTGCAATTCACCGCCACAAAGGGCATCAGGCGGCGGTCGCTCTCCTCGTGTATCCGGCGGGCGACGGACTCCTTGCCCGTACCGTTGGCGCCGAGGATAAGCACGGACACCTCCACCGGGGCAACCAGTGTGGCCATGCGTTCTACCTCACGTGCCGCAGGGCTGCCAAGCCGGAACAGGGTTTTTCCGCCTTGCGGCAGCGATAGCGAGGACGCAGCAGCTCACGGACGGTATCGAGCAGACGCTCCGGATCTACGGCTTGGGCAGATAATCGTCCGCACCCGACTTCACGGCACGCACCGCGTCAGGGTAGTTCGCATACCCCGTCATTACCACAAAGGGCACGTGACGGTGCCCGCCGTTCAGCCACTCCAGCAGCGACAGCCCGTCGCCTTTGGGCAGGCGCACGTCAGCCAGAACCAGGTCAAAGCCCGACTTGCGGATGAGCCTGCGGGCGGAAGGTTCGTCGATGGCTGTCTCCACCGCATACCCGCACCGTTCCAGACGGTCGCGCAGACGCTGTGACAGGGCGATGTTGTCTTCAACGATCAGTATCTTCTTTTTTCATCTTCCATTCTTTTTTATTTCAGCGGCGGCCTCGGTTATCAATGCGCCCAGACGCCCGATAAGCCGTTCCGTTTCCTTATTTATCTTGCTGTCACCGCCTTCCCTGTCGTGGAGCGTCCGGCGGTAAGCGTCTAATTCGTTCTCGATGCGCAGCAGTTCCCACATGGGGTACATCCGGTGTACGGTCTCGCGCAGTTCCAGCCGGTTGGAACGTGCCGCCGCTTCTCGCAGGGCGGCGATGTCGCGCCGGCTTTCCTCGATGAACATCTCCAGCAGTTTCCGTTTGTCGCTCACCTCGGCGGTCAGCGAGGCGAAATCGGCGGTGGAAGCTGCGTCTTCTTGGGGCTCGCCCGTCCGCCATGTGACGGAGGAGAGGAAGACCAGCAGTTCCGGCGAGGAAAACGGCTTTGCGTATGTACCCGGCGAACCCGGCTTTCAGGTAATTCTCACCGTCCGTGTCACCCCGTGCGGTCATGGCAGCCACCGGCAGGCTGCGGGACTGCCCGATGTGGGACTGGCGCAGCAGCCGTAACAGGTCAAACCCGTTTGTGCCCGGCATCTGGATGTCGGTCAGCAGCAGGTCGAACCCCCGCCGCGCAGTTCCCGTACCACCTCCTTGACGGTGCGGCACGTTCGGCAGCAGATGCCGTTGCGTTCCAGTATCTCGCCCGTTATCGTCAGTTGCACGGGGTCGTCGTCCACCACGAGGACACGTTGGGAAGACGACCGCCCGTGCCGGGCGGGGCGGACGGCTCTTCCACAACCTCGTCCGTTTCCGCCAGCGGCAGCGTGACCGTGAATGTGCTGCCCGCCCCCGGACGGCTCTCCACGCTGATCTCACCGCCCAGCAAACGCACCAGCCCCTGCGTGATGGACAGTCCGAGTCCGAACCCTTCCGCGTTGGTCTCCGGCGCGGCACGCTCGAAGGGGGCGAAGATCCGCCGGGCGGTCTCGCCGTCCATGCCGATGCCCGTGTCCGACACCCTGAGCCGCAGAAAGCCGTTCCTGTAACAGGTCTCCAAGATGATCTTCCCCGCCTCGGTGAACTTCACCGCGTTCGAGAGCAGGTTGTCGGCGATCTGCTCGATGCGGTCGGCATCGCCCCGGACCGTCACGTCCGTGTCACGCAGGGCGGACACCCGTTGCAGGCGTTCCTCCGTGCGCAGCATGGCGTCCCGCTCGAAATCGTTTACCAGACGGTTGATATGGCGGTTCAGCAACCGGTTACGACGCTCCAGCGAGTCAGACAGGGCGCGGTACATCTCCTTCTGTTCCCGCAGGGCGGCGAACACGTCGTCGCGGAACTGCCGCATGTCACGCACATGGCGGGTGTTCGGCACGACACGCACGGTACTCGCCCCATGCGTCCCCTCATTTCCGTCCTTTCCCTTTTTCTTCTTGGGCTTGAACCAGTTCCAGAAACTTTTCTTGCTTTTCTTTTCGCTTTCCTGTACCGGTGCGCTGACCACACGGTCCGGCACCGAGGCGGACTGTTCCAGCGGGGGCAACCGCTCGCTGAGCAGACTGTCCATGCGGCTGGCCGTCGAGGGCGTCTCCGCCAGACGGAGAATCTGGGTCTTTTTCTCGGCAAGCAGCAGCCGCACCGTGTCGATGCGGCTCTGTTGCAGGGAGTCGGGATAGGCGTCGCCTAACCTTTTCAGTATCTCCGACATCCGGCGGTCCTTCTCTTCGTAGGAGCGCAGGTCGTCCTTGTCCCACAGCAGGGCGCCGTCGCTGTAAAGCAGCAGGGCGATAAGGCTCTTGAAGGCGTCGTTCGTCAGTTTCCGCTGTCCGAGCATTGCCCGTTCCTCCTGTTCGGCTTGCTGGAACACCCGTTTCTCGTACCACACGGCATAGACGATGCCGCCTACCAGCAGGGTAAGCAGCAGATAGCCCGAAAGGATCTTGACCTGCAAGGTTCCTTTCGGGCGGGGTGTGGGCACTGTATGTCGTTTTCCCATGAACTTTGCGGATTCTACAAAAGCGCAAAGTTAGGAGGGTATGGGTGAAGCCTTGTTCTGATTTTCTGCGGAAAATTTCTGATTTCCGGCGGACATTCATCCGGCTGCGTCTTTCCGCATTTGCGAGGGGGATTTCCCGAAGTTCCGCCGGCAGTAGTCCGACAGGGTCGATAGCGACTGGAAGCCGTTGCGCACGGCTATGTCGGACAGCGGAATGGAGGTATCTGACAGCATGGCGAGGATGTCTTCCTTGCGGCGCTCCCGCAGCCATCCGGCCACCGGCTGCCCGAACTCCTCCTTGAACCGCTCTCGGAACACCGTTTCCGACTGGTGGCAGCGTGCCGCCAGTTCCCCGGCGGTCAGGGTACCCACGGGCATGCGCCCGGCCATGAGACGTACCGCCTCCCGGAAACCTCCGCACCGGAAATCCGGCAGACAGCGTTCCACCCGGTGGAAGTCCGCTTCCGTCAGAAAACAGGGATAATCCTCGTCCCCTTCAAGCAGGCGTCGCCATTCTTTCAACGCTAGCCCAGTCATCAGGTTGTACAGGGTGTTCAGGTACGGGTGCTCGCCATGGAGCGTCATACGCCCTGCCACCTCCATGCAGAACAGTACCCCGGCACGGTGTTGGGTGCGGTAATAATGTACGGAAATGTCCCTTACATAGCCCAATGCGGTGTTGTCCCGGCAATGGGCGGCCAGCAGGTACAGGACGCACCATGTCCTGTCGTCTGGTGACGGGGCGGTGGCTGCCTTGCGCAATTCTTCGGTGAGCCACCGCACGGCGTGAACATTCTTCGCTGGCTGTTTCAGCACCGTCCATGTGTCCGCGCGGCGCAGGTCCACGAGGTCGGCCGTCTTCTCCACTTCTTTCAGCCATTCCCGCCACTCCGTGCCGAGGGCGGCATATTCCAACATGTCAAATAAATTATCACTCATCATATATGTTTCGTCTTTATTTTAATCCTTCCGTTTTTCCTTTCTTCATATTCCATTTGACTTTATTGTCATGCTCCAACCGATGCCGTCTGTGTGAGCCAAATGATAATCCGGACTGGAATACAATAAGGCTTGTCAGAATGGTATGAAGACCGGTATCATCTTTTGCGACCACAGGTACATTGACAAGGCTACAAATGCAAGCGTAAATAAAACAAACAGCAGCGAGAGTGTTCCCCACAAAAACTTTCTGGGTTCTTCCTCCACCTCTTTTTTTATACGTTCAAAAGCCCCATTTTTACGCAAGGAATGATTACGAATCATCCAAAGAATAAAACCTCCACCAAGTAAAATAAGTACATACAAAAGCCCGTAGCAAGGAATTAAATTATAACCTGTTAATCCATCTATCAAAAATACAATCCCCGAATATACGCAAAAGTCAAGCTCTACAACAAACAACATTGCCGTATAATCTCCTGCAAGTGTCTCCCGCCGGAATTGATAAAACTTTATATAGGTATATTTCCAGACATTCATATCATTTGGCATTAAAGGTTATTACCGTTGTTACAAGGGTTCTAAAAATCTCAACCCATTTTTGCCAACATAGCAGCAAAACAAGAAAAAGAGAACCACAAATATAATATACAGGATGGACAAAATCCCCCAGAGCATCTTCCGAGGCTCCGCTTCGACTTCTTTCCTTATGCGCTCGAACGCATCTCCTTTGCACATGGAACGGTTGCGAAGCCATCCAATGGTTAGCGTCCCCAATATATAAAGAGCAAAGAAGAATGGCTCGTATTTCGTGGACAATACATTATCCACTAATCTGTCGATAAGTATCAGTATTCCAAAATACAGGAACATATCAAGAAATGCCACAAACAACATGGCCGCAAAATCGTCCGCGCCGTCTTTTCCGATTACCCTGCGGCGTATCTTGAAGAACTTGATATATATGTATTTCCAGACGTTCATATCAATTCACTAACGATACCGACTTAAAAAATGCCGCCCAGGTCAGAATGAAATAGCAAAATGCCCATAAACTTCCCCAACTTCGTCGTCTCTTGGATTTTACCGCATACTCCTGAATCATATTTGAGAACTTTTCCTTGGCGAAATATCTCTTATATACAAAAGCAATGAATGGAGCCATTATGATGATTATACAAATCCAAGAAGTCAGCTCGTATCTTGTCGTTACCGGTATATATGCGAGCACATCAATGGACGTGTAATAATTGAGAAGATTCAGCAAAGTAAGTACATTCGCAAACAGGCATACTGAAACAACCATCACTGAATCCATCTTCCCGTTATTATCTTTTCTTTTTTGAGCGCGTCTCAGTTTGTAGAAAAAACGATATATCCAATATACTATTTCTTTCAACATAAGCTCTAAGTTTTAGTGTCCTTCTGTTTGTTTCTTATACTTCGGAGAATCGACGGTTAAAGGCTCCAATATCTTCCTTACCTTTTGCACCGCCTCTTTTCCGTCATGGAACAGGCTGCACCACACGACGACCAGTTTCCTTTCCTCTGTGAACACAAGGCATTGTTCCGGGGATTCCGGCGCCCATTTCAAGGCGTAGTACTCCTTTTTCCCAATGGCATTCAAGCAGCGATTGAAATCCGGGTTATTGGACGACAGGATGTCCACCGTTATCCAGATATTTCCTCCCTGCAGGGAATCCGTTCCGGGCACTTCGAGGTAATGGCGGACATCGCAGTATCCAGCTCGGTCGGCCATGCGCTCCGCTTCTCCGCATCCGTTCAGGGAGGATGCCAGCTCTGCCAGGACAGGCCGTATCATGTTTTCATGGATGCCTGCGCATTGCTCTTTATCTGCATCGTCTGTTATTATGATGGAATCACCCGTATAAGTGTACCGTAAGCTCTGCAGCAGCCGGTAATCCGGCAGCTTGTTCCCGTTCCGGTCGATATAATACCATCCGTCGCTTTCCCAATAATGGTACTCTCCGCCGGAACCGGGCACCTCTTTCCGTTGGCCGGAATCCGTTACCTTTGCCCTGCCTCCCTCAAAGGGATAGCCGAAAGCAAAACGGGGGCGGATGACCGTCTTTCCCTCTTTGTCGGCATAGCCGATGCGTCCTTTCCTGTCCACGATACGGTACAGCCCCTCACTGGAATAATCGTCGCCGTTGTCGTATTGGAAGACCGTGTAATGCCGTGCGCAGCCGCAGCCGCACAGAATCATGGCGACACACAGGAATATTATGTTTCCCTTTGTTTTCAGCCCGTATTTCCGTTGTCCCTTCTCCATATACGTCAGTTAAGTTATCGGTCAGTTGTCATGCTCCAACTGAATGTACCAGTCTCCCTTAATCCGTTTGTACAGCGTGGTGTCGTTGTATGCCTTGCGGTATATCTCGTTCAAATCTCCGTGTTCCGTGACGTGCCCGTCGGGATGGTCTTCCAGTCCCGGATCGTACACGAAGTCCTTGCTTGTCCCGCCAATCGAGTAGCCGTGCGAGAAGTACGGCACGCTAAGGCTCGTGTAAGTGGTGTCCTGCCCGTCCCAACCGGACTTCTTCATCGCCTCTTTCTTCGCCTCCTTCCCGTAGTAGAACACCCGCTCACAAGAGATTGCCGCCAGCAGCGAGTCCAGCCTATGCCGGTCTTCCGTGGAGATTCCTTTCAGGCAGGCGGTGTCCTGCGTGTCGTAGGGCGGATAGTACATTCCGTAGGGACAGCGGGCAATGACCTCCCGAAGCGTCTCGAACGCCGCCTCATGCGCGAGGAAGTGCTGTGTCATCTCCTCATCGGACGGTGGCACGGGAGGAGCGCCGCACCCTGCCGCAAGCAGCAGCGCCGTCCACATTAAAATCGGTATGTATTTTCGTATCTTGCCTTTCATTTGCATACAAAATTATAAAAAACACCTCGCAATCCTGCCGTAAAAGCCGGAAAAATGGTACATTTACGCTCAATTTTCAATATGCTTCCTTGGAGTCTTCCTGATGATTCATTTCGGCTTTTGGAAGTTAGGAAGCTGTTTGTGACCCGTTTCAACACTTTAAGTTTTCCGCTTATTTCAATGAACCTTTCCACCGTTGTGGAACTTCAGCGCTGACTCCGGCTTAGTATTATAAGTAGGGAAACGCAATGTTCACCGCTACCACCAACGCCACGATAGCCGCAATGTAAATCACCATCGCCCGTTTCCAGTAGCGGGGATGCTCACGCAGTTCCTGCCGGACTTCCTTGCGGATTTTCTTGTCATCCAGAAATCCCAAGGGAATGACCATCAGCAGCAAAGCCAGCACCGACACGCCGTAAAAGACGACCTTCTGACAGTCGGATTCCAGATGCACATACCCGTCTTGTCCCGCCGCCGCGAACAGAGTGCCGTTCAGCAGGAGCAATTCGGGGAGGATGGTCAGGGCATATATCCCGGCCCCCAACGCCTTGCGCTTCCTTTTGTTGTTCCAATCGGTGAAATGGCTATGCATGATTTTATGCAGCATCACTAATATGTAGAAGAAGCGGCAAAACACGTTCCGACTGTCTGTCATTTGATAGTTTTGTCTATCCATTTTAGTACTGTTCCCCATAAGGGTATATTGGCGACAAGCAAAAAGCCAAGAGAGAACAGAAAAAAGTAACACCGGGCAGGGCTGAACTTGCGTCCCGCATAGTGCCGCATGACCGCCTTCCGCCGGGAGGGTGGATATATCCTGCCGGGCAGATAGACTACCACGCTACAACCAACAATCATGGCGATTACAAGGAAATCGCGTACAGGAGGGTCGAAACATAAGACGATGGTAATTATCGGCCCAAGGACAACAACCATGATGCAAAGCATCAGCATACTATCCCCGTCGGGCCGACGTGGCTCGCCTTTGTAATGCTGCTGCGCCATTTCTCCCAACCAAAACAAATAGTCGAAGAAATAGTAGCGTCGTGGCCGCTCTTGCTCTTTATATTCCTGTTTCCTCATAAGGCATTCCGTTTTTCGTTTCCTACGCCGTGGCAAAATAAAGGCACGCCACACCTGCCAGGGCGATGACCAGCAATGCGCCCACACAGATACGCAACGCCTTTTCGCCGAAAGTGTCGCGCACCCAATACCATCCCCACCGGTTCGGCTCGTAGGTCCATTTCCACCCGCATATCACGCCGATGAGCCACAGCAGCAGGATGCCGCCCGCTATCAGATAGCCGTAGCGGGGATTCTCGGCTATCCACTCAAAATGTCTGTCTATCTGTTCGTTCATTGTCTGTATTATTATAACGTTTGGTAGCTAATCACCCTTTTCAGGAGAGGTTGAGCCGCTTGTTATAAGCTGTTTCTTATTCATTTGCTTTTTCTATATAGCCAAATTTGATTTTCTTAATAACTGAATTAGGCAATGTTGAATTTGATAAAAATAAGACATCAAGAATCCTATCTTTATGCTTACAATAACAATCAAGTTCTGACATGACTATATCAGGACTTGATATTATAAACAAGCTATAATTATAAACAAATGCCCTTTTCATAAAAGTAGCTTTACCATCCACACTATTATCCAAATACGCATAGAATAGAGCCTTGTTATTCTGATACAATTCGATAAAGTCGGCAGGATGAAAATAATAATACGAATAGATATCCTTTTGAGGATGATAAGGCATAAATAATTTCTCGCCTACCATATATGAATATGTCGTTTTTAGTATGCTATTTATGCCGTCAATCATAGCACTCTTGTCCGTTTCGTTTTCTTCTTTCTCTACATTAAAGAATTTAGATAGAATATCCTCAATATTATTCCCATTGTATGTGATACAATTTTTTGATAGTTTTATGTGTCGGCTAAACTCCCAAGAATATGGTGAAGAGAAAAGAAACGATTGGAAGAGTTTATTTCTATAATGCGCCTTGTTTTTCAAATTTGACCGATTCACGTTAATAATATTCAGATATGAATATAGTTTTGTAAATTCATTAAAATATGAATTTGTATGAATAGGTGCAAATATCAAAGATTGTAAGCATTGTGCAAATTCCCAAATCGCCAAATAATCAGAATACATAGGCTCTGAATCATAGTAACACCTATCAATTAGTGTTTTCACCTTCTCCCCATATTCAAACAAAAAGAAGCTGGGGGTTATTTGAAATAGGCTTATGAATTGTTTATCAGATAATCTGAATAAGTCATTTCGACTATCCGTTCTTTGAAAGATAGCCGCCAGAACTGCCAAGTCTATATTGCCATGGCAATTATATGATGCGTTTTCAGAAATACCTGTTATCAAATTTGGTTTCATTGTTTTCTGCTTATAATGTTCAGCGGGTAATCGACCATTATAGGCGATTCATCCGCTTGTTATGCGCTTTATTTTATAATACAATTAAATTCTTTTATAAAATGACTTCCTTCAATATCTTTTGATGCAGTAGGACTTATCTTTATCTTAGTTCTATGCACATTTTCACCTATCGTAATCGTCAGATTTCTGCATAATTGCTTAATCCTTTCTACCACCACTTGGTACACATCATTATAATTTTCCAACTCATCACATAGTATTTCTCTATTTTCCTCTGTTGAATATATTTTCTTAGGATATTGTAATTGAACCCCCATGATATTCTCCGGGGAATTTATGTAACTGAATTTGGTTTGTAACTTACGTTCTTTGTCAAGGTATAGAGCAAATATATTAAACCCAACACAAGGCTCACTGAAATCCATTGTTTTATACCATAATTTATCATTTGAATCTTGAAAGGGAGCTCCATAGGCACACTTACTTAGATTATTCGAAAAGCCTTTGAGCAAATTGTTGAGTATAATATGATCGATTCTTTCACCGGACGTTAGTAAACGGTAAAAATTTTCGTAATCCCTTACAAAATCTGCAAAGTTGCTTTCTATATAATCCGCAGGTACTCTCTGCAGTGTTCCACAATGTGAAACAAAATGTCTTTCAATTCTTGCATTCTACCATCCTTTTGGATAATATTTCATCGTAAAGCAGATAATGTTTGGTAAATAGTTTCTTTGGGATTCTGATATGAGCATATCTTCAATCTTCAAGAGTCCCATGACAAGAGGGAGGTAGCATCTCTACTTTTACAGAAATGAACCTTTCCATTTTCAGAATCTATATAGAGCATTGAGCCATCATATCTATATCCTCCAATGAAAAAATAAGTATCTTTTGCGTTTTTAGGTCTTTCGTAAATGTTTGGTTCAATTAAGCCATAAGGCTCTGGAGTCGCATTTGGATTTCGATTATATGATTTTCTCATTCCATACAAACTGAAATGGAAGAAAAGATGTAATCCATTTGTATCAGTCATTAGAAACGAGCGGAATTGAGCCGGAATCTCTTTTTCAAATTTCGTTCTAACTCAATAATATCATTCTCATTCAGCGTAGCAAAGACGCAAAAATTATATGCTTCAGGAGCGATGAAAGGAGCATGACCATATTCCTTTGTCCCGTTTCCATAATCTTTACATCCGTACTTTTCAAAAGTCTGAATATATTTCATTATTTCTGTAAACGCACTCATATTCTTTTTTTCTTTTTATTTTTTCAAGCGACTAATGTTTGGTGGCTAACCGACCTTTTCAGGGGAGGTTGAGCCGCTTGTTACCCACACTATTATTCTTTTTTACGAAAAATACGAATATCACTAATTCTTGCTCTTCCTCCATAACACACTAACTCTTCTACGCTTGGATTATCAAGAACAGCATATATGGATTCTTTTGTCATACTTTTTACATTCAACATCTTTACTTTCTTCAAGTTCTCAACATTGATAAGAGCAGAAATGTCTGTCAATCCATTTAAGCTATCAATCTTTACCTCTTCCAGTTGATACAAACTGGATAAATCCGGAAGTTTAGTGATATGTGGCAGCCAAACTAATTCAAGTTTTTCAAGTCCTGTTAGTTTATTTACAAATGAAATGTCATCTAATTTGGATACTCTAAAGATTTCCAAATAACGTATACTTCTAATATCACTTAATGTCGTCAAATCAATTTTTGCCCCATCACACCATAGAATCGATAATTCTTTAATAGGTATCTGTTTCAAAAAAAGACAAATCTTTATTCTTGAAAGACCTTAATTCTAACTTTTCCAATTGGTTTAGGCTTGCGATAGCTTCAAGGTTTTTATCTAACTTCCCGAGAAAAAGGGATTGCATGTTTTTGAAATGCAAAAGCCACTGGCAATCAAATACCGGTTTTCCACTCTTTAGTTCCGCATTTATGCTCAAATGTTCTAACTGGCTTGGCAGCGTTTTAACGAAAGAGAAATCTCTTAAATCATAAATTTCAATTGTTAATGATTTAAGATTAGGCAAACTTGATAGAATGGACAAATCCGTGTTCTTAAACTCAAAATTCTCTATAACAAGTTTTTGTACATTTGGAAGATGACGAAGAAAATCCAAGTTCCAACCATTGAAACCGTTCACGCTTCCAAAAGTATTACCGGCACCTCCATATACTCGAAAAGAAATATCCGGACGGGAGGTGAATATGCAATCCAATTTTTCGAGAGCTGCAGCAGATATATAATCACTTATTTGTATGCGCTTTATGAGTTTTTCTCCAATTATTTGCTGAACTATAGATTCTGATATATCTTCAGCCATATCAGGAAACCGTCATCAGGTAAAATTTCGACTCGGAAGATTTCCGTAATCGCTATTTCATCGGTGATTTATCTGTATGTAAATATTTCGACTTGTCAAACTACCTGAACATATTTTATATAGATTGGGAAGCAAATCCGCTCCTATACTGAAGTAGTAGACGTATCTTTGTAGGCTATATTTCTCCATTATCAAATCATCATCAAAATAACTTGGTGCATAACCACCAATGCGTGACCCTGTTTGTTTATCACGTTCAGATACAACGAATTGCAAAGACTTTTGTCTGCTTATAAAAATATCATTATATAATTCTTTCATTTCCTCTTCATTTTACATTCGATAATGTTCGGTGGCTAACCGACCTTTCAGGGAGGTTGAGCCGCTTGTTAGTCACCTGTTTCCTAATAATAAAGTTGCTCTATACATTCAAAAATTGCAGGATATGGCTCTTGGCGAAATAAGGGTTCCACCTTTTTGAATAGATTTTTATCAGTCATCTTGTCAAATAATTCATCTATGGATGTAGCAACCTTACGAACTCCTAACCCTGAAAAAATCAGTCAGATATATGTCAAATTCTTCTTCAATAGGCTGACTTTCAATATCCCAAAATAGATATGAACCATCCTCACTTTTGGCGAAAGGTTCACATTTTTGCATTAATTCTCGAGAACCATCAGGTTCAAGTATCATATCCACAATTTCTTCATCCCAATCCAAAACATCTTCAAATCTTTCTTTGAAGAGTGGATTCTGTTCTAACCAAGAATCACCATAATTCCCCATGGGAATATAGATAAACCATCCTCCTAATGCCTTTCCATATCCATATTCTTTAACAAATCTCTTATATGAGATCGGAAATTTGCGCTTATTAGGGAATCTGAAATTTTCCAAGAAATCCAAATCTCCCAAAATTGTAGGACTGCCTATTATTTTTAATTTATTCATTTCTTATTAATTTGAGGTGACTAATGTTTGGCAGCGTTCCGTTTTAAGCGGTGTAGCTGTTTGTTAGTCGCCAATTTTATGTTCAAACAATACATTTTTTATGCTTTTACAAAAGTCATGGAGATTATTCGGTGTTTCAAATGGAAAAAGTTGATTTTCAAACTCATTTACCCCTAATTCAATCTCACCACTTTCCAACTTTTCTAAAAGAGTTTCTAAATCTTCTTTCTGAGTCAAAGAAAAATTAGCTTCATAAAATGGTATGATTTCATCTTGAAGAAATTTGCGTAACGAATTATTATTATTCAAATCTAAATTTAGATAGTTCATTGACATTTCTTCATCATCAGCTCCACCAATAAAGTTATTGAATAGGTAAAAGAACAAATCGTTACTCATATTATTTCATTATTTAGCGACTAATGTTTGGTGGCTAACCGACCTTTCCAGGGAGGTTAAGCCACTTGTTACCCACATAATTCATTTTTCTTTTGAGAGAATGGAAACATAGTTATTTATGTCCTGCTGTAATTCTTCCCAATGTGCTGATAAATTTGGATAAAGCCCGGTTGCGCCACACCCTACCATCCTGATAAGTGCTAAAAACGATATTCATTGGCATTTCGTTCATTTTCTTCTTTTTCAATCTTCTCTTGAAGCAGTCATCTGGATAAACAACGCGTTGATATAGTTTATCAATAAATTCTCTGCGTTTTTCTGGGGTATTGAATATACTATCCACTGGTTGTGCTCTAATAGAATCTATTTCTTTTGCTCTTGCATTAGCTTCTTCATGTTTTTCTTGCTTATACAAAAGAAATACTTCAAGTCCCCATATATATAATATGAAATCCCATACACGATAAACCCCTTTTCCCGGAAAGGGGATGTCATGCGTATAGCGACAAACTGCAAAAGTTTCTTCAATATACCCATACACAAAAAGCCGATAAGCTAAGTGGCATAGATTTTCGGCATCTGCGCCACTATTAAAAGAACATTTCTTTACTAACTTTTTGCACAAACTCGCTACGCTTCTTTTGGGGGCAAGAGTTCATTATTGATTCAAACAATTCTATTCCTGTTTCCATCTTCTTCATTCTTTTTTGTGGGTAATGTTCGGCAGCTAATCGCCGTTTGGGCGATTGTGGTGCATGTTATCAATTCTTTAATCACAATCTACATAGAGAATGTATTTTTTTACAATTTAGGCAACGGAATAAATACCCCTGGCATGAACCGCCATTTACAATGTATTCCTTATGTTCTGAATAACCTTCTGCTTCAGTAGCGAACTCAACGGAATTTTCTAATCCCATTTCTATAATTTCTTTCCAACCGACGTAAGCTATAAACTCACAAAAATCCCCACAGTGTGCCGGCCAATATTCCTGTTGCCAACCTCGATAGCAAGGAGTCTTTTTGCATAACTCTGTTACATTGGCTTTCGGTATATCTGGCAACAAAAGCGCAAGCGCACTGTCAACAAACTCTCCGTGAAACTTTTTAGCCGCTTTACCTGATGCTATACATTGGGGGCATAGCACATCCGGATCTTCTTCACTGTAGAACGGACCGGAATAAATCAGATTCGTCCCTTTACCGCAACAATCACATTTCTCCGGCATGTCGGTTTCCTCAAACAATCCGGCTTCCAGTGGCTTAGAACAATACTTGAAATTTGGCATCTTGACCGAGCCACAGACTTTTTTGTTTTACAGGGGCGTTTTACAGCAAAGCGATCACCTTCTTGTTCCATCCTGTCTTTAAGGTGATATAGCTTTTTAGCATCCTTTGCGTTACTGGGGTTGGCAACTTCCGATAAATATTTATAGGCTTTTGTATAATAGTCCAAATGACTATATACATCGCTCAATATGCGATAATTTTCTTCCGTCTTTTCAATAGATTCCAGATCATCTGCCAGTCGGAACAATTCGGCAATCTTTGACATTTCCGACATCCTCATTGCCGCAATATATCGTTGTCTAAATTCGGATATTTCCATATTCTATATGATTGATAATGTTCGTCGGATAATCAACCGTTTAGGGGAGATTAATCCGCTTGTTATTCGCTTTTACTTATTGTAAATGTTTTATCAGCATTGTTTATTTTGTAAAGGTCATCAAGATGAATATGATAGCCATCACTATTTACATATTCAGCCATGCCAAGCAACGCTTTAGCTAATAGAAGAAGTCCATCTTGATTTCCCTCGATATAAAGTTCATTAGGATTTCCTAATCTAAAAGAAAGATACGGGTTTCCTAATCTTTCAAGAATAGGTAATCCATTTGCGTTATATTCTATTTCTATTTTTACTTTATTCATTTGCAATTCAATTTTATAAGCAAATGTTTAGTGGGCAACCGACCTTTCAAGGGCGATTGATATGCCTGTTAGTCGTTTTTCAATTCTCCCATGTTACATAGTTGATTTTACCTGTGCTATCAGTATTTACAACCACTAACAGATCTGTAATTTCTCTACCTATGGTATAATCCCATACGGCATAGTTTTCGTTGCCGGGATAGAAACCGATGCGTTTCAATTTTAATGCAGTCAATAACCTTTCTTCTTTGGACTTAGAGGCATCTGTACCTACTAAAACTTTATCAATTATAGAAGCGTCCAATTCTTCAAGATGAAAATCGACATATTCCTTAACATCACCTCCATCTTCGTAATCGGCACGAATGGCTGCTTCCACATCGGCTTTATGTTGTTCCAAGTCCTTGATATAGTTTTCATATTCTGCAACCCAGTCATATTCAGGCACACCATCATAGAAATTCAGATCTAATTTTATCTGACGATTGTCAATAACTATTTGTCCCTCATTATATTCTTGGGGAGAGTTGATTTCTACTTCTCCGAAGTAAGTAATGTTCTTTTTCATATTTCGTCTTTTTTATTCTTTCAAGCGATTAATGGTTTGCAGCTTGCCGCCATTAGGCGGCACAGGTGTTTGTTAGCATCGTTTCTTAATCAAGTTCAGCACGAGAAAACAAATCCATAATCAATACATGGTTTTCACACGCTTCCTTGAATTGTAGAATAAAGCTTTTCAATGCCTCTTTATCTTTTGAGTAGGCACAAAACATACTACCTTCAGAATCAAAATCAATTTTATCCGATAATTCTGGTACTTGTTCTTCCACAAAAGACACGGGCTAAGGACTCCCAATCATAACCGTTGCCCTCAAAGCCCTCGTCCTCTCTTGCTTCGAAGATTTCAGCTTTGTATTCTCCAACATTCAGACATACTGAATATGTCGATCCATGCTCGACCCAAAAGAAAGGTTGAATTATTTTTTGTTCAAAATTATTAGTGTCCATATTGTTCTAATTCTTTAAAAAGTTCATCTCCATTTGCTTTAATACCCTCTCTGAATTTGACAGGAATTTTATTGCCGCAGCGTTCAAACCAATCGTTGAAAACTTTCTTCCATTCCTGAACTTTCTCTTTTTTGATACTCAAATTTGCATCAATTGGAAATCTTTTTGCAAGCATAATTAGTATTTCAATGTGTGCTAAAAAGAGCTTGTGTTGGTTTGTTGGCTGTTTTCAACCATTCTGCATTTTCTTCAATTTGTTTTATAGCCAAATTAAAGTAGCGTGCATTTGCCATATCAGCCATTTCATTACCATCGGGTGCAGTACTAAATATTTTCATTTTTTATTTGTTTTAAGTTTTACATCCAGATTATACTTTCTAAAATCATTAGTACCCATATTGTTCTAACTCTTTAAATAGTTCATCACCATTGGCTTTTATACCGTTCCTGAATTTGGCAGGAATTTTATTACCAACACGCTCAAACCAATCGTTGAAAACTTTTTTTCATTCTTTTACTTTGTCTTTCTCGATTAATAGATTTGCATCTACGGAATATTTTCTCGTTATAGTTAATAACAAATCTATATTTGCTAATAATGGTTGAGCGATTTCATCGTTTTTCCTCATCCAATCACAAACATCTTCAATCTGAGAAATAGAGAATTTTATATATTCTACTCCTACAAATTGTGCATTATCATTGCCATCTGGTGCTGTACTAAATATCTTTTTCATTACATTTCAATTTATTCTTCGATGCTAATGTTATACTATCAGCGGAATCCGCTGTTATTTTCTTTAAGTATCAAGCCTCGTTGTCCTCCATTATTAAGTCGTCCAACGGGCTTTTGATATTGCTCTTATAGATGTCGGCGATATGGACATACCGCTCCGTTGTCTTGATGTTGTTATGTCCCATCAGCTCCTTCACAATCTTGATGTCCGTCCCTTGCTCCAGCAAATGCGTGGCAAAGGAGTGGCGCAGCAGGTGCGGATAAATCCGTTTCGTGATGCCCGCCTCCTGTGCGGCGGCTTTCAGCCGTTTCGACACGATGCTTTCCGTAAAGGGTTCGCCCGGTCTGCGCTCGAAGAGCCACACTTTCGGCTTATACAGCCGGTTGTATTCCGCCAGTTTCTTCATCAGCGGCCTCGACAGCAGCGTGTAGCGGTCTTTCCTCCCTTTGCCCTGCCGTACCCGTATCAGGTTGCGGGACTCGTTGATG
>VOFD01000746.1_pt1 | contig 20000 bp, 22 predicted proteins | sample 5384101 | NCBI WGS metagenome assembly VOFD01 (sample SAMN12384723, study PRJNA508395) | human gut metagenome | isolation source: healthy gut C | host: Homo sapiens
GTCCATTGTCGGGGCAATTTTTATACAATGTGCAACTGCGTGTGCGCTTTCAATTGCGGGGATAATACCCTCTGTTCTTGAAAGATATTCAAATGCGTTTACAGCCTCTTCGTCTGTAACGGGAACATAGCTTGCTCTGCCCGTGTCGGCAAGATTTGCGTGTTCGGGACCGATACCGGGGTAGTCAAGACCTGCCGAAATTGAATATACGGGAGCAATCTGACCGTATTCGTTCTGACAGAAGTACGACTTCATGCCGTGGAAGATGCCGAGTGTGCCTGTTGCGATTGTAGCGGCAGTTTTTGGAGTATCTGCACCGAGGCCTGCTGCCTCACAGCCGATAAGCTTTACATTTTCATCCTTGATAAACTCATAGAAAGCGCCCATTGCGTTGCTTCCGCCGCCTACGCAAGCCATAACAACATCGGGAAGTCTGCCTTCCTTTTCAAGCATCTGTGACTTGATTTCCTTGCCGATTACGCTTTGAAAATCACGGACAACAGTCGGGAACGGGTGCGGTCCCATTACCGAGCCGAGAACATAGTGTGTGTCGGAAACTCTGTTTGTCCATTCACGCATTGCCTCGTTTACGGCATCTTTAAGAGTCATTGTGCCTGTTTCAACGGCATTGACCTTTGCACCGAGAAGTTTCATTCTGTAAACATTGAGAGCTTGACGGATTGTGTCCTCTTTGCCCATAAAGATTTCACATTCAAGTCCTAAAAGTGCGGCTACGGTTGCCGTTGCAACACCGTGCTGACCTGCGCCTGTTTCGGCAATAACTCTTGTTTTGCCCATTCTCTTTGCAAGAAGGCACTGACCGAGGCAGTTATTGAGCTTGTGTGAACCTGTGTGGTTCAAGTCCTCACGCTTAAGATAAATCTTTGCACCGCCGAGGTCTTTTGTCATTTTTTCGGCATAATAGAGAAGTGACGGTCTGCCTGCGTATTCACGCATAAGTGTGTCAAGTTCTGCAACAAACTCGGGATCGTCCTTATACCTGTTGTATGCCTCTTCAAATTCATTAATCGCATTCATCAGCGTTTCGGGAACGAACTGTCCGCCGTGAATACCGAATTTTCCTTTTGTCATCTTGATTCCCCTTAATTACTTTTATATCGTTCGTGTGTTTCACACACGGCGGGCGGCCAATGACCGCCCCTACTTATTGGTGTGCTTTGCACACGGCTTATAAATCAATTTTTTATTTTCTGCCCGACAATTCGTCAAGTGCGGCTTTTTGTCGGGATTTCTCATAAGGGTTTCACCTATGAGAACTGCGTTTACTCCTGCGCTTTCAAGCACCTTGATGTCATCCCGTGTTTTAATTCCGCTTTCGGCAACAAAAATAATGTTGTCTGGAACAAGCTTACGGAGCTTTGTGCAGTTATTTATGTCCACCGTGAAGTCACGAAGATTTCGGTTGTTTACACCGATAACTCTTGCTCCTGCGGCAATTGCGGAATACACCTCATCGGCTGTGTGAGCCTCAACAAGTGCCGAAAGTCCGAGAGAGTCGCAAAGCTTAATCCATCTTCTGATTGTGTCCGTGTCAAGAAGCGAGCAGATAAGCAGTACGGCTGACGCACCGATTGTCTTTGCCTCATAAATCTGATATTCACAAACTGTGAAGTCTTTTCTCAAAAGCGGAATACTTACATTCTTTGAAATTTCTTCAAGAAAAGCATTTTCGCCCTTGAACCACTTCGGTTCTGTCAGAACTGAAATTGCGCTTGCACCTGCATTTTCATAATCCTTGGCAATCTGAACATAGGGAAAATCCTCTGCGATAATTCCCTTTGACGGGGACGCTTTTTTGACCTCGCATATAAATGAAATGTCCTTGCCCGCAAGCGCCTTTTCAAACGGAAATTCATTGTTTGTTTCCATTGAAAGTGCTTTTTGCTTTATCACTTCAAGCGGAACTTGCTTTTCGATTTCTTCATATCTTACTCTGTTGGCATCTGCAATTGTTTCAAGTATCATTGTGTCACCTTTATTCGTTGGAAGCCTTTGCAAATTCTTCAATCTTTGCATAAGCCTTGCCGCTGTCGATAATTTCGTTTGCAAGCTTTATGCCGTCCTGAATTGAATCTGCCTTGTCGCCTGTGCAAAGTCCGAGTGCGGCATTGAGAACAACGATATCACGCTTTGCGTCCTTAATTTCACCGCTGAGAATTTCTTTTGTGATTTCAGCACTTTCTTTGCCGTCACCGCCTGCAAGATCCTCGGGTGCACAAAGTTTAAGACCGTAATCTTCGGGATTGAGAATGAATGTGTTGAACTTGCCGTTGTCAATCTCACAAACCTTTGTTGTTGTTGTGAGAGTAACCTCGTCCATGCCGTCCATGCCGTAGAAAACATAGCCTTTCTTAACACCGAGGTTTGAGAAAACCTGTGCAATCGGCTCAACAAGAGCCTCAGAATACACACCCGTTACCTGAAGGTCTGCGCCTGCAGGGTTTGTGAGAGGTCCGAGACATTGAAAATGTTTCTGATTCCGATTTCCTTACGGACAGGACCTACATACTTCATTGATGAATGGTAGCCCTGTGCAAACATAAAGCAGATGCCTGCTTTGTTAAGAACCTCTTCGCTCTTTTCGGGAGTGATGTTGATGTTGATTCCGAGCTGTTCAAGACAGTCTGCCGAACCGCTTTTGCTTGACATTGAACGGTTGCCGTGCTTTGCAACGGGGATTCCTGCGGCGGCAATAATAAATGCCGCTGTTGTTGAAATATTGAATGTGCCTGTACCGTCGCCGCCTGTGCCGACGATATCGAGTACATCACGGTTAGGCTTGATGTGGAGTGCTTTTTCTCTCATAACCTGTGCGCTTGCGGTAATTTCGTCAATTGTTTCACCCTTGATTCTCAAGGCTGTGAGATATGCCGCCATCTGCGACTGCGTTGCTGTGCCTGAGAACATTTCGTCCATAACCTGTGCCGCCTCATCAAAAGTGAGGTCATTGCCTGCAACCAACTTTTTATTGCCTCTTTAATCATAAAACTTCAATCCTTTCCGTGTTATTTGCAAAGTGTAATAAAATTCTTTATCATTTCCATACCGTGTGAGGTGAGAATTGATTCTGGGTGGAACTGCAATCCGTAAAGCTCAAAATCCTTGTGCTTAACTCCCATAACCTCGCCGTCACGGTCTTCTGCGATTACCTCGAGTGTGTCGGGAACCGTATCTCTTTTCGCAATCAGAGAATGATACCTTGCACCCTCAACAACCTTTGGAAGTCCGTTAAAAATTTTCTTGTCCGTGTCAACAATGATATCGCTCTTTTTGCCGTGCATAAGCTTTATTGCGTGGGAGATTGTTGCACCGTAAACCTCGCATATTGCCTGATGACCGAGGCAGATACCGAGAATCGGAAACTGTCCCGCAAGCTCCTTTATAACCTCCTCACATATTCCGGCATCTTTCGGATAGCCCGGGCCGGGCGAAAGGATGATGTGGGAGGGAGCAAGCTTTGATTTCGTCAACTGTTATTTCATCGTTTCTTACAACCTTGATATCGGGGTTTACGCTGCCGCAGAACTGCACAAGATTGTAGGTAAAGCTGTCGTAGTTATCAATAAAAAGTATCATAAAGCGTTTACCTCCCCTGCATTTTTAACTGCATTCATAACAGCAAGAGCCTTGTTGTAGGTTTCCTCGTATTCGCTTTCGGGAACGCTGTCGGCTACAATGCCTGCGCCTGCCTGAACATAAACCTTGTCATTTTTCTTGACTGCCATTCTGATAGCGATACAGGTGTCGAGATTGCCGTTGAAATCAACATATCCGAGTGCTCCGCCGTATACACCTCGGGGAGTTCTTTCAAGCTCTTCAATGATTTCACAGGCTCTGATTTTCGGAGCACCCGAAAGTGTGCCGGCAGGGAGTAGGGATTCGATTGCGTCAAAAGCGTCAAGCCCGTCCTTGAGCTTGCCCTCAACCTCACTGCAAATGTGCATTATCTTTGAATATCGGAGAACCTCCTGATATTTTGTAACCTTAACCGAATTAAATTCGGAGATTTTTCCGATGTCGTTTCGTCCGAGGTCAACGAGCATATTATGCTCTGCAAGCTCCTTTTCATCGTGGATAAGCTCGTCTGCAAGGGCATTGTCCTCTGTATCTGTCTTACCTCTCGGACGAGAACCTGCAATCGGGAATGTGTTAAGCACTCCGTTCTGAAGCTTTACAAGTGTTTCGGGAGAGGTGCTTATAATCTCGTCACCGTCAATTGACATATAAACCATATAAGGTGACGGGTTTGTACTTCTCAGCACTCTGTATGCATTGATGAGGGAATTTTTGTAATCCGCCTCAAATCTTCTTGAAACAACACATTGGAAGATGTCGCCGTCAAAGATGTACTCCTTGGTTTTCTCAACCATTTTGCAGAATTCTTCTTTTGAATATGTGCTTGTAAATTCAACATTCCCGTCACTCTCAAGCTTTGGAAGGGGTTCGGGAGATGTGATTGTCGAAATTATCTCTGCAATATCCTTTTGGCAAGTTCATACTGCGCCTTGGTGTCGTTTGTTTTCATATTAACAATGATAATGAGTTTTTCTTTAAGATGATCGTAGGCTATAATCTTGTCGAAAAGCATCATATCAAAATCGTTTGTATCTCCTCTTTTTGAGCTTTAAAACAGGCTCTGCAACAGAAATCATTGCGTAACCGAAATAGCCGACAAGACCGCCTGTGAACGGCGGAATGTCTTTGAAATGCGGAGTTTTGTAATCGGCAAGATACTCACGGAGAGCATCATACGGCTTTGCTGTTTTAACAACTCTTGCACCCTCGCCCGTAACCGTGAGAGTTCCGTTTTTGTACGAAAGCCTTGCCTTGGGGTTGAATCCGATGAATGAATATCTTGCCCACTTTTCACCGCCCTCGATACTTTCAAGAAGAAAGAATTTGTCGGATTTTCCTGCAATTTTTCTGAGCAGGTTAATCGGGGTGAATGCGTCAGCGTAGATTTCCTTGTAAATCGGAATAACGCTGTAATTGTCCTTGAGGTTCAACACCTCATCGTAAGACGGTTTAATCATCGTACACCAACCTTTCTTTGGTAAAAGTTTTAAACATAAACAAAAAAGACTTTTGTCCCCACAAGGGACAAAAGTCTTGAAAAATCAACTTCTGCGGTACCACCCAATTTGACGATAAACGCCCGCTTTAACAGCATACTAACATATGCCTCTCACTTTAACGGTTGAGCTCCGTCGGAAACTACTTGCCAAAAGGCTTTCGGCCCGCCCTCACAAGTCCATTCGGCAAGTCCTCTGCTGTCAGCTTACACCAACCGCTGACTCTCTGAAAGCTTTGGAAAAACCTACTATTCTTGCTCACAGGTTTTTTCTTTATAAGACAATTATATGACCGTATTTTTGATTTGTCAACATTTTTTTGCGGTAAATCAAAAATTCTGTTTGAGAAACTCAACAATGTTTTCAAACTGCATTGAATGTGATGCCTTAACAAGCACAACATCTCCGCTTTTAATTGTTTTAAGAATTTCGGATTTTGCATCTTCGATTGTGTCAAACGCTTTGCCGTCTGCACCTTTTGCAAGCTCCTTTGCAAGCTCGCCTACGGTTATAACCGTACCGATATCCTTTGATTTTGCATAAACACCCGTGTCAAAGTGGAGTTTCAACTCCTCACTTCCGAGCTCCTTCATATCGCCGAGGATAGCAACCTTTCTGCCGTCAAGGTTGGAAAGTGTGTCAAGAGATGCTCTGACGGATGTCGGATTTGCGTTGTAGCAATCGTCAATGATTTTGATTTTGCCTGTATTGATAACATTGGCACGACTGCCTACAGTTTTGTACGAGGCGACACCGTTTGCAATTTCTTCATTGGTAAGTCCGAGAAGCTTGCCTGCGGCAGCAGCCGCAAGAGCATTTGTCACCATATATGTACCGATTGCAGGAATTTCAACATCAATATTATTATTGTCAAAACAAAGTGTTGCAAGAACCTTGCCGTCACCGCTGTTTTTTATATTCTTTGCGTGAAAATCGTTCTTTGCGTCAAGTCCGAAGAAAACAGGCTTTTTGCCGTTTACGGTCTTAACGGTTGAAAGCTTATCATCATCGCCGTTGAGAATGAAATCTGCATTTTCACGGGCATTTTTTTGAACATTTCTGTTTTAGCCTTGAGAACGCCGTCACGGTCGCCGAGATTTTCAAGATGACATTCGCCGATGATTGTAAGCACGCAGATTGTGGGCTGAACCATTTCGGAAAGTCTTGTCATTTCACCGAAATCGGAAATACCCATTTCTATAACAGCCGCCTCGGTATCCTCGGGCATTGAAAGAAGTGTTAGCGGAACACCGAGCTCGTTATTGAGATTGCCTTGTGTTTTGTGGGTCTTGAACCTCTGTGAAAGAACAGCATAGAGCATTTCTTTTGTAGAAGTTTTTCCGACGCTGCCCGAAATTCCGATAACGGGAATGTCGAATTTTTCTGTATGCCCTGCCGATTTTCTTAACGGCATCAAGTGTTGATGGAACGACAATGCAAGGCTTTGTCGCATTTTCGGGAGCTTTCTCGCACAATGCACACACAGCACCCTGCGCAAAGCATTTTTCGATAAAATCATGACCGTCAACACGCTCGCCCTTTATGGCAAGAAACAGACTTCCGTTCTTCACCTGTCGGCTGTCACGCTCAACAGAGGTTATTTTTGTGTTTTTAAGCGATTCATCGCCGACATATTCGCCGTTGCAAGCCTTTGCGATTTCGGCAAGAGTAAAGTCTTTCATACTAACCTCTTATTAAAAATCAGATTTTTCTTTGGGATATTTTGCAAGTGAAATTTCAATAATCTTTTCGCACAAATCGGGATAGCTTATACCCTCAACAGCCGCCTCCTGAGGAAGAAGACTTGTGGGAGTCATGCCGGGGAGAGTGTTTGCCTCGAGGCAGTATGTAAAACCGCCCTTGTCAAGAAGGAAGTCGATTCGTGCATAGCTTTCAAGGTGAAGTGCCTCGTATGCCTCTGTTGCGGCATCACGGAGCTTTTTTGTCGGTTTCTTCGTCAATGTCTGCCGGACAGGTTTCAACTGTTGCGCCTGCCTGATATTTTGCGGCATAATCGTACATTCCCGACTTAGGAGCAATCTCAATCGGCGGAAGTGCCTTGCCGCCGATAAGGCCGACGGAAAATTCTCTGCCTGTTACGAACTGCTCAACAACAATTTCGTCCTCATATTTGAGAGCCTCTTTAACAGCCTTTTTTATACTGATCTGCATTCTCAACCTTTGAAACGCCCACGCTTGAACCGCCCGAGCAGGGCTTAACGATGCACGGGAACATATTCCATGCAAGAGCGTCCTTTTCGTTCTTGTAAAGTTCACCTGACGGGTGTTGATATTCTTCTGCATAAACACGCTCTTTGTAAGACCTTTGTTCATTGCAAGCGCAGAACCGAGATATCCGAACCTGTGTACTTGATTCCGAACAAATCAAGCGTTGCCTGTAACTGACCGTTTTCACCCTCACCGCCGTGAAGTGCAAGGAAGGTGATGTCTGCCTCGGGCAGATTTCAATTACATTTCTGCCGATATAGCGTGATGTTTTGTCAAGGCGATTTTCCTTTGCCTCTTTGATATTTGTGATTGTATTTTCAACATCGTCACCGATTGAATTTCCATCGGTAAAGCTGTAGTTCTGCTTGAAAAGTGCATCAATGTCACAGATGTTTTCCTCATAGCCCATAAATACATCAAGCAAAACAACCTCGTGTCCCTTGCTTCTGAGAGCCTCGGCAACAAGTGTGCCTGATGAAATTGAAACTTCACGCTCTGTGCTCAGTCCGCCTGCAAGAACAACTATTCTCATATATATTTCTCCCTCTGAAATGTTTTGTTTCTATTTTTATTTCTTTATTCTCTTTAACTCTGTCAGTCTGTTACCTTTTTGAAACAAGACTGTAACCTATATTATAATATTTTATTTATCCGATTGCAAGCAAAAAAGCAAATTTGTAGAACAGGGTATCATCATACTGTTTTGCCGTTTAAAAAACTGTACAATATTCAGATTTACGGCTTTCAACTCCTTGAAACGATATGTGAATAAATGTGTTGAAAATGTTAATAATTTGCTCCTGTTATTCATGATATACCGATATGCGGATAGTGTTATGCAAATTTGGATAGCTACATTCCGTGGATGAATAATTATAAATTTTAGTCCGTGTTTTTTTCATAATGGGCGGTATTGTATAGAAAAGGGTTTGTGTTATACAATATTAATTGAAAAGGCAAACCAAAAAACGAATTAAATAAGGATGTAAAAAATGCAGTTATACAAAAATTTCTGTAAAGAAACTACCGACGAAAACGGAAAACTGACAAGCTTTGAACTTGTGTTTCCCGAAAACTATAATTTTGGCTATGATGTTGTTGACAAAATGGCAGAGCTTGTGCCGAATGACACGGCAGTTGTGTGGACAAATCCGAAAAAGAGGAAAAGATTTTCACATACTCCGACATCAGCAGACTGAGCAACAAGGCTGCAAATGTTTTCAGAAATCACGGCATTAAAAAAGGCGACAAGGTTCTTGTTATTCTGAAACGAAACTACGAATACTGGTATGTTGCCCCTGCACGCCACAAGCTTGGTGCGGTTATTATTCCCGCAACAAATCTTCTGACTCAAAGCGACATTTCGTATCGTGTTAACACGGCAGGGATAAAGGCAGCTGTCTGCACTCCCGATGAAACTACCGCCGAAGATACGCTTGCGGTTGCATCTCAGCCGAACACGCTTGAAACCGTTTTTGTTCCGAGAAGGCAGATTTTCGGTGCGGTTGATTTTACCGAAGAAGTTGAAAACGCTCCCGATACCCTTGAAAGAGTTGAAACAAAAGCAGAAGAGCCTATGGTAATTTACTTTACCTCAGGCACAACAGGCTATCCTAAGGCTGTTGAACACAATCATATCTACACACTCGACACATTATCACGGCAAAATACTGGCAATGTGTAAAAGACGGCGGACTTCACCTCACCGTTGCCGAAACAGGCTGGGCAAAAGCGTCATGGGGCAAAATCTACGGTCAATGGCTCTGCGGTTCAGCTGTTATGGTCTATGACTTTGACAAATTCTCTCCGGGCAAGCTGTTGCGTATAATGGAAAAGTACAAGGTTACAACCTTCTGCGCACCGCCGACAGTTTACAGATACTTCATTAAAAAGAGGTATGAACAAGTACGACCTTTCTGCACTTTCTCACCTTACGACAGCAGGCGAGGCACTCAACAATGAAGTTTTTGAAGAGGTGTTTAAGCAGACGGGAATTGAACTTTGCGAGGGCTTCGGTCAAACCGAGTCGGTTCTTATGCTTGCAAATCTCAAAGGTGACAAGGCGATTGCAGGTTCAATGGGCAAGCCTACTCCGCTTTATGATGTACGAATTGTTGACGATGAATGCAACGAGGTTAAGCAGGGTGAAGTAGGCGAAGTTGTTGTATTCCCTCCAAAGGACAGAAAACAGCACGGAATTTTCATCACATATTATAACAACGAAAATCTTTATGAAAAGGTGTGGCGACACGGTGTATATCACACGGGCGACACGGCATATAAGGACGAGAACGGATATTTCTGGTATGTCGGCAGAGCCGATGACCTTATCAAAACAAGAGGCTTCAGAGTAGGTCCGTTTGAAGTTGAAAATGTTCTTATGCAATATCCGAATGTGCTTGAATGTGCGGTTATAGGTGTTCCGGACAAAGACAGAGGTCAGGCAATTAAGGCGATTGTCAAAATGACAGACGGCGCACCGCATGATAAGGAGCTTGAAAACAAAATCAAAACCTTCTGCAACAAGCGTATGGCAAGCTACAAGTGGATTCAGCACCTTGAAATTGTCGATGAATTTCCAAAAACAATCAGCGGAAAAATCAAGAGAACGGATTTAAGAGAAAATCACAAAGCATAAAATAAAGGCAATCTTACGGTAAAGTAGGATTGCCTTTATTAGAATAATATTTGCAAATTTACAGATGCTATGTAATATACAATCGGCACTTGAACATAAACAATGTATGTATTCACCATAAAGAAATAACCGCCCTGTACTGCCATACAAGACGGTTATAAAAAATAATTAGTTTTGAATAGCGAAACAGCTCAAGCCGTTTCCTTACTTATATATTAACATCAATTTTTTAATATGTCAATCTGTTTCGGTGTGTATTTTTACATACCGAATTTTTATTTTATTCATCAAACATTTCAATTGAACGGTCGAGAATTCCACGCATATAGGCTATGGCGATTCCGTAGTTTGTGAACGGAACTCCGCTTTCAATCGAACGGTTCATTCGGCTGATTACCTCTCTTGAATTGAGCATACACGCACCGCAATGGATTGCAAGTGAAAATTCCGACAAATTATTTGGGAAGTCTTTGCCTGAGCTTGTCACGATTTCAAAATTTTTACCCGTGTAATTTTTCAGCAATCGGGGAAGTTTTACCGTGCCAATGTCATCGCATTGCCTGTGATGAGTGCAACCCTCGCTGATGAGAATTTTGTCACCGTCACTAAGCGACTCAATTGCCCTTGCACCGTTTACGGCAGTTTTCAGAAACCCCTTGTACCTCGCCATAAGAATTGAAAACGAGGTCAGTTTGATATCGTTCGGCACAATCTCTGAAACAGGCTTAAATACCTGACTGTCTGTTATGACGAGCTTTGGTTTTGTGCCGAGATTTTTCAGAGTATCGGCAAGTTCGCTTTCACGCACACAAACAGGGATTGCTCCGCTGTCGAGCAAATCACGGATAACCTGCTGCTGCGGAAGAATTATTCTGCCCTTGGGGGCGGCGGAGTCAATCGGGATTACAAGCACAACAAAGTCATTTTTATTAACAAGGTCACCGCAAAGCCTTTTATCGGATTTTTGTGCGTTTACAACTTTTGCGATTTTATCCTTTAAAAGTTCGATATTCGTGTTGTTTTTGCACTTACAAAAATTTTACCGTCAGTTGTATTATCAAGCAAATCGCATTTGTTGAACACAATAAGATACGGAATTTTCTTTTCCTCAAAAAGCGATACAAGTTCGTTTTCAACCGAGATCATTCCGATTGTTCCGTCAACCACAAGCACGGCAATGTCAACACGGTTCAGCACGGCTTTTTGTGCGTTCAACACGCATTGTGCCGAGAGTTCCTCCGTCATCAAAGCCTGCCGTGTCGATTATCACAACAGGACCGAGTGGTAGAAGCTCCATTGTCTTTTCCACAGGATCGGTTGTTGTGCCTTTTTTGTCCGATACAAGCGACATATTTTGATTTGTGACCGCATTCACAACGCTTGATTTTCCTGCATTTCGTCTGCCGAAAAATCCGATGTGCAGTCGTTCCGACGACGGTGTATCATTCATTCCCATTACGCCCTCCGTCAAAATCTGAAATCTCTTTTATTGTTGTTTCTTATGTCAAAGATATGTTCTTTTGCAATGGTGCGGACTTTTTCGTTGGGGATTTTTTCGAGTTCCTGTTCAATGAGTTTTTGACCGACATTCCTTGTATCATTACTTGCATAATCAACAAGATATTCTTCAAGCGTCATAAGGGCGTTGGGGTGGCAACAGTTCTGAATCTGACCGCTCTTGCAAAGCGACATAAAGCGGTCGCCCGTTCTGCCCTCACGGTAACAGGCGGTGCAGAATGACGGAATATAGCCGAGGTTCATAAGCCACCTTACAACCTCATCAAGACTGCGGTTGTCGGAAACATCAAATTGAGCCGAATTTTCTTCTTCCGATTCGGGTTCGTCATATCCTCCTACGCTTGTGCGTGAGCCTCCGCTGATCTGAGAAATGCCGAGTTCAAGCACCTTTTTGCGAACGCTTTCGCTCTCTCGGGTTGAAATAATCATACCCGTGTAGGGAACTGCAATTCTGATAATTGCGACTATTTTGGCAAAGGTTTCATCGTCAATTCCGTTGTCAAAATCATCGGGATTTATATCGTCTGCCGCCTTGATTCGGGGAACGCTGATTGTGTGTGGACCGACGCCGTGAACGGCCTCAAGATGTTCTGCGTGCATAAGAAGTCCTGCAAGTTCATAGCGGTAGAGCTCAAGCCCGAAAAGCACACCGATTCCCACATCATCAATACCGCCCTGCATGGCTCTGTCCATTGCCTCTGTGTGGTAATTGTAGTTGTGCTTGGGACCTGTGGGGTGGAGCTGTTCATAACTCTTTTTATTGTAGGTTTCCTGAAAAAGAATGTATGTGCCGATTCCGGCTTCCTTGAGCTTTTTATAATTTTCAACGGTTGTTGCGGCAATGTTCACATTAACCCGTCTGATTGCGCCGTTCTTGTGATTGACCGAATAAATGGTCTTTATGCAGTCGAGAATGTACTCAATCGGGTTGTTTACGGGATCTTCGCCTGCCTCAATTGCAAGACGCTTGTGTCCCATATCCTGAAGTGCGATAACTTCTTTTCTGACCTCATCCTGTGTGAGCTTTTTACGGCAGATGTGCTTGTTCTTTGCATGATACGGACAATAGACACAGCCGTTTACGCAGTAGTTTGAAAGATAGAGAGGGGCAAACATGACAATTCTGTCACCGTAAAAATCCTTCTTAATCTGACGGGCAAGGTTGTAGATTTCTTTGATTCTCTCTTTATCTTCACAAGCTAAAAAAGAACGCTTGCCTCACGGTGATTGATACCCTTTTTGAGCCTTGCTTTTTCAATTATTTTATCGACAAGTTCAAGGTTATTTTTATTTTCATCGGCAAATTTCAGGGAATCAAGAATCTCCCCGTCATTGATAAACTCCTCCGCTTTCAGCGAATTTTTATCGTACTTATTCATAATATTTCCTTTCGGATTAAATATCCGCTTTGTAATCTCCTCGGTCGGTCACGATTTCGTAGCCGATTTTTTTCATTCTGTCTGCAAGACAGCCGATACACTGCGCCGCTTCGTCTCCCGTACAGATCTTGTTGTCGTAGAGCGAGTAATCTTTTCTGTGCTTAACAGGGGAAAGGTTGGGCATTACAACATTTGCACCGTGAAGAATGCCCTTTTCCCGACCAAGCGGATCGACCGTACCTAAGGCGGTTGTTGCCGGCAAAAGAATGTTCGGTTTTAAAAGTCTTATTATTGAAAGCAACATAAGCACAAGGCTTACATCGCCATGATTTTCATTTTTAAATTTTGTGTCTTTGTGCGGTACAAACGGACCTATTCCGCACATTTCGGGACTTAATTTTTCAATAAATTTTAAATCCTTGACAAGCATTTCGGGAGTTTGGAACGGTGAGCCGACCATAAATCCTGCGCCTGTCTGATAACCTATTCTCTTTAAATTATACAGGCATTGCATTCGGTTTTCAAGTGACATTTCGGGCGGATGCAACATGGAATAGTGTTTTTGTCGGCTGTTTCGTGACGGAGAAGATATCTGTCCGCACCGCTGTCAAAAAGTCTTTGATAGCTTTCATACGACCTTTCGCCAAGCGATAGCGTTACGGCACAATCGGGAAATCTCTTTTTTATTTCCGACACAATGTCGCACATTACATCATCTGTAAAAAATCCGTCCTCACCGCCCTGCAACACAAATGTGCGGAATCCGAGTTCGTGTCCGTTTTGGCAACATGAGAGAATTTCATCCTTTGAAAGTCGGTAACGCACGGCATTGCCGTTTGAACGGCGAAGTCCGCAGTAAAAGCAATCATTTTTGCATATACTCGAAAATTCAATCAAGCCACGGATATAGATTTTGTTGCCAAAAATTCTATCGGCAGTATCTCTTGCACATTTGCGAAGATATTCAAAATCTTTTTCGTCGTAAGTTGTAATCAGCTGTAAAAGTTCGCTTTCACAGGCTGTGTGCATGGTATTCAGTTTTTGAATAATTTCAATATTTCTCATAATTTTTTCACATTAAAAGAGGACGGCATTTCTGCCGCCCCCAAACAGAGAATACAGCATTCTCCGTAAAATTCAAATAGTTTTCAGCATTAAAAGCTTCTGCTTCCGCCGCCCGATGAACCGCCGCCACCGGAGGAGCTGCTTGATGAACCGCCCGAGCTGTCGGAATCACTCCGGATTCTCGTAACGGAAACATGCTTTGTCAGGAAGATATCCTTCTTGTCGGTAAGCATAGTCTTGCTGTTTTTCTTGAGATCATAAGTTCCTGCTTTGCCGTTGTGCTTGTAACGATTTTTCACTACAATAACAACAATAACGGCAACAATAATTGAACCGCCTGCAATGACAATGCCGTAATGCTTTACGACATAGAGGAATTTGTTATCCTCTTTTTCCTGCAAATCAATATTTTCGTTTGACTCGTCATCGTCAATACCCTCGTCATAGTAGTGGTCAACATAATAGAGGAATTGTTCGGCAGCACTGTAATAGTTGCCTTGCTTCATATCACGCTGAACATCATCAAGAAGAGTATTAACACGGCCATCGCCGAAATAATACATCGCATCGCCTTTTGTTCTGAAGTCGATTGCTCTGCCTTTCATATCAATCGTGAGTATAACGCCCGCCGTAGTTTTGCCGTATTTGTCGGCATAATAACGGTTTGCAAACGGTTTGATATCATCCTCGGTTTTGCCCTCGTTGTTAGTATAGATAACCGCAACCCAGCCGGTTTTTTGAGCAAAAGCGTCAAGTTCCGCCTGAAGCTGTGTTTCTTCCTCCGAGGTAAACAGTTCGGCATCATCACGGAGTTCTGTTTGTCCCGCCGCAAAAACAAAGAGCGGAGTACAGAAAACCATAATCATTGCCGCAAGCATTGCGGAAAGTCTTTTTGTCACATTCATCATAAGAACAACAGACCTCCCAACAAGCCGAGTGCCATAAGCGCTGCGGCAATAATTACAGCGAAAGCAAGAAGCTTTCCTGCGGAGGTAGGAAGCTCACCGTAGGTTTTGCCCGTCTGACCGTTAACTGCAAACGGCAGAATTTTACCCCGGTATTTATAGGTTACAACCCAAACGGGCAAGAGGGTATAGTTCCAATTTTCAAGGTCGATTTTATCGTTGTAGTTCTGAATCTGAACGGCACTGTATCCGCTTGCCGTGTCTTTCATAAGCTGTTGACAATAGCCGTTGATTCTTGTTTGAACTGCCTGTGCAACCTCATTTTGCTCAATGTCACGCTTTTCTGCCTGAAAACCCGAAAGATAGGACATTGCAAACGGGTGAGCCTCGCCCAAATCGTAAGGGTGTACGCATTGGAGCATATCTCTGTCCTGACCTTTTAACGCTCTTTTTCAAAAACATTATTTACAATCAGATTGCCTGCTCTGTGGAGCTCAAAAACCTTTGTTTCCGTGTAACGGTCATCTCCGACAGTCCACGAACGAACCTTTTCGCCCTTTGCAACCATCTGTGCGCTACGCTGTTCGTCAACATACCAATACGGAAAATACACACCTGTGAGTTTGTCAAAATGCTTTTCGCTGACAAAATTCTTCGGCAAAAACCATTTCCTTTTGCACATTTCAAGAAACTTGTCAATTGCCTTCTGCTTTGAAAGCTTGAACGGAATCACACGGTCGGGTTTAAATTCACCCGAAAGTCTGCCGCCGAGAACAACAGGATTCTGACAATAGAAGCAGGTTGTTGCCGCAGTTGACGCTGTTGTAACAACCTGAGCACCGCAGCTTGGGCAGTTGTAGATAACAGCCTCTTCCTCAGTTTTGTTTTCTGCCTGTGCGCTGTCATTGCTCTGCGCCTGCTTGGCGGCATTCTCTTTAGCCTTTTCCTGTTCCTTTTTCTCCTGCTTTTCTGCGCTGTTCTCTTTTTGCTCCTTCTTGGCAAAAAAATCCTGAACATACTTTTCCGTAAAATCGGACATACAGTATTCACAACTGAACATCTGCTTATCGGGATTGAATTTCAGCGGAGCGGCGCAGTTCGGACAGGTGTAGTTTACAGTTGCCATAACTTACCCCTTATAATTAAATTCTGAAACATCCCCCTCCGTTTGGGAAGAGGGATTGTTTGTACTTAAAATTCAGATTATTCTGTCTTTGTACCGCACTCGGGACAGAACTTTGCATTTGCAGAAAGCTCATATCCGCAGTTTGTGCAGAAACGCTTTTTGGGAGCCTCGGGCTTCTTTGAACCGCACTCCGAGCAGAACTTGCCTGTGTTTACCGCACCGCATGAGCAAGTCCATGAGCCTGCGGCTGCACCGCCTGCCTGCGGAGCGGGAGTCTGCTGCGGCTGAGCCTGTTGCTGTGGCTGAGTCGGCTGCTGCTGACGGTACTGCGGATTCTGCTGATAACCGCCCATGATATTTCCGCCGGCATTCATACCTATGCCCATGCCCATAAAGCCTGCCATTGCACCGTTTGCATTTGAGCCGGCATCTTTAAGGCCCTCTGAAATATTGGCTGCAACATAGCCCTGCTGAACTGCTGCGTCCGAGAGCATTGCGCCCTTGTTGCGCATATTGATGAGCTCCTGACTGTCCTCTGTGTAGGAAACATCCATACCAACGGCAAAGACTTCCATACCACGAGCCTGTGTCCATTCCTCATCAAGCGTCTGTGCCATATACTGACCGATAAGACGCTGTTTTGACTTGATAAAGCTGATTCTCTCACCGTCAGCGGAATATTGGTTGATTGCAGAACCGAGAGCGCCGACGAACTCCTCGTTATACTGTGCTCTTACATCTGCGAAATCAACAGCCTTGTTTTCCGTAACAGCCTCTCTCGGAATAACCTCCTGATAGAACTTGAACGGCTCAACAACCTTGATTGAATATGTACCGTGAGCACGGAGCATAAGCTCTGAATTGTAAAAATTGTCAAAGTAGTTTACGGGAGTTGATGTTCCGAAAGGAATACCCTTGATTTCCTGAAGATTTATATAGAAAACCCTCTGAGCCTGTGAGGGGATTCCGCCGTACTTAATACGGTTAAATGTTTCCTTGATTGAATCACCGAACTGACCGCAGAAAAGTGACGGCATTGAGCTGTTATTTACCTTAAAATAACCCGGCTCTGCAGTAAAGTCAACAATCTTACCGCCGTCAATAAGAATCATCATCTGGTTATCGTAAACATGAATTACAGAACCGTTTGATACGATGTTTTCAGAACCCTTTTTGTTCTGACTTTTGCCGTTCTGCGAAACAAGCTGACCGGGACAGATGAGGGTGTTGTCGCCCATGGGGGACGGTTCAATAACCTCGAGCCATGAATCTGCGAGTCCGCCTCCGACTGCATTTATCGCTGCTTTAATAATACCCATAATTTAACTCCTTAATTTTTGTAGCTTATAGCTGATTTTTCAGATATTGCTGTTACACTAATAATAATATGTTTGAAGAAAAATTTCAATACTATTATTAAAAAACAGGCTGAATGGCATATGTTTTTTTATTGTTCCAATGTTTTGCCATCATAAATAATGCAAAAAGACGGTCGGGAAGAGGGCATTTGGCTCTGACAACCCGACCGTCAAACTTTCAGAATTTTCTCTGTTGAAGTGTCTGTTCGTTTACGGAATTAAACTTCCATGAACGAATGTTAATTTCTTTTATTGCAGTTCCGCAGAACTGACAAAATTTTTCTCCCAGCGTTTTTACGGGAGCACCGCAGTTGGGGCAATTCACTCCGAGAGCGGTTGCTCTGTTATGAAGCCGGTCAGCATCCTGAACATACATCAACCCAACCTCATAGATTGTCTGCATTCTGTTCTCTCTGCTGCCGAAGGTCACCTCGTTGTTCTTATCGGTAACATACGAAAAGTAACCGACAGATGCCTCAAAAAGTATCGTTACCGTTGCACCGTTTTTTATATAGCGGGCAATCTGAACATCGTAAATATTGACATCCTCATAGTGCTGTGTATTTGCAACAGATGAAAGCTGGTCGATAATTCCCTGAACATAGTTTGTAAAATTCGGAGTGACCTCCTCCGCAATAACGCCGAGCCTTTTTGACTCAACCGCCGAAAAGTAGTTTCGCAAAAGTGAACGGGTTTTGTTCATATACTGCTCAACATCAAGCTCGGGAAAATCCTTTTTTATCATTGGCATATAAACCGAGGTCATTCCATGAAGCGAACGGGGAGTTTCACGCATTTGCTCCTGATCCTCTTTCACGCCCTGAATGCCCTCAATAAGGGAGCTTGTACCGAACAATGTTCTTGAAAGATGTCTTATCTTACTGACAATTACCGTAACTATAATTGCTATTGCAAGTACGACTATCGACACAGAGATGATTGTTGCAATTGTATCCGGACTCATATAATTGTACCCTTAATCAGTCTTCCTTGTTGACAACCTTGATTCCGAGAACCTCAAGGCTTTCATCGTCAACCTCTGCCGGACACGCAGACATAAGCTCGCTTGCATTCTGAACCTTCGGGAATGCCGTTACATCACGGAGGCTGTCAGCTTTGCACATCAGCATTGTAACACGGTCAAGACCGATACCCATACCACCGTGCGGCGGTGCGCCGTATTTGTAGGCTTCAACAAGGAATCCAAACTTTGCTTCGATTTCTTCATCGGTGAGCTTCAAAGCCTTGAACATCTTCTGCTGGAGTTCATAGTCTGTGATACGCATTGAACCGCTTGAAAGCTCAACACCGTTGAGTGTGAGGTCATAAGCCTTTGCAATAACCTTTGACGGATCTGTGTCAAGGTACTGCAGGCATTCCTCCTTAGGCATTGTAAACGGGTGATGCATTGCAAGCCATTCACCGCTTTCCTCATCATATTCAAAGAACGGGAAGTCAACAATCCAGAGGAACTTGAACACATCGGGGATAATGTCAAGACGCTTTGCAACAACAAGACGGAGTGCGCCGAGTGTTGAAAGAACCGTGCTGTTCTTGTCGGCAACGATGAGGATAACATCGCCCTTTTCAGCACCGAGTCTTTCGTAAATTGCCGAAAGCTCTTCTTCACTCATAAACTTCTTGAATGATGCGTTAGGCTCGTCAACCCATCTTACATAGGCAAGTCCCTTTGCGCCGATGCCCTTTGCATATTCTGTGAGCTTGTCAATTTCTTTTCTTGTGTAAACCGACGACGCATTCTTGGCAACAATTGCCCTTACAGAACCGCCGTTCTCAATTGCACTTGTAAATACGCTGAAACCGCAGTCCTTAACAAGATCCGAAATGTCCTGAATCTTCATGTCAAAACGGATATCGGGCTTGTCCGAACCGTAGCTTTCCATAGCCTCTTTGTAGGTCATTCTCTGGAAATGCTCCTCAAGGTCAATGTTTAAAACCTCTTTGAAAAGCTTTTTTGAAAAAGCCCTCGTTGATTTCGAGGATTTCATCAACATCAACAAATGAAAGCTCCATATCAATCTGTGTGAATTCAGGCTGACGGTCTGCACGAAGATCCTCGTCACGGAAACATCTTGCAAGCTGAATGTAACGGTCAAAGCCCGAAAGCATAAGGAGCTGTTTGTAAATCTGCGGTGACTGAGGGAGAGCATAAAGCTTGCCGTTGTGGATTCTTGACGGAACAAGGTAATCTCTTGCGCCCTCGGGAGTTGACTTGATCATCATAGGAGTTTCAATTTCAACAAAGCCGTTGTCGTGGAAATAATCTCTTGCAACCTTTGCAATCTTACTTCTCATCATAAGATTGTTGAGAAGAGGACGGCGGCGAAGGTCAAGATAACGATATTTAAGTCTTAACTCCTCGTTTGTGTTTGTATCGTCAACAATTTCAAAAGGCGGCGTCTGTGCCTTTGAAAGCACACGCATATCGCTTACAACAACCTCGATATCGCCTGTGGGGATTTCGCTGTTTTTTGAACTTCTTTCGCAAACAACACCCTTTGCGGCAAGAACAAATTCACTTCTGCATGAAAATGCCTTATCAAAAATTTCTTTGTCTGTTTTGTCATTGAATGCAAGCTGAACAATGCCTGTGCGGTCACGCAAGTCAATGAAAATGAGCTGACCGAGGTCACGGCAACGCTGTACCCAACCGCAGACAGTTACCTCT